>RRZT011110443.1_pt1 | contig 11922 bp, 9 predicted proteins | sample 2165551 | NCBI WGS metagenome assembly RRZT01 (sample SAMN10456910, study PRJNA506462) | wastewater metagenome | biome: wastewater; feature: sludge; material: wastewater sludge; isolation source: wastewater sludge with Escherichia coli K12::gfp cells carrying plasmid... | place: USA: Moscow, Idaho ... | reverse complement strand
TGAAACGGTATTCGATGATTGGGGATGGACTTTCTCATGTGGGATTTGGTGCCATGGCGATTGCGGCTGCGATGAATGCCGCTCCGCTTACAGTAGCAATCCCGGTTGTTATTGTAGCAGCGATTCTGCTTCTTCGAATCAGCGGGAATGCAAAGATCAAAGGAGATGCGGCAATTGCACTGATTTCTACAACGTCACTAGCAGTTGGCGTGATGGTGATCTCATTGACAACAGGAATGAATACGGATGTATATAATTATATGTTTGGAAGCATTCTTGCGATGAGTGCGGAGGATGTGAAATTAAGTCTTGTACTTTCCGTTTTTGTACTCATCCTGTTTATTGTTTTTTATCACAAGATATTTGCGATTACATTTGATGAGACATTTGCCCGTGCAACAGGTGTAAAAGCAGGAGTTTACAATACGTTGATCGCTGTACTTACAGCGGTGACGATTGTGCTTGGAATGCGTATGATGGGAGCATTATTGATCTCGAGCCTGATCATTTTCCCGGCATTGACATCAATGAGAGTGTGCAGGACATTTAAAAGTGTCATAATAAACGCAGCAGTGATCTCTGTGGTGTGTCTGATTGCAGGAGTAACTCTTTCATATGTTGCGGCAACCCCGGCGGGAGCCAGTGTTGTTCTTGCCAATCTTGTAATGATGGTTCTGTATACAGTAGTCGGAGCTGTGAAAAATCATATGCGATAGATTAAATAAGATCAAGAACTCGACGTTGACAAGATATTTTTTAACACTTATAATTAATTTACGCTTTACGCAAATACGAAGACAGGGAGTAGTACACAGCTTGTGGATGTACAGAGGCTTATCTCTGAATTCAGGTGATGACATGGATAGATCTGGCTGTTGACACAGGTACTGTGAACGGTAAATACTGGATATTCGCCCTGGGCATGAAGGTCATGCTTGGGGCTTTCTTTTTTGAAAAGGGAGGTATATAGATTGAAACAGATTTCAGGAAACAAATTACTTGTAAGAGCGCTGAAGGAAGAAGGCGTGGATACCATTTTCGGCTATCCGGGAGCATGTACGATTGATATCAGTGATGAATTGTACAAGCAGGATGATATTCGGATCATTCTGCCAAGACATGAGCAGGCACTGGTTCATGAGGCGGATGCTTATGCCAGAACAACGGGTAAGGTAGGTGTCTGTCTTGTTACAAGCGGACCGGGAGCTACAAACCTTGTTACAGGTCTTGCAACAGCGAATTATGACAGTGTACCTCTCGTATGTTTTACAGGTCAGGTAGCAAGACCATTGATCGGAAATGATGCATTCCAGGAGGTTGATATTGTAGGAATTACACGCAGTATTACTAAATACGGTGTTATTGTACGAAACAGAGAGGATCTTGGAAGAATCATTAAAGAAGCCTTTTATATCGCGAGAACAGGAAGACCGGGACCGGTACTGATCGATCTTCCAAAAGATGTGATGGCAGAACTTGGAAGTGCGGATTATCCGGATACAGTCAATATCCGTGGCTATAAGCCAAATACGAATGTGCATATGGGACAGTTAAAACGTGCGCTTAAGATGCTGAAAAAGGCAAAGAAGCCGTTATTCCTTGCAGGAGGCGGTGTGAATATTGCACGTGCGAATGAGGTGTTTACAGAAGTTGTAGAGAAGACAGAAGTCCCGGTTGTTACAACGATCATGGGACGCGGTGCGGTTCCGACAGATCACCCGCTTTATATAGGAAACCTTGGAATGCACGGAGCATATGCTTCGAACATGGCAGTCAGCGAATGCGATCTTTTATTCTCGATCGGAACACGTTTTAATGACCGTATTACAGGTAAGCTGCATGAGTTTGCACCGAATGCACAGATCGTTCATATTGATATCGATACAGCATCTATTTCAAGAAATATTCATGTTGATGTGCCGATCGTTGCAGATGCGCTTGAGGCAGTTACGAAGATGAATGAATATGTAGAGCACTGCGAGACGAAGAAGTGGAGAAAACAGATCGCAGAGTGGAAGGAAGAACATCCTTTGACAATGAAGAACCGCGTGGATATGGGACCGCAGGATATTATTGAAGAAATCAACCGTCAGTTTGACAATGCAATCATTGCAACAGATGTAGGACAGCATCAGATGTTCACAACACAGTATATTGAGATTACAAAGAACAAGCAGCTGATCACTTCCGGTGGACTTGGAACGATGGGATATGGTTTCCCAGCTGCAATCGGAGCGAAGCTTGGTAATCCGGATAAGGACGTTATTGCAATCTCCGGAGACGGTGGTATGCAGATGAACATTCAGGAATTTGCTACAGCAGTATTGGAAGAACTTCCATTGATTCTCTGTGTATTTAACAATGAATATCTTGGTATGGTACGTCAGTGGCAGAAGCTGTTCTATGGAAAACGTTACAGTATGACGAACCTGAAATCAGGAGCACTTTTCCGCAGAACAAACGGGCAGGAGATGCCGGAGTACACACCGGATTTTGTGAAGCTTGCAGAGAGCTACGGAGCTAAAGGAATCCGTGTTATGAAGAAAGAAGATATCGCAGCTGCATTTGAAGAGGCGAAGAAGAATACAAAGACACCGACACTGATCGAGTTCGTTATCAATCCGGAAGAACTTGTATATCCGATGGTTCAGCCGGGCGGAACACTTGAAGATTTGATCATGGATTGTTAATCGATTAGAACAGAAAATATAGGTTAGCGAGGAAGAGATATGGATAATAATATGAAAAAGAGATGGATTTCTCTCTATGTAGAAAACCAGGTTGGTGTACTTTCGAAGATTTCCGGTTTATTTTCCGGGAAATGTTATAACCTGGACAGTCTGACAGTTGGAACAACAGAAGACCCGACCGTTTCCAGAATGACAATTGCAACAGTCAGCGATGATGAGACATTTGAGCAGATCAAGAAGCAGCTTAACCGTATGATTGAAGTAATTAAAGTAATTGATTTTACAGACGTATTTGTAAGAATGAAAGAGATTCTTTATGTAAAAGTCTTAAAATGTACACCGGAAGATAAGGTTGAGATCTTTCAGATCGCAGAGACATTTAAGGCGAAAGTGATCGATTACGGAAAGGACAGTCTTCTGGTTGAGTTTGTACAGACTGCGACAAAGAATGATGCAGTTGTGAAGTTGATGAAGGAAGAATTTAAGAGCATTGAAGTTGTCCGAGGCGGAAGCGTTGGAATCGAGTCGATCAGCATGATGGAAAGATAATTAATAAAAAGAAATAAAAAAGTATCAGAAGCAAATTTAAAAGTTTCTGATACTTTTTTATTTATATGTTTTTTGATTTTGTATCCATTTGTGATTTGCTATTACAAACGGAATAATACTGTCGCAATATTAAAGTAAATCAGGATTGAGAAGGTATCCACCAGTGTTGTGATCAGTGGAGATGCCATGATCGCAGGGTCGAGATTTACTTTCTTGGCAAGAAGTGGGAGGGTACATCCAACCAGCTTTGCCATGATCACGGTTCCCATCAGGGAGCAGGCAATCACAACTGCAAGTCCTGGATTGTGATACTGTATAAAGATACGTACACCGTTGGCAACAGCAAGAAAAGCACCGACGATCAAAGAGATACGGAATTCTTTGAACATGACTTTGAAAAGATCTGTAAAACGGATCTCATCCAGTGCGATTCCACGGATGATCAGTGTTGCACTCTGGGAACCACAGTTTCCACCGGTATCCATCAGCATTGGGATGAAGGATACGAGAAGAGGGATGGCTGCGAATGCATTTTCATATCTTGTAATGATCGTTCCTGTGATGATGGAAGTGAACATCAAGATCAAAAGCCATGGGATACGGTTCTTTGCATGCTGAAGAACGGATGTTTCAAAATATGTCTTCTCACTAGGGTTGATGGCAGCCATCTTTGTGATATCCTCTGTGGCCTCATCTACCATAACATCCATAGCATCGTCGAATGTAACAATACCAACCATGCGGCCGTCCTGGTCAATAACAGGGAGCGCAAGCAGGTCATACTTTGTGAACAGCTGTGCAACCTGTTCCTGATCAGAGTGTGTATACACGGAGATGATCTCTGTCTCCATCAGGTCTTTGATCGGAACATCGTCATCTGTTGTCATCAAATCTTTTGCACTTACGATACCGACCAGTTTTCTGCGTTCTGTGATATAGCAGGTGTAAATGGTCTCTTTATGGATTCCGGTCTTCTTGATATGTGCCATCGCCTGTCCGACAGTCATTTCCTCACGCAGGTCTACATATTCCGTTGTCATGATACTTCCGGCACTGTCTTCCGGATAGTTCAGCAGCTGGTTGATCATGCTACGGTCTGACGCGCTGACGGTAGCCAGAATTCGCTTTACAAGATTTGCCGGGAGTTCTTCCAGCATATCGACCGTATCGTCCATATAGAGGTCGTCTAAGAGCTCTTTCAGCTCTTTCTCAGTAAACATTGTTACTAGATAAGTCTGCATGGAAGTGTCCATATTGGAAAATACTTCAGCAGCTTTATCTTTTGGAATGAGACGAAAAGCAAGAGCCAGTTCTTTATCACTTAAAGTTGAGAGAAGAGAGGCTATGTCCACTTCGTTCATTACATCGAGAATACTTCTGACAGCTTTGAATTCGCGCTGCGCCAGAAGCTTTATAAAAATATCTTTGTCCATGATAATTACCTCGCATTATTTTATTTTTGTCTATTGAGCCACATATGTGGTAACTACTGGCACCAGAGTCCATAACCTCACCTCCCTTGTTCGTATTTTTATGAGAAACAAAAAACTCCATCATTGCCTGAACAATGACGGAGTCGTATTGACTTCTTATAAAATGCATCGTTCAAGCTTTAGTATCACAGGGCATATCAATTGCATTAGGTTGTGCCTTCTCGACACAGCCTGCTGACCAACTAATCGTGTCTCCACAATCTCGCGGCAGCAATCTCCGGGTCCTATCGAATGCTTAAGCATGTCAAATATCCCAATCCCTGTGGTAACCTCACCTACCGAAATGATGTAGTTGTGTTGTTTTTACCATAGATTATTGTATCCCACGCAGCGGGGCGTGTCAAGGAAAAATGCGATAAATCTGTGTAAATTGGTGTAAAAAGAAAGAAAAAAGTGGAAAAAGATGAAAAGACAAAAAGGATATCTGTCAGAGTAATCATTACTTCTGGCAGATATCCTTTTTGTTTTCAATCCTTGCGGATCTGATATACAATTTTCCCATTCACTTTTTCCTCAGTGATCATTTTTTGCTTTACCATATAGGGAAGAATTGAATCAAGAAATTGTCTTGGATTAGTCACATTGATTTGTTCCTGCATAAATGGCTGTTTCGCCGTCAGATCTTTCACATATGGTTCAAGAGCTGTGCGGGTCATAGGACCATTTTTCTTCAATGTCTTTTTGACTTTGGAGATTCCTTTGGAACTGAGCATATTAGCAAGATCGCTTCCCTGTCTCATCGTACGCCACAATCCCCATCCGTAGACGATCATTGTAGCAACTGCAAAGAGCAGTACATAAGGAAGATATTTCAGAATCGTATGCATCATTTCCGTTTCTCTCCTTTCCAGTAGATCAGGTGATTATCATGAAGGATCTCAAGGTATTTGATCAGTCTTGTCAGCGGCTGTTCCATAGAAGGAAACTCTGCTTCAAGCTCTTTGGAGATTGCATGTACATCCTTTTTATCATCGATGGAGTTCCACACAAAAGTTCCAAGCTTGTCTAACTTGATTTCACTTACACGGGGACGACGGAAGAAGCGCTGAGCCAACTTGTGATAAAATCCCTTCCATTCGATAAGGACGGTAATAATACCGTCCTCACCTGTTTCATATTCAATTTCCGGATTCTTCTCCGGGATAAAGTCAAGATAGTTTTTACTGTCTTTCTTTTTCATTGAATTATTTTTCCTTATCAGCTTTCATACATACAACGTACAGAAGTACGAGTAATGCAATGTAAAGCACCAGACTGCCAACCTGTGGTAAGTGGAATGGCAGAATGATCTTAGAATCAATCTTAACTACTGCAAATACAGCAAGAAGGATACCGATGATACCTTCTCCGGCGATCATACCGGATGTAAAGAGAAGACCTCTGTCTGTACGTGCTTTTTTCTCTGCCTCTGTACCTTTTTTCTTCTCAACGAAGATACGTACAACACCACCAGCCATGATACCAGCACTCAGAGAGAATGGAAGGTACATACCAACTGCGAATGGCATAACCGGCATCTTGAGGATCTCAACAACGATTGCAATAAATACACCGATCAGGATCATAGCCCATGGAAGTTCCTCATTCATGATACCTTCAACGAGCATCTTCATCATTGTAGCCTGAGCTGCCGGAATCTTTTCTGTTCCGTATCCCCAAGCCTCATTCAGAAGGTAAAGAACGAATCCGATTGCTGCTGAAGAAGCAACAACACCGATGATCTCACCAACCTGCTGTTTGGAAGGTGTAGCACCTACGATGAATCCTGTCTTTAAGTCCTGAGAAGCATCTCCTGCGATTGCTGCAACGATACAGATGATACCACCGATAGAGATGGCTCCAACCATACCTGTAAGTCCTGTAGTACCTGTTACTTTCAGGATTACTGTAGCAAAGAGAAGAGTAGCGATTGTCATACCTGATACCGGGTTGTTAGAAGATCCGATCAGTCCAACCATACGAGAAGATACAGTTGCAAAGAAGAATCCGAATACAACGATGATCAGGGCACCAACCAGGTTAACCGGGAAGATCGGAAGGATCCAGATCAGAACAGCGATCACAAGGATAACTCCGATCAGTAATGGGAATGGAAGATCCTGCTCTGTACGAAGCTGTTTTCCAGATCCTGCATTCTTTTTCATACTTCCAATGGCCTGCTTAAATGTTCTTACGATCAGAGGAAGGCTCTTAATCAGACTGATGATACCACCAGTTGCAACAGCTCCGGCTCCGATGTATTTGATGTAATTAGCCCAAAGAGCAGAAGGACCATCCACAAGTAATTCATTTACAGTAACTGAAGCAGGGAAGATTGTAGCATCTCCACCGAACAGTGCGATCATTGGCATAAGTACGAACCAGCTGAGTGTACCACCGGCGAACATGTAGCTGGAGATCTTCGGTCCACAGATATATCCTACACCACCAAGTGCCGGAAGAACCTGCATACCAATCTGTGCTCCGCTGTAGTTCTTGAATGCATGTCCAATCTCACTTGGGAAGAGCTGCATTCCGTCTGCAAGGAATTTGTAAACGGCTGCGATACCAAGTCCTGCGAATACTGTACCAGCCTTAGATCCACCTTCTTCTCCGGCCAGAAGAACTTCTGCACAAGCAGTTCCCTCTGGGAAAGGAAGTGTTCCGTGCTCTTCAACGATAAGAGCCTGACGAAGCGGTACCATGAAGCATACTCCGAGTATTCCACCAAACAGGGCAATCAGAGCGATGGAAAGGATGCTTGGGAAAGCAATCTTTCCTTCTTCAGCCCAAAGGAATAATGCAGGAAGTGTGAAGATAGCTCCTGCTGCAACAGACTCTCCGGCAGAACCGATTGTCTGTACCATGTTGTTCTCGAGAATAGAATCCTTACGGAGAATCACACGAATGATTCCCATAGAAATTACGGCTGCCGGGATGGAAGCGGAAACTGTCATACCAACGAGAAGTCCGAGGTATGCGTTAGCAGCTCCAAATACGATTGCCAGAAGGATACCGATCAAGAGTGCTGTCACCGTAAACTCAGGAACGACTTTGTCCGCTGGAATATACGGCTTGAATTCTTTCTTGTTGTTGTCCATTTTTTCAATGTCCTTTCTTTTGTTTTCTATGCTATCCTGCTGTCCCCACAACAGATAGCGGCGCCTTTTGTTAATATAAAAAATTTTTTATTAACACAGCTTTATGATTATAGCATATTAAAGTGCTAAAAGGAAGAATAAAACGCAAAAATGTTATGGAAATATGTTGTAAATGTAAAACTTTTATAAAAAATGGTAGATTTTGGAACAAAAAAGAGAGGGGAATGAGAAAAGATTTCAAAATTCTTGATAAAAATAGGAGCTTTTAGAAAAATGATAAGAAATTGAGAAATACAATAGAATGTAGAAATGTTTGATGTCAAAAAAGAGAATTTGTGGTAAAATATAATGGATTATGTAGAAACAGAAAAGAACGGAGGTCAACAGTTGGAAGCTTATACAGGGTTTGCGGCGGTCTACGACATTTTCATGGATAATGTACCTTACGAAGAGTGGGGCGAATACATTCACAGTCTTTTAAAAGACCGTGGAATAGAAGACGGGATTCTTTTGGATCTGGGCTGTGGCACAGGAACAATGACAGAGAAGCTTGCGGATTATGGATATGACATGATCGGTGTGGATAATTCAGAAGATATGCTGGAGCTTGCGATGGAGAAACGTATGGAGTCAGGGAAGGACATTCTTTATCTGCTTCAGGATATGCGTGAGTTCGAATTATATGGAACAGTAAGGGCAATTGTCAGTGTCTGTGATTCAGTCAACTATATTACAGAACCGGAGGAACTGGAAGAAGTATTCCGTCTGGTGAATAACTACCTGGATCCCAAGGGAGTCTTTTTGTTTGATTTTAATACCGTATATAAGTATAAAGAAGTTATGGGAGATACGGTGATTGCAGAAGACAGAGGGGAATGTAGTTTTATCTGGGATAATTTCTATTATGAAGAAGAACGGATCAATGAGTATGATCTGACTCTGTTCATTCAGGAAGACGCAAATGAAGATTTGTATCGGAGATATCAGGAGACACATTACCAGAGAGGCTATACCTTAGAAGAGATGAAAGAACTGGTAGAACGTTCGGGTCTTGTTTTTGAGGCAGCATATGACGCAGTTACACACGAGGAACCGACAGAGAAGAGCGAGAGAATCTATATCGTTGCTAGAGAATCCGGGAAATGAATTGGATACAATTTTTGAATAGATAAGAAAGACGAGGAGAATAAGATATGAATGATTATATTGTAAGAGCAACAGCAGGAAATGCACAGATCCGTGCATTTGCGGCAGTGACAACAAACCTGGTTGAGGAGGCAAGAGAGCATCACGGAACAAGTCCGGTTGCGACAGCAGCGCTGGGAAGACTCCTTACAGGCGGAGTGATGATGGGAAGCATGATGAAGAATGATACAGACATGCTGACGATCCAGATTCAGTGTTCCGGTCAGATTGAAGGTCTGACTGTGACAGCGGACAGTAAGGGAAATGTAAAAGGATATGCATTTAATCCGGATGTGATGCTTCCGGCGAAGAATGGAAAGCTTGATGTCGGTGGAGCACTTGGACAGGGCGTCATGACAATCATCAAAGATATGGGACTCAAGGAGCCATATTCAGGCCAGACAATTCTGCAGACAGGAGAGATCGCAGAGGATCTTACTTATTATTTTGCAACATCTGAACAGGTACCATCTTCTGTCGGACTTGGAGTTCTGATGAACAAAGATAATACAGTGAAATGCGCCGGTGGATTTATCGTTCAGGTAATGCCTTTTATCGAGGATGAAGTACTTAATAAGCTGGAGGCAAACATTCAGAAGATCCAGTCTGTAACATCCATGCTGGATAACGGACATACACCGGAGCAGATGCTTGAGCAGGTTCTTGAAGGACTTGATCTGGAAATTACAGATACAATGCCGGCACAGTTCTATTGCAACTGCTCTAAGAAGAGAATCGAGAAAGCAATCATCAGTATCGGAAAGAAAGAGATTCAGGAAATGATCGATGAAGGTAAAGAGATTGAAGTGAAGTGTCATTTCTGTAATACAGCATATAAGTATACAGTAGATGAATTGAAAGAATTGTTAAAACAGGCTCGATAAGTATTGCCGGGGCTTTTGCCCTGACATCATATAAATATAGAAGATGGGGTGAAGATGAGATGAAAAATGGATTTGTGAAGGTTGCGGCAGCGACACCGGATATCCGCGTTGCGGATGTGGAATTCAATACACAGAATATCATCAATGCTATGGAAGAAGCACAGAAAAATGGCGCGAAGATTCTTGTATTTCCGGAGCTTTGTGTGACAGGATACACCTGTAGTGATCTGTTCGACCACAGCGTACTTCTGAAAGCTTCCAGAAAAGCATTGCTTGAGATTGCAGAAAATACAAACGACAAAGATATGCTTGTATTTGTCGGAGCACCGCTTGAAGTGAATGGAAAGCTTTACAATGTAGCTGCGGCAATGAACCAGGGCGAGATCATCGGATTTACGACAAAGACGTTCCTGCCAAACTATGGTGAATTTTATGAGATGCGCCAGTTTACTCCGGGACCACAGACAGTGAGAGAGATTACATTTGAAGGAAAGAAGATTCCATTCGGTCCGCAGATTCTCTTCCAGGCAGAAGGAATGGAAGAACTGGTAGTGGCAGCCGAGATCTGCGAGGATGTCTGGTCACCGGTTCCGCCGAGTATTCAGGCGGCACTCGAAGGTGCAACAGTGATCGTCAACTGTTCCGCAAGTGATGAGACGATCGGAAAAGACACTTACCGTCGTGCACTGATCTCCGGACAGTCTGCAAGATTGATCTCTGGATACATTTATGCAAATGCCGGAGAAGGGGAGTCAACTACGGATCTTGTTTTTGGCGGACACAATATCATTGCTGAAAATGGGACAATCCTGAAAGAAAGTAGTAGATATGTAAATGAAATCATTTACTCAGAGATCGATCTTCAGAGAATTACAGGCGAGAGAAGAAAGAATACAACATTCCAGCCATTGGATGAAGAGACTCTGGTACGTGTTCCATTTACTGTGAAAGAGACAAAGACATTCTTGACAAGAACATTTCCGAAGAAGCCGTTTGTTCCATCTGATGAACAGACCCGCGCACAGCGCTGTGAGGAGATCCTGACGATCCAGGCAATGGGACTGAAGAAACGTCTGGCTCATACGAATGCAAGAACTGCTGTTGTCGGCATTTCCGGAGGTCTGGATTCTACACTTGCATTGCTTGTAACGGCACGCGCATTTGACATGCTTGGAAGAGATAAGAAGGATATCATCGCTGTGACGATGCCTTGTTTTGGCACAACAGACAGAACTTATCAGAATGCCTGTGAGATGTCGAAGAAAGTCGGAGCAACTTTGATCGAGGTTCCGATCGCAGATGCCGTGAATGTTCATTTCCGTGACATCGGACATGATCCGGAAGATCACAGTGTAACTTATGAAAACTGCCAGGCGAGAGAGCGTACACAGGTGCTGATGGATATCGCAAACAAGACTTGGGGAATGGTTATTGGAACAGGCGATCTGTCAGAGCTTGCGCTTGGATGGGCAACTTACAATGGAGATCATATGTCCATGTACGGAGTGAATGCTTCTGTACCGAAGACACTGGTTCGCCATCTTGTAAAATATGCTGCGGATGATACAAAAGACGAAGCTCTTAAGAATGTACTTTACGATGTGCTTGATACACCGGTAAGTCCTGAGCTTCTACCGCCGAAGGACGGAGATATCGCGCAAAAGACAGAAGATCTTGTAGGACCTTACGAACTGCATGATTTCTTCCTGTATTTCATGCTTCGTTTTGGATATGAGCCGAGCAAGATCTTCCGTATTGCATGTATGACATTTGATGGTGAATATGACAAAGAGACCATTTTTAAATGGCTGGAAACATTCTGTAGAAGATTTTTCTCTCAGCAGTTCAAGCGTTCCTGTCTGCCGGATGGACCGAAGGTTGGTACTGTGGCACTTTCTCCTAGAGGGGACTGGAGAATGCCAAGTGATGCCTGCGTGGCAGTATGGATGAAAGATCTTGAGGCTTGCAGAGTATAAGAAAATAAAAATTGCGGGATGCAGGAAACATGCATTCCGCACAAACTTGGGGAAAGAAAAGGAGA
>RRZT010403054.1_pt1 | contig 11924 bp, 5 predicted proteins | sample 2165551 | NCBI WGS metagenome assembly RRZT01 (sample SAMN10456910, study PRJNA506462) | wastewater metagenome | biome: wastewater; feature: sludge; material: wastewater sludge; isolation source: wastewater sludge with Escherichia coli K12::gfp cells carrying plasmid... | place: USA: Moscow, Idaho ... | reverse complement strand
TTGAAAATCAAAAAGTAGCTTTTGGAAAAGTTAGATCAAAACTAAAAAATATAGAACATAACTTTCAAGATGACTTAGAAAATATTTATAAAAGTGTAGATAGTGAAAACTATCTACAACTTTTTTTAACTGATTATTCAAATATTTATGTAGCAAAAGTAACAAAAATTACAAATGAAGATTTATATAATTTAGCTCCTACTTACTACAAAGAAAAAAACCTTGAAGTTGAAACTTGGTTTGTAATTGAGGACATTTGTGAAATAGTTAGAAATGATTTTGAAAAAGTAAGAGATGATATATTAGCTAATTTTACTACTAAGAATTTTGGTAATCATACATATGGAGTTTATGGTAGTAATTATATATATCCACTCATTGTAGATCAAAAAGAAGATAGAAGATTTTTTGAAAATTTAGATGAAGATTTTAAATACTATATAGATATTTTTAAATCACCAAAATATCTTGCTATTAAACAAAACATTATTGATTTTTGTATTGGTGAAAAAAATATATTTTCTATGCATCCTGAAAGTTTAAATAATGTAATCTCAGCTGAAATAGAATTGCAAGAGTATAAAAATGATAAAACATATGATTTTACAAGTATCGTTATAAAATATAGTAAGACTATGGAAAAAGAAATTTACTCGTTTATGAAAGAATTAATTAAATTTTTAATTAAAAATAATAAAAATATTGAAAATATTGGATATGCTGTAAATGGAAAGAACTTTATAATTTCAGATATTTTATATAATAAACCAAATTTAGGAACATATAAATATATTTTAAAATCTGAAATAATAGTAAATACTATAAAAAACAGTTTTGATGATTATAAAATTGGCTATTTTATTCAAAAAACATTTCCATATTATATAAACTTCTTGCAAGATATTAGAAATGAAGTAGTTCATGGAAAAATTGCATCCAAAGCTGATGCAACTATATTAAGAAATAAAATCTTAGGTGTAGCAGACGATAATATTTTAACTGATATATTAAAATATAAAAAGAAACTTTTAAATTAGTTAAATTATTTATAGGCATAATATTTTATCCTTAAATTCTGTTCATTACAATGCCAAAGTTTTTTTTAAGGCTTTAATAAATCTTTTACATATAAAAAATTATTGTTTTTTTATAAAAAAGTGACTTATTTAAGATATTTAATTACTTCATTAGTTAAATTAGCTTCACCATTAATTGAAATCTTATCATTCAAAATAGTTATCTCGAGTTTATTTTTATACTTATTATCTGTTTCAATACTTGAATTATAGTAATTACTTAAATAATAAAATGTTTGATTAGAAGAACCTACCCAATTTCTACAATTATCTCTTAATGAATCAATATAAGGTCCATCAATCAAAACATCTAAATAAGTTAATAACTCATTGCTTCCATCTACAACATTTTGTTTCAATCTCTCATATTTAAATCCACTAAAACACATAACACTTAAACCTTGCTCTTTACAAAATTTTGCTATATGTTTCAAACTATTAGCTTGTAAAAATGGTTCTCCTCCTAAGAGTGTAATTCCTTCTAAATAATGTATTTTTTTTGATACTAAAATATATTCTTGTAAATCTTTTATACTCATGATATTTTTTACTTCAAAATTTAACATCTGATCATTAATACAATTTTTACATCCTAAATTACATCCTTGAAGCCATATACAAAAACGTTTTCCAGGTCCTTCTGCTTCTGTACAATTTCTAATCATGTTTATATTTAAATATATTTTATTTAAATTCAAAATCAAACTCATTTGTATTTTCATATCTTTTTATTATTACAGTTTTGTTGTTATACAATGATATATCATTGCAATCGTATAAAAACACTGAAAGAGGTTCAATTACTTTAGAATTTAATATATTTAATATTCCACGACCACCTGATGTTTTATCATGTTGTTGAGTAATAATATCTATTACACCATTATCTTTAAATTCTACATCTGAAATATTGAACTTTTCTTTTAATCTTTCTTTTAAATTTTTGAGTTTAGAATTTATAATCATTTTTAAAATTTCAGTGTCTTTTATGAAGTTAAAAGGCACAATATTATCAGTATTTATCCTATGTAATAGTTCAGGTCTTCCTATATCTTTGAAATGTTCTTTCACTTTATCTATAAACATCTTTTGAATTACTTCATCACTTTTATTTATATGATCATAAACTCCAGCACTATTTGGATTATCTTTATCTTTGGTACCAATATTTGAAGTAAATATTATAACTGTCTCTGTAAAATATGTTGTATTACCTTGACTATCGGTCAACCTACCATCTTCAAGTATTTGTAAAAATTTGTCTAAAATTCTTGTATGAGCTTTTTCTATCTCGTCAAAAAGTAATACAGAAAATGGTTTTTTTCTTACTGCATTAGTAAGTTGTCCGCCCTCTTCATATCCGACAAAACCTGGTGGTGCACCAATCAATTTTTGATCACTGCTTTCATGATTATATTCACTCATATCAAATCTTATATACGATTCTTCATCTCCAAATAGAAATCTTGCTAGTGCCTTTGCTAGTTCAGTTTTACCAGTTCCAGTAGGTCCAACAAAAAATAATACGCCTTTTGGAGTTTGCTGCTTTGTTGAATGTTGAAGACCAGATAGTCCCATATAAGCTTTTTTTACCATCCTATCAATTTGATTGATAATGTGATCTTGACCTTTCACACTACTTCGTAGTTCTTCTTCCAGCTTATCTATTCTATCCTTACTTAAGTCTTCCCAAGGGCTTCCTTTTTCTCCAAACTTATACAAAGATATAGCTTTTTTCATAGAAATTTTTTTCTCTTCAAACTTTGTTAATTTTACTAATTGTATTATATCTCTAACTGTCATATAATCTAAAGAATCGTTTAGTTCTTCAAACTCTTGTGTTTCAACATTTATTGTTTCATCAAAATTAAATTCATTACAAATATTATTTAAAAGTTCTGCTCTATCTTTTCTATCAGGTTTAGGTATATGAAGCAAAGCTACTGATTGATTATTTTGATAATATCTATTTGGTATTGAAGATAAAGAATTTGTGAGAAGTATTACTATGTCATTATTTCCTGTATCATCTAAAGATAAAGTGCTATTTCTAATTGTTTTCTCAAGTATCATTAAACTATTTTGTTCATCTTCACTTAAAGTTCTACCACCTGTAAAAATTGAGTCTGTCCAGTCTACAATAAATGCTATTCTATTATCTTTATCGGCTTTTTGTAACCGTTTTGATAAGAAATCAAAATAATCTTTTGCTACATTAAATTTATGTTCTTTTATATTTTCTAAATTACCACTTCCACCAATATCATAATCATCCCCATCTATTTCATTAATTTTATTTACATCCTTGCATATTTTTTTCAATAAATTTATCTTTCCATTATTAATCTTTTCATTATAACTTTGTAGTTCTTTTGAATGTATATCCCAATACATAACATCATTAAAACGAAATTCAATTAAGCTATTGTAAATTTCTTCTACAATAGGAATAAATTTATTATCTTTCTTTGAATAATACAAATCATTTATATTTCCATCTATTATTATTGACTTATTAATATTTGCATGGATTTCAAGCTTTCTTTTCCAGTTTTCTTTATGTTTAGACATATTATCCCTTTTTTTGAAGTTCTGTTAGTGGTTTTGCATTTTTTTGTATTCTATCAGGATTCTCCCAAATAGTTTTTGTTTTGTTTAGCTCAATACCATAACAATTTTGAAGTTCATGTTCTAAACTATAAATATCATCTTTACAAGCCATATAATCATATCCATTAAAGTGCGACATCATTGTACCATTTGATTTTATAGTTGCTTCAAATTCATTACCATTAATCCTTTTTGCATAAAGCTTTACATCTTCACCAATTTTTTTAGGATTTACATTTTGGAATCCAAGTTTATTTAATATCTCAAGAATTGACTTTACTGTATGTCGTCGATACTCTTCATTTATTTCTTCATTTAAAATTTCATTTGATATATCATTTAAAAATTTGTCAGTATCTTCATTAATTATTCCATTGTTAATATTCTTTTCCGTTAATATTAGTTTATTCATGATATTTTCTAATTTAGCAGGATCATCTGTTTTAATCTTTTTAATGTTTAATTTTTCTTCTTGAACTTTTTCAAGTAAAGCTTCTTGTCTCATTTGAAAATCAATTTTTTGAAAATATTTTTCATTAAACTCATTCATTTTTTGTTGAGCTGTTTGTAAAATAGATTCCGAAGATTTTAAAAAAGATAACTTAACTTGTTCGAAATTATTAATATTAATAGAATCCTCACTAAAGTTTTTTACTAATATAGTAAGCTCATTTTGAGCAAAATCTCTTAATATAGGATCTTTCAATTTTAATAATTGCTCTTGTATTAAATCTTTGAATTCTTCTTTTAATTGTTTTTCTTGTAGTTCTCGTTGAATTTTTCTTTCTTTTTCTTCATTTTTATATACTCTTCTTCTTTCTTTTGCAATTTTAGGAAGTGCCCCTATTAACTTCCCAATTGACATTGAAATATCTCTAGCTCTTTTTGGATCAGAACTAAGACATTGAAAAGCAAAATTTAGTTGATTCTCATAGCTAATGTAATCATTATAAACATATTCATCAAGTCCCTGTATCTGAATATCATTTAAGATATTTTGGTATCTATTTAAATGATCACGAGTTATATTTTCAACTCTTTTAAGATAAATATCTCTTTTAATTTGTTCCTCTAATTCATAGTCATATTCATATCCTGCACTCAATTTATTTCTCCTTTAAAAATATTCCTGAATTAATTGTCTTTATATTATCTGCTTTAGCTTTAAGTTGTAAGTTTTTATCATTTGTAACAAGTATTCTATTTTCAATATCTTTTAAACATAATGATAAAATCATATTGTCTATCTTATCTCTATTATATTCATTTGGCAATAAATTTATACAATTAATTGATTCTTCAAATTTTATATCGTTTCGGTTAGAAGCATTTAAATACTTAACAATTTCATTTATAGTGTTTATTTTATCTGGTTGCTTCTTTTTAACATTGTCTAATTCTTCAATAACAGCTTTAGATAATATTAGATTTCTCTTTTTTAAAGCTTTTATTCCTTCTTTTATAAGAATATTAGTATCTAAAACAAATATCTTTTCATTTAAAATTTTATTTGTTTCACTAGCAATTTGTATGCTAACAGAGTGATTTTTTAAACCATTCAGATTTTCAGATTTTTTTAAAATAGATAACATATCATTTTGTATTATTTTAACTTTAGCTCTAGTATCTTCTTTATATTTCCAGTCGCTAAAAATTCGCGTTAATTCTATTTCACTATAATTAGATTTCTCAAAGTACCTATTGTAAATATTTTCATTAAAATATTTTAAATAACTTTTATTTATATTTAAAATATCTTTAATTGAAACTATTCTATTTACAAATAAAAATATATCTAGACCAATCAACTGATTAATTATTGTATTAACAATTAACTCCTTTTGATTAGCATTAATAAAGTAACTAAGTTGCTCGATTGTAGTATAAAAAGATTTTTCTTTAATATTTTTAAATAAATTTGCTATAAAGTCAACAATGTATTTATTATATATCTCTTCCTTTTCAGTATTGTAAAAAAATACATTTTTTGATACTCCATTAATGGTAATCTTACGATATAAGTAAATTGAATCTTTTACTATAAAGCATGGTTCATCTCTAAAATGTTGTTGTAAATAAAATTTTTTATAATCTTCAGATGGTTCACTATTATTATTTGAATCAAAAATTAAATAGAGTTTACTTTGAACATATTTTTCAATATTATCAATATTCGATAATATTATATTATTATAAGCGTGTTTAACTGATTCTATTTGAACAAGATTGGTAGTTAAATCTGTTTTTAAAATAATATGATTTTCAAAAACATAATCAATAAACTGATTTAAATATGGTTCTAAAAATTTATATTCTTCATCAAATTCTATACTATATTCATTATTTGAACTTTGTTTTAATGTAAACATAACTTCAACGGCTCTATATAAAATTTCTCTTTTATTCTCATTTATGTCATCAATTTTTAAACCTTCTTTATTAAAGGACGATTTATGTTTTTTTAATAATTCAATAAATTTATGTTTTTTTGAATCTATTAAAAATCTATGCTTAAATTGTTCCCCGTTAATAAAAGGTTTTTCAATTTCTTTAAGTAATTCAGTATCATCAATATTAATTATTTGATGACTTAATGGATCATAATATAAATCTTCAGAATTTGCTTGAGATTTAGAATACAATTCTTTTTTTTCTAGTACAGTTTCTAATGTTTGTTGACAAGAAACTTTAAATGAGGAAATTGGTAAATCTATCAAAAAGCCTTCATTTTCTGTTGTAAGTATTCTGTTATTATTTAAATAATCTAAAGCTTCTTCAATAAATATATCAGGAACTTTAGCCTTTAAAACTTTATTAATAAAATCTTTGAATGTAAAATTATTAAATTTATTTTTGTTAAACTGATTATAAATATATAAAATTGTATACTCAAACAAGCCACATTTTTCTTTTGTTCTTATTGAACAATCAACATTGATCTTTATAATTGGTAGAAAAATCTTTATTTTATTCATTTTTATAACCATAATTTTGTTTTTGTAAATTCCAATCAGTAATATTACTTATTGAACTTGGATCTTTATTAGATCCATTAGTTCTAATAATATTTGCAATTTTTTTATATACTTTTTCTTTTTTTATAATAGATTCATCCTCTACATCTGGTATTTCAACTTCATAATCGTCAAAAATATCTTTTGATCCAAAAATTACTAATAGATTCTTAGCTCTTGAAAATGCTACATTTATTCTTTGAAAAGAAGAAACAAAGTTTTCTTTCCCAATTTTTCTTTTTGTACTTATAAGATCAACTAAAATAATATCTCTGTCTCTTCCTTGAAAACTATCTACAGTACTTATCATATTCTTTTCTTCATTATTTTTATCAGAATTATCAAACTTATCGAAATATTTTAAATTACAATTTTTAACCATTTTTTTCAGTAACTTAACTTGTCCTAAGTAGAATGAAATAATCCCTATTGATAATTTTTTCTGTCCTTCTTCGTATTGTTGGAATAAGGCTTCATCAATTTTTTTTAAAGCTTCTATTGTAAGAAATGCTTCATAAGGATTTATTTTTGTTGTAGACGTTTGGATTTGTTTATTAATCTCTTTACCAAATATTTTTGAAGTATCAACCCATACAGCATGATCTTTTTCCTCTATAAAATTTTGGATATATATATTATGCATTTTTGCTTTATTATGTACTTCTTTATTTTCACTAATCCCTTGTATTAATTGTCCTCCATAAAAACAATTTATTACATCCATAATGTCAGTATGCATACGAAATTGTTTAGTTAATCTATATTTTATTCTACTATTAGCTTCAGAAAAAAACTCTTGAAATTGAGAAGCTGTAACTAGTTTTTTATATTTATTAAAATTTTCCAAAGATAATACTGGATTATTTGTTTCATCATGAATCCCATCTTCAAAAGAAAAGTCTTGTCCATGGTAACTAAATAATGGTGGAAGCTGTCTATGATCCCCAACTAAAATAGCTTTTTTAGCTCTCATCATACCTCTTAAATACTCTGGAGGGGTAGCTTTACTAATCTCATCTACTATCACAACATCAAAATTTTCTAATTCTATCTTTTTTAACATTCCTTCACTAGCATTAAGTGTAATACCAACTACATTAACATTTTTTAAATAAATTTCATTTTCTCTTTCTATTGGTATGTGTTCATCTATATTTTTAATCCAGTTTTCAATTAAAGGTATCATAAGTTGTGCATCTTCATCTATTTTATTTTCTTCAATTTGGTGTTCTAAATAATTTAAAACTGTAACATTATCTATACTTTCTTTTTTAAGTTTTAATTTTATAGTTTTAATTTTAGCTTCAATATTTTTAATGTTATCCTCAAATTTCTTTAATTCATTATTTTGATCAATAATTTGATTATTAAGATTAATTTTTGCTTCTTCATCAAATTCTTCTAAAGGATTACGAAATATATCTTGTTTTGATTGTTCCACAAATTGTTCTAAATATTCACTATAAATTTTACTTTCATTTTCAAAAACTTCTATAAAATACTCTAATAATTTTATAACTTCATCTTTTTTAGCATTTTGTCCTAATTTAATTTTTAGATATTCATCTGAATTAATATTTGAAAGATTTTTTAGATATTCTGTAAGTTCTTGTTTTTCTTTTAAAATATCTTCTTTTTGATATACAGTGAATAATTTTTCTAATCTTGTATATTCATTATTAGTTTTTTCTAGTTTGTTTTCACTGATAATTTTAAATATTTTTTTTAAATATTTAATTTTTTTAAGTTTTTCTAAATTTTTAATATTTTTCTCAATATTTTCTTTAATACACCCTTTTTGCTCTTTTAATTTTGGAATCTCACTTAATTTTAAAGTCAACTTCTTAAATTTATATTCAAGCTTTTCTATCTCTTTCAAAACATTTGTTAAATTTTCTTGTTTGATTTCAAATTCTCTTTCGGTAATTGACCAAATCTGATTTTTAACTTCTTTATGAATAAACTCAATATTATTTTTTTCTATTTTTTTGATAATTTCATCAAATGCATAAAATTTTCTTATTTTTATTGAGTCCATCTCTGTATTAATTTTTTGCTTAAATAAGTTGATTTCTGATTCTAGTTTTTTTATTTCAACTTCTAATCTATTTATTTCTATATCTATCCTATCAATTTCATCTGTTAAGTTTTTATTTTCAATTGTTTTACTATTTATATTTGTAATCTCATTCTCTTCTTTCTCCCCTAAAATTTTTTGAGCAAATTTTTTAATCAATCCGCTATTTTTAAATTCATTTAATTTATTTGTAGATTTACTTATAGATAAAAAATTCATACATATTTTATTTTGTTTTTCTTCTTTACGTGCTAGTTCACTAGCTAATCTTTTTCGTGTTTTATTTAAATTTTCTTCATTTGTATTATTAGAATTAACAATGTTAATTAAATTATCTAATTCTTGTTCAATTTCTTTTAAACATTTTTGTTCATTTACTTTCTGGTTAATTTCACTTTCTGTTAACTGTAAATCACGTAATTTGTTTTTCGTACCTGTAATACTTGAAGAAGATAATACTAAATTATCTAAAATTTCTTGTAAGTCAAATAATTCAAACATATTTACATTAGATATATATTCTTGACAATCATTTTCTAAATTATATTTATCATCTTCTAAATTTTTAACAGTATTCCTTAAAATTTCTAAATCATTATTCAGATGTTTTAATAAATCGTTCTCATTTGTTATTTTTTTATCGATGTATAGAATATCATTTTCTGTTATACTAATAAATTCACGAATTTTTGAAATATCATTTTTTAAAGAATCAATATTTTCTAACTGATTTAAATTATTACTTATTTCAAATAATTTATCTTTTACAATATTTTGCTCATATTGAATAAAATATCTATCTATAAAAGAAAAATTTCGAATAGTGTAGTCTTCAATATTCAAACCTTTTTCCCGTTCAAGTTTTGATTTTTCTTTTCTAAATTCATCATATTTTGCTTTATCTTCATTGTCTCTGGCATCTGCCATTCTGTAATTTAAATCTTCGATTTTATTTAAAGTTTCTTTTTTAATTATTTCAGATGAGTCAAGAGACTCTATATATAATAAATCCGATTTAGCTTTTGATAAAATTGTTTGAGATTTAAAAAAATTAATAAGTCCCTCTTTAATATAGCTTGTTTTTACTAATGCTGTTTTCCCTTTATCAGTAAACTCTTTTTTGAAAAAGTTCGTTGTTAATTTTTCTGTTTTATGTAAAACTGTATTACAAAAGATCTCAATTACATTTTCACTTAATCCTTCACCTATAATTGTTATATTTGAATCATTGTTTTTTATCTTTTCTACTAAATTATAAAAGGTATCATTGTTTTGCTTAGATATAATAATTTCTCTTTCTTTAGATTTTAACTTACTATATTCTTTATTGAGCTCATTAATTTTATTTTGTATATTATTAAGTTCATTTGTATCTTTTATAAGGACTTCATATAATAATTTAAAGTCTTTATATGTTTTTAAATTATCTCCATTGATTTTTTGTTCATTTTTAAAATCTTCAATTATTTTTTTGGCTGGATTTGCAAGTGATTCTTGAAAATATGTTTTTGTTGCTTCTTTTCTAGAATATTTTGAATCATCAGCTCTTTTTGATGATGTTAGTCTAATTGGTATTACATCTGGAACATCAAATAGTCTTTCAAGTGCATTATCAACAGCATCATTACTTTCAGAAGTTAGCATAACTTTTTTACCTTGTTTAACATATTGATAAATGCATTCTGCAATTACTGTAGTTTTACCAGTTCCAGGGGGTCCCTGTATTAAAGCAATGTCAGGAGCATCATACATTATTTGTACTGCTTGTTTTTGTTCATAAGTTAGCTTAATACTATTATTATCAAAGTTCAATGAAGTTGGGCTAATAGGAACTTTCGCATTTTTTATATCAAAAAGATAGGATGCTAAAAAAGGAGAATATCCACCTTGTTCCTGAAACAACTCAATATTATTAATTAGCTTTGTATTGGTAAATCTTTTTTGGTTTTCGATAATCACTATGAAAGCTATTTCTTTATAGTTTTTTATATTTTCTATTTTTATAGTGAAATTACCATCTTTATACTCAAATCTATTCGCGGTGTTAGTTGAACCCTCTATATAATTATCTAATACATATTTCTTTATATTTTTGTCAAATTTTATTTGTCCTGAAAGTTTTTGATTTTCATTTTTATAAATTAATCGTTGCTTTTGAATTCCATTATCTTCGTAAGATTGTATTTCAACATCATTTTTATTAAATAAATACACTCCATATTCATTTAGATTTTCAACAATTTCTCTTGGTAATTTTTTTTTAAGTTTAAAGCTATAACTTTTTTTGTTTATCAAACAATCATCAACTTCACTAAAAAATGAAGTGGTTAAATCTGCATTATATTTCCATTCTAAATATTCGCGCCAGTTAGAAATTTTTTCTTTTGCTCTAGAAGAAATTATTGGTAATTCACTAACGAATGATTTATTAATAATATTTTCATAATCATTTGGTTTATTTTTAGTATGATATATATTACAATTACACTCAATCTCAAAATTTCTTTGTCCTGTTTCAACCTTGACAAATTCATTTATAAAAAAAGGATAATATGTAACTTGCCCAGTAGATTCACTATTGATTTTTGGTAAGACTTTAAAACCTATAGAAAAATTTTCTGGGAAAACTTTTTCCAGTTTAGGTCTTAGTTTTGGTATGAATATCAAACATGGTTTATCTTCTTTAATACTTATATTACTTACATAAAAATTTTGTCCCCAGCCTGAATAATTATCTGTAATAGCTTCAAAATATTCATCGATTGTAATGTTTATGTTTTCAGTTAATTCTATTAATTGCTGAGATAGTTTTAAATATGCATCCTCTGGTTTATAACTATTTTCATTCAAATTTAATAAAATCTTTAAATTTATCAATTCTATCATTAATACCTTATGCTATATTTATTATTAAAAATTTATTTAATATCATACTTTTTATTTCCTTTATAAATTCAATATTAGCTCGTAATATATTATTTTGTAACTATTTTATTCTCACAAGCCATAATATTTTTATTTAATACTTTTGCACTTGGAACTACATTTGAAGATAGATTTAAATGTACATCTTGATCATCAAAGAAAATATCTGCACCAAAGGCTTCTAATATTTCATATTTATCTGTACCTCCAAGAAAAAATGCC
>RRZT012932872.1_pt1 | contig 11925 bp, 9 predicted proteins | sample 2165551 | NCBI WGS metagenome assembly RRZT01 (sample SAMN10456910, study PRJNA506462) | wastewater metagenome | biome: wastewater; feature: sludge; material: wastewater sludge; isolation source: wastewater sludge with Escherichia coli K12::gfp cells carrying plasmid... | place: USA: Moscow, Idaho ... | reverse complement strand
GGTTGTCGCAGGTGACGGTGGTCTTCAAGGAAGGCACCGATATCTTCTTCGCCCGCAATCTGATCGATGAGCGCTTGAGTTCGATCAAGGGGGCTCTGCCACCCGGGCTGGAACCGGAGATGGGGCCGATCGCCACGGGGCTCGGCGAGATCTTCATGTATACGGTTGAGGCGGAACCGGGCGCCAAGCAAGCCAATGGCTCGCCCTATGACGCCACCGCCCTGCGCGAGGTGCAGGACTGGATCATCAAGCCGCAGTTGGCACAAGTCGCGGGTGTGGTGGAGGTCAACACCATCGGTGGCTTCGACAAGCAATACCATGTCACCCCCGATCCCGTGCGCCTGCTGCAGTTCGGTATCAGCATGGAGGATGTGGTCCAGTCTCTGAATGCCAACAACAACAACCGTGGCGCCGGATACATCGAGCGCAATGGTCAGCAGTTGCTGGTGCGCTCACCGGGGCAGCTGGAGTCCATCGCCGATATCGAAGCGGTTGTGGTGGGGCGGCAGGGTGTCGACCCGGTGCTGCTGCGCGACGTGGCCGAGGTGGCGATTGGCAAGGAGCTGCGCACGGGTGCTGCGACGCGCGATGGCCGGGAGACTGTGCTAGGGACCGCCATGATGCTGGTGGGCGGCAACTCGCGCACGGTTTCTCGGGATGTGGCGCAGAAGCTGGAGGCGACCAAGGCTTCCCTGCCCGATGGCATCAAGGTGGAGGCGGTCTACGATCGCACCACGCTGGTGGACAAGACCATCGCCACCGTGCAGAAGAATCTGCTGGAGGGCGCCCTGCTGGTCATCGTCGTACTGTTCATGCTGCTGGGTAACTTCCGCGCGGCGTTGATCACCGCGGCGATCATTCCGCTGTCGATGCTGGCGACCATCGCCGGCATGGTAAAGACCGGCGTCTCCGCCAACCTCATGAGCCTAGGGGCCTTGGACTTCGGTCTGATCGTCGACGGTGCGGTGATCATCGTGGAGAACTGCATTCGCCAGTTGGCCCAGGCGCAGCACACCAACGGCGGCTTGCTGCCGTTGCGGGAGAGGTTGCAGCTGGTCTACGAGGCCACTATCGAAGTGGTACGTCCCAGCCTGTTTGGCGTGGCCATCATCACCGTTGTTTACATTCCGATCTTTACCCTCTCCGGGGTCGAAGGAAAGATGTTCCACCCGATGGCGGCGACCGTCGTCATGGCCCTGCTCGCGGCCATGGTGTTTTCGCTGACCCTGGTGCCGGCTGCGGTGGCCTTGTTTATGAGCGGCAAGGTCAGCGAGAAGGAAAGCCGCGTCATTACGGCTGGCAAGTCGCTGTACCGGCCTCTGCTGGAAAAGGCCATCAAGTGGCCTTGGCTGGTGCTGTCTTCGGCCATGGGGCTGGTAGTGTTGTCCGTCTGGCTGGTCAGTACCCTCGGCTCGGAGTTCATTCCGCAACTGGACGAGGGCGACATCGCCCTGCATGCCTTGCGGATTCCTGGTACGGGGCTGGAGCAGTCGGTCGTCCTGCAGGAGCAGCTAGAAGCGCGCATCAAGGCATTTCCAGAGGTCGACAAGGTGTTTGCCAAGATCGGCACTCCCGAGGTGGCAACCGACCCGATGCCACCGAACGTGGCGGACAATTTCGTGATGCTCAAGCCTCGGGAGCAGTGGCCCAATCCGGAAAAGACCAAGGCCGAGCTGGTGGCCGAGATGGAAGAAGCCGTCGCCAAGCTGCCGGGCAACAACTACGAGTTCACCCAGCCGATCCAGATGCGCTTCAACGAATTGATCTCCGGGGTGCGCTCCGATCTCGGGATCAAGGTCTTCGGCGACGATCTGCAGCAGCTTGAGGCTACCGCCAACGCGATCTCGGAAGTGGTCGAGGGCATCGATGGGGCCGCAGATGTGCGGGTCGAGCAGGTCAGTGGTCTGCCGATGCTGACCGTCACGCCCAAGCGCCTGGTGTTGGCCCGCTACGGAGTCAGCGTCGAAGTGCTGCAGGACCTGGTGGCCACTGCGGTTGGTGGCGAGGAGGCCGGCTTGATCTATGAGGGTGATCGTCGTTTCGATCTGGTGGTGCGGCTGCCAGAGCGCCTGCGCAACGATATCGACGGTCTGTCCCAGCTGCCCGTTCCGCTGCCCGACGGTGGTTATGTTCCGTTGGGCGAGGTGGCCAGTATCGAGTTGAGCCCCGCGCCGGCGCAGATCAGCCGGGAGAACGGCAAGCGTCGCGTGGTCGTGACCGCCAACGTCAGGGAGCGCGACCTCGGTGGCTTCGTGATGGAGGTCAAGCAGCGGGTGGCAGCAGAGGTCGATCTGCCGGCCGGTTACTGGCTGGACTACGGCGGTACTTTCGAGCAGCTGGAGTCTGCCAGCCAGCGCCTGATGATCGTGGTGCCGGTGACTCTGCTCATCATCATCGGTCTGCTGGTGATGGCCTTCGGCTCACTCAAGGACTCCATGATCATCTTCACGGGAGTGCCGTTGGCTCTGACCGGTGGGGTGTTTGCCCTGTGGATGCGCGACCTGCCGTTGTCGATTTCGGCCGGGGTGGGCTTCATTGCCCTTTCCGGTGTGGCGGTGCTGAACGGTCTGGTGATGCTGGCCTTCATTCGTGATCTCTGGCACGAGAAGGGTGATCTGCTCACAGCGGTAATCGAGGGCGCTCTGGTCCGTCTACGGCCAGTCTTGATGACGGCCCTGGTCGCCAGCTTGGGCTTCGTGCCCATGGCCCTTAATACCGGTACTGGTGCGGAAGTGCAGCGTCCGCTCGCCACTGTGGTTATCGGTGGCATCGTCTCCTCCACCTTGCTGACGCTGTTGGTATTGCCTGTACTCTATTACCTGCTTCACCGTCGCGATGTGTTGCTGCATAAGCTGCAGAAACAACATTGACCCCTAAGACCGCCCTCACCTGAATAAGTCGGGTGGGGCGGTCTCTCTTCTTTAGGCTAATTTCAGCGGATGGCGGACCACAGTCGGCGTGCTGAGATTGGCCGCCGGTAGCGGCAGCACGGCCTGGTTGTTGACGTTGGCCAGTTGCAGCCAGACGTTCTCGCCCTCGACGAATTGCCCGCAGGGCAGCCACAGGCCGTGGTGCCAGCCGGCACCGGGTTCGGGCGTGCTCTGCAGGACGCCCGGGTGGGTCTGCGCGCTGGGCGCGCGGCGCAACCACACGGCCCGTGGCAGCCCCTTGAGGTAGCGCAGGCCCAGATGCAGGCCTTGCTGGTTGAGATGGCGCCAGCGCACCAGGGCCAGGGTCGGAGTGCCACTGTGCGGCAAGACCAGGATCAGTTGGCCCACCGGCAGCTGCGGGCCGAGGTCGGCATGGCAGAGCAGGCGCGCGCCTCCGGGGCTGGCATCGAGCATCTGCGCCGCGCAACTGGGCGGGCGCTTTTCCAGCAGCTGGGCATGGATAGCCGGCAGGCCGATCACCAGGCTGCAGTCGGCGCTGAAGTCGGCCCGCGGGTGACGCCTCTGCTGACGCCCCTGCCAGTGCGGGCGCACCCGCTCCAGCAGTTCCCTTTCCTGTGCGCTCTGCAGCGGCGCGGGCTCGTGCAGGGCGACCAGCAGGGCGCCGAGCTCCAGACGTCGCAGGTAGTCGGCCGAGCCCTTGACCTGGCCGTCATAGGGCAGGCAGGGCAGGGCCTGGCTGAGGTCGATCAGCGGTGCCTCGCTGTCCTCGTCGTCATCCCAGGGCAGCAGACGCGCCAGGCCGGACAGCGGGGTCAGGGCGGCGAACAGGGTCACGCACTCGCCTTCGGCCAGGTGGAATGGATTGCTCAGAGCCAGGAGCAGCATCTGCTGGTAGAGGCCGCGCAGCGAGCCGGCGGGGGCCGGCTGGAAAGGTGCGGCGACCGGCTCGTCCAGGCACTGCTGGTGCTCACCCAGCCAGTACAGCAGGTGGCTGTCGCTCCACAACGAGGCTGGTGGCTCCTGGTACAGCTGGTAGTGACGCAGCAGGCTCTGGGCGAGGAAGTGCTCGGCCATGTACAGGCACCAGGCCAGGTGCGGGCGCGAGGGCTGACGTCCCTGCAGGATCTGCAGCAGCAGGCGCTTGAAGCCGGCGGCCAGCTCGTCGCAGAGATGCACGAACAGGGGCGAGGGAGCCGCACCCTGGCCCAGCGGGGCGCAGTAGTGGCGGTATTCCTCGCTGAGGCTTTGCAGGGCGCGCTGTCTTTCCAGTAAGGTCATGGCGCTGCGGTTGAGGCGCAGCAACAGGGTCAGGACCTGTTGCAGGCCGTCCTCGTAGACCTGCCGGCGGGCATCGGCGAGTCGTTCGTTGAGGTCGGCGAGCGGAGTGGCGTCCTCCTCGAGGATATCCGGCACTTCGAGGCGCAGGGCATCCAGCGTCATATCAACCCCGTATGCACGAGGAACGATTGCATGGGAAGGCCACTCCAGATGGTGATTGGTGTCATCGCCGGGCTTCTTCTGGCCGGTTGCGCCGAGGACTGGGGCGTCGATCAGCATGGACGAAAGGTAGCGGCTGAGCAGCTCGAAGGCCAGTGGTTGGTGATCAATTACTGGGCCGAGTGGTGCAAGCCGTGCCGCACCGAGATCCCCGAGCTGAATCGGCTCGCCGTGGCGCTGGAGGGCCAGGGTGCGCGGGTGCTCGGGGTCAACTTCGATGCCCTGCAGGGCGAGGCGCTGAGCAAAGCCGCCGAGGCCTTCGCTATCCGTTTCACCGTGCTGGCGCAGGACCCCGCCGCGCGTCTGCAACTGCCGCGCAACGATGTGTTGCCGGTCACCTACATCATCGATGCCGACGGTAGGCTGCGTGAGCGCCTGGTCGGCGAACAGACCGCTGCCGGCCTGCAGGCGCGGCTGGCTCATTGGCAGGCTCGGGAGTAATGGTTATGCGCATCTGTATGCACGGTTTCGTCACTGGCAGGGTGCAGGGCGTGAGTTTTCGCCAGTGCACCGCGGAGCAGGCCGAACGCCTCGACCTGGATGGCTGGGTACGCAACCTGAATGATGGGCGGGTCGAGGTACTGATGGAGGGCGCGCAGAGCGCGGTGCAGGAGCTGGCCGCCTGGCTGGAGCAAGGTCCCGAGCGCGCGCAGGTCGAGCGGGTGGAGCTGGAGGAGCAGCCGGTGCAGGGCGTCACCGGCTTCGTCGTGCGTCGCTGATCAATCCTCGCCGGGATCGGCTGCCAGGCGGCCGGCGTCCTTGAGCAAGGCCTCGAGGAACTCGGCCTGCAGCTCCGGATCGTTGCGGGTCAGTTCGATCAGGCTCTGTTCCAGCTCGCTGGCCTCTTCCTCCAGGCCCAGGTCGGACAGGCGCTTGACCCGGTGTACCCACTGGCCGACCTCGTCATCCTCGAGGTCGTCGTAGATCAGGGAATGAGCCTCGCGCAGCTTGCCGCGCAGGTCGCGGCTGACCAGCAGGGTGGCTTCGGTGCGCGTACCGTCCTGCGGATCTTCCACGCTCAGCAGCAGGGTGCCGATATGGCTGGCGTCGTGCTCGGCGAAAGGTCCGTCGAGCAGGTTCAGGCGCAGCACGCCGGACCTGTCGGTGGTCAGCTCGAAGCTGTCCTTGCCGGCCTTGACCTGTACCGGGCGCTCGGCCCAGGGCAGGCTGGAGTAATCCATGCGCTTGTCACGCTGCAGCTCCTCGATGGCGGCCAGGTTCTGCTCGGCGCGGCCGTTGGATTCGACGTTCATCGCCGGGTTCATGCCGGCGAAGCCGTAGCTGATCCAGTCCTTGGTCACGCTGTCCGGCAGGCGGCCGAGCATCACCACGTTGAGCGCGTTGGCACCGATGCCGGCGACCACCGCCACCGCGCCCAGCGGCACCTCGTAGAGTTCGCGCCAGGGCTGGTAGGGGGTGTAGCGGTCGTAGCGGCGAGTGACCTCGAACTCGGTGACCTCGAAGGTCTTCTGTTCATGCACGCGCACGCGGCGCTGCGGCAGTTCCAGTACGCGCGGCTCGCCCACGTCGATCTGCAGGCTGTGATCGAGCAGACGACGCTCGAAGCGTTCCTCGTGCTCGCTGCGCTGTGGCAGCTGGTTGGCGCAGCCGCCGAGGAAGAGGGCGCCGCACAGGGCGGCGCCGATACGGAGGGTGTTTCGCTGGAACATGCGGGCTTCTTGGTCGGTCGGACTCAGCGGGCGATGCGGTTGGCGAGGAACGACAGGATCTCGGCGGCCGGCATCTGCTGGCTCTCGCTGTCGCGGCGGTGCTTGTATTCGAGGTTGCCCTCGGCCAGGCCGCGCTCGCTGACCACGATGCGGTGCGGGATGCCGATCAGCTCCATGTCGGCGAACTTCACCCCGGGGCTGGTCTTCTTGTCGCGATCGTCCAGCAGCACCTCGTAGCCGGCGGCGGTCAGCTCGGCGTAGAGCTTGTCGGTGGCGGCGCGCACGGCTTCGTTCTCGTACTTCATCGGCACCAGGGCGATCTGGAAGGGCGCCAGGGCGTCGGTCCAGAGGATGCCGCGCTCGTCCCAGTTCTGCTCGATGGCCGCGGCCACCACGCGCGATACGCCGATGCCATAGCAGCCCATGGTCAGGGTGATCGGCTTGCCGCTCTCGCCCAGGACCTTGCAGCCCATGGCCTCGCTGTACTTGGTGCCGAGCTGGAAGATATGGCCGACTTCGATGCCGCGCTTGATCACCAGGGTGCCCTTGCCGTCCGGGCTGGGGTCGCCTTCGACCGCGTTGCGCAGGTCGGCGACGGCCGGCAGCGGCAGGTCGCGCTCCCAGTTGAGGCCGAAGTAGTGCTTGCCGTCGAGGTTGGCGCCGGCGCCGAAGTCGCTCATCAGGGCCACCGAACGGTCGATCACGCAGGGGATCGGCAGGTTCAGCGGGCCCAGCGAGCCGGGGCCGGCGCCGATGGCGGCGCGGATCTCGGCCTCGGAGGCGAACACCAGGGGGCTGGCGACCAGCTCGTGGTTGGCGGCCTTGATCTCGTTCAGCTCGTGGTCGCCGCGCACGATCAGGGCGACCAGCTTGCCTTCCTCGGCGGCATGCACCACCAGGGTCTTGACGGTCTTCTCGATGGCCAGACCGAACTGGGCCACCAGGTCGTCGATGGTCTTGGCCTCGGGGGTGTCGACCAGGCGCAGTTCCTCGGTGGCCGCGCCGCGTTCTTTCTCGCGCGGGATGGCCTCGGCCTTCTCGATGTTGGCGGCGTAGTCGGAGCTGTCGCTGAAGGCGATATCGTCTTCGCCGGACTCGGCCAGCACGTGGAACTCGTGGGAGCCGGTGCCGCCGATGGAGCCGGTGTCGGCCTGCACCGGGCGGAAGTTCAGGCCCAGGCGGGTGAACACATTGCAGTAGGCCTGGTGCATGCGGTCATAGGTTTCCTGCAGCGAGGCCTGGTCCAGGTGGAAGGAGTAAGCGTCCTTCATGATGAACTCGCGGCCACGCATCAGGCCGAAGCGCGGGCGGATCTCGTCGCGGAACTTGGTCTGGATCTGGTACAGGTTGATCGGCAACTGCTTGTAGCTGTTCAGTTCGTTGCGCGCCAGATCGGTGATCACTTCCTCATGGGTCGGGCCCAGGCAGAAATCGCGATCGTGACGATCCTTGATGCGCAGCAGCTCGGGGCCGTACTGCTCCCAGCGGCCGGACTCCTGCCACAGCTCGGCCGGCTGCACGGCCGGCATCAGTACCTCGAGGGCGCCGGCGGCATTCATCTCTTCGCGCACTATGGCTTCGGCCTTGCGCAGTACGCGCAGCCCCATCGGCATCCAGGTGTACATGCCGGAGGCCAGCTTGCGGATCAGGCCGGCACGCAGCATCAGCTGGTGGCTGATCACCACGGCGTCGGAGGGGGTTTCCTTGAGGGTCGAGAGCAGGTACTGACTGGTACGCATGTTTGGCCGTTATGTCGGTTGCGGGGGCAAATAATGACTCGGCATTGTACGGTGCCAGCCATGTGGCGTACAGGATGGAGCGGGAGTCGAAGATGGCGGAGCTGACGGCGGGCCAGGTGCAGGCCCTGATCCGGGCGGGGGTGCCGATGGCCGAGGATATCGATCTGCGGATCGACCGCCTTGAGGCCGATCTGGCGGTGGCGCGGGTACCTTTCCACGGCAAGCTGGTGCGGCCGGGGGGCACCCTGTCGGGGCCGACCATCATGTCACTGGCCGATGCCGCCATGTACGCGGTGGTGCTCGGGCGTCTGGGGCGGGTGGAGATGGCGGTGACCGCCAACCTGAACATCAACTTCCTGGCCAGGCCCAAGCCGCTGGACCTGATCGCCGAGGCGCGCATCCTGCGCTTGTCCAGGCGCCAGGCGGTGTGTGAGGTGCAGCTTTACTCGCAGGGTGAGGAGGGCGAACTGGTGGCTCATGTCACCGGGACCTACGCGTTGCCACAATAACGCAATAAGTTGCGACGGCGTATAAAAAGAACCCGGCCTAGGCCGGGTTCTTTTACAGCTCGAAGGATGCTTACAGAATATCCAACGGATATTCGGTGATCACGCGAACTTCGTCCAGCGCGCTGGAGCCGCCGGAGTAGACCCAGCCCATGTCATTGTTGCTACGCCAGGTGGCCTGGCGGACGGTGATGGAAAGATCCTTCGCGGGGCCTTCCTGGAACACATACTTGACTTGAAGGTCGCGCTCCCACTCCTTGCCGTCGCTACCATAGGCGCCAGCAAATGCACCGTTCACGTCGGCATTGGTGCCGTCGACATCGCTGCCGGTGATGTAGCGGGCCATGAAGCTCAGGCCGGGTACGCCGAAGGCGGCCATATCGAGATCATAGCGGACCTGCCAGGACTTCTCGCCAGGGCCGTTGAAGTCGGAGTATTGGACGGCGTTGGCCAGGAAGACCGAGTCACCGTAGTTGAAGCCATCCATCATGATGTAGTCCATAGGTTCGTCGCCGTTATTGCGCTGATGGGCGAGGGTGAACTTATGGGCGCCTAGGGTGTAGGCAGCAGCTAGGGAGAAGATTGTGTTGTTTAGTTCGCCGGCCTTGGCTGAGCCTTCGTCCACGGTACGATAGATGTTGAAATCGAAGTTCAGTGCTTGGCTGTCGCTGAACGCAATGTTGTAGTTGGCGTTGCCGTAGTACTGGCGCCAGATGTCTTCCAGCTCGGAGCCGTACAGGCTTACGCTGAAGTCATCGCTGAAGCTGTAACTGCCGCCGACATAGTCGGCGCTTTTAGCTGTAACGCCAGCATAGGAAGTGGCGATTTCGCCGTCGCTGTTGGTGCTCATGCTGCCGTCGCGAATGGACGTGAAGTGGCCGGCATCCAGGCTAAGGTTCTCGATTTCGCTGCTTGACAGCTGGAAGCCTTCTGCACTGGCTGGCAGCAGGCGGGCGGTGCTAGTGGCGAAGACCGGGGCGGTCGGGAACAGGTTGCCGTACTTCAGTTCGGTATTGGAGATGCGCATCTTCACCGCGCCACCGGCGTAGGAGTAATCGTCTTCCGCGCGACCATCGCTGTCGATCGGCAGCAGGCCGGTGCCTGTAGTGCCGCGGCCGCTGTCGAGCTTGATGCCCAGCATGCCGTGGGCGTCTACGCCGAAACCTACGGTGCCTACGGTATAGCCCGACTCGTAGAGAGCGGTAATGCCGTGGGCCCACTCTTGACGATAGTTCTGATCGTCAGCGCTTCCGCCATTGCCTGCGCCATTGTTGCGGAAGTCGCGGTGTAAGAAGAAGTTCTTGTTCAGAACGTCGAAGCTGCTGTCTTCAACAAAGCCCTTGGACTCAGACTGCGCGCTGGCGAAAGCCAGTTGGGTGGTACCTGCGGTCACGGCCAGAGCCAGTGCGCTCCACTTCATCACTTGCATTGTGATTGCTCCTTTGGTTTAGAAGAGTTTTGCTGCCCAAGGTCTTGTTTTTAGGCGGCTCTTTCTTTTTGTGTCGGCGCTAACTTATAGCGCGGAGACTTAAGTTGGCGACAGCTATCGTCGATTCGCTACGGTTTATTTATGCGCGCGTCGCAAATTTGCACATCCCGTGTCGCGAATCTGTAGTTTTTTGCCGCCGACGTCCCGCGTATCAGGTGTTTTGGAAAGGCTGCAAGCCCAGCGGTTGAGAGGGCTGCGGGCGTATCGTCTACCTCCCGATTCCGACGGTGTTTCGGGTAAAGCAACTTCCATGCACAAAGTGCGGCAATGACTTCATTTTTTAACGTATCGATCGTTTCGAGAGCTATTTGCGCCACTCATGTTGCGGCATGCGGGGGCTGCAGCGAGAGCTCGCGCTGCACTACAGTCCGGCAGCTACAGTCGGTTTGGCGTTACCGGTGATCATGTGTATAGGTAAATCTACCCGCCGGTAACGCCGTTGTCTGAGGCGGTGTTCGATTTGTGGGCATCAAGGGCTTCGGTTCGCCCGATTCTGGGGCGCGATCTTTTCGGCTCGCAGTTGGCTGGGGCTGGTGTGGTTGTGGATGGGGTGAATTGTGCAGAGCGCCCCGCTATGCTGCGCGGCCTGCCGGTCCCGTAGGAGAATAAAGATGTTCAGTCTTGATAGTCGTTTGCAGCAGGACACCCTAGTGGTCGGGGACTTCCCTCTGTGCCGGTTGCTGTTGATGAACGATGCCAATTACCCATGGTTCATTCTGGTGCCGCGGCGTGAGGCGGTCAGTGAACTGTTTCAGCTGGATATCGCGGATCAGCAGTCGTTGTGGCAGGAAACCACGCGTCTGGCGGAAATCCTCAAGGATGCGTTTTCCGCCGACAAGATGAATGTGGCGACACTGGGTAATGTCGTCAGCCAGTTGCATATGCATGTCATCGTGCGTCGCCGCGAGGATGCGGCTTGGCCGGCGCCGGTGTGGGGGCGCCATCCGGCTCGCGCCTACAGCGAGGAAGAGATTGCCGCCATTCGTGAGCGTCTGCGCTTGGTGCTCACTGCCGATTTTCAGTTCGTCGAGGCCTAGAAGATGGATCTGCAATCGAGAGTCATCGAGCTGGAAAGTCGTCTGGCATTTCAGGACGACACCATCGCCACATTGAACGACGTGGTGGTGGAGCAGCAAAAGGTCATCGAGCGTCTGCAGCAGCAGGTTGCCTTATTGGCGCGTCGCCAGGTGGAAATGGCAGGGCAGTTCGGCATCGCCGAAGATGAGGCGCCGCCGCCACATTATTAATGGCAGAAAAAAGCCCGCGTTAAGCGGGCTTTTTTGTGTGTGGGTTCAGCGGTAGCCGGGCAGTGCAATGATCACATCTTCTGCCTGCAGGCCCTTGTCGCGCTGCATGACCGAGAACTCGACGCGCTGGCCCTCGACCAGAACGCGGTGGCCCTCGCCGCGAATCGCCCGGAAGTGCACGAAGATGTCGTCGCCGCTGTCACGGGAGATAAAGCCGAAGCCCTTGGAGGTGTTGAACCACTTCACCGTGCCGGTTTCGCGGTTCTCGTCGCTGATCTGGCTCTGCGGGGCGCTGGTGTTGGCGGTGCGTCCGCCAAGATTGATCGCCAGGTGCAGTACGCAGGCGTCGGCGAGGACGATCAGGCTCAGCCAGATGGCAGGCTGTTCGCCGATCTGTGGCAGCGGTGCGAGCAGGATGAGTGCTTGCAGAACGCTGGCGAAGACCAGCAATGCACTGACCAGTGCCTGCAACTGATTGCGCAGGCCTTGTTGGCGGCCGGGTGCGAGCGGGGCGAAGAGCAGGTTGATGAGGCCGAACATGGCCAGATAGAGCGCATCGGGGTGTTGCAGGAAGCCTGGGCTCTGGCTCTGCAGGCTGGGGGCAAAGGACAGCAGCAGTGCGCCGCCGCCTGTGATCAGGTGAACGATCTTCAACATATCTAGAGAACTCGCTTATCGAGGGTGGTCAACCAGAGAGCGGGGCTGTTCGGCTCGATGGATTGGCCGAGCATGACCCGCCTATGCCGCAGCATCACGGCACGGCACCTATTTAACCGCAAAGGAGATGTCCGCTCAAATCAAGCGCTTAGCGCGGCTTCCGGGGTGGAGGGGTGGACCTGGTTGCGGCCGTTGCGCTTGGCCTGGTAGAGGGCGTCGTCGGCCCGGG
>RRZT012395648.1_pt1 | contig 11926 bp, 10 predicted proteins | sample 2165551 | NCBI WGS metagenome assembly RRZT01 (sample SAMN10456910, study PRJNA506462) | wastewater metagenome | biome: wastewater; feature: sludge; material: wastewater sludge; isolation source: wastewater sludge with Escherichia coli K12::gfp cells carrying plasmid... | place: USA: Moscow, Idaho... | reverse complement strand
CCCGACGGCGACGAGCAGGAGGCGCACGTCCTGATGCGGGATCGCATCGTCGACGATCTCGCGGATGCGGAACGGCCGGGCCATGCCGAGGATCGAGGTGGCGCCGATGAGCGTCGACACCGCCGCGACCTGAGCGCGGAACGGGCGGAAGAGCGCGGCGACGCGGCCGAAGGAGACCGGGGACTCATCGAGCTGGGCGCGGTCGCGCGGATCGATGCGGGCGGTGCGACCCGGGCCGCCGCGGGCGCCGGGGCGTCCCTCGCGACGTGGGTCGGCGGCAGTGGGGCTGACGGATGGGCGGACGGACGTGGTCGTCATCGTGGCGCGTCACATCCCTTCTCGAGCACGGTCGCCAGATGGTTCGGCGACCTGAAACGGATTCGTGAGGTTACCTCACGATGAGGGAACCGCAGCACAGTCGCTAGAATTCCCGCATGCATGGCGGCGATCCCGATGGCGTCCCGACCGACCACCCGGGCGACACCCCCGACGTCACCCCCGATGACCTCCAGGGCGGCGACCTCGATGCGGCCCTGGCCGACCTCATCCCGCGGTCCTTCCGTGGCCTGCGGCGGCGGATCCACGCCCGTCTCGAGGAGGGGGATCTGCCCCCGCATCAGGCGCGCGCCCTGCGGCTACTCGACCGTGACGGTGCGATGCGACCCGGTGAACTGGCGCGCTGTCTGCGGATCGCGCCGCGCTCGGCGACCGAGGTGGTCGACGGGCTCGCCGAGCGGGGCCTCGTGCGCCGGAGGCCCGATCCGGGCGACCGGCGGGCGATGCTCGTCGAGGTGACCGCCGCTGCGGCAGCCGCGCTGGCTCGGACGGAGGAGCTGCGGCGGGACGCGATCGGCGACTACGCCGGAGTGATGTCGCAGGCGGATCGCCGTGAGCTCGTGCGCCTGCTGTCGCTCCTCGTCAAGGCCGACGACGACTCCTCCAGAGGTGCCGCGCGAGCCCTCTGCCGCCCCCGACCACGGCAGGCTTCGGACGGATCCGCTTCGGCCGGAAGCTGATTCGCTCGCGTGGCGGCGAGGGCCGGAACCTTGTCACCGGTGGGTGCCAGAGTTCGGCCATGGACGACACCAGCGCCGACGCACCCTCCTCCTCCCGCGGGCCCGATCCTGCGGATCCGCCGGGAGCACCCCCGCAGCCCACCGACCAGGCCACCGATGTCGCTGTCGGGGACGACGGGCTGACCCGGCCGCTGTGGGCGTCGCGCGATCCGCTCCTGCGGGAGTACTACGACACCGAGTGGGGGATGCCGGTCCGCGACGAGCGCGGACTCTTCGAGCGGCTCAGCCTCGAGGCGTTCCAGTCGGGACTCTCGTGGGCGACGATCCTGCGCAAGCGGCCCGCGTTCCGCGCGGCCTTCGACGGCTTCGACCCCGACCGCGTCGCTGCCTACGGCCCGGCCGAGGTCGAGCGGCTCATGGGGGACGCCGGCATCGTGCGGAATCGGCGCAAGATCGACGCGACGATCGCGAACGCCGCCGCCACCGTCAGGCTGCGCGCCGACGGCGGCCTGGGCGAGCTGCTCTGGTCCTTCCAGCCGGCGCAGACACCGCGACCGGTGACGCAGGCCGACGTCCCGAGCAGCTCACCGGAGTCGATCGCCCTCGCCAAGGAGCTCAAGCGCCGCGGCTTCGCCTTCGTCGGCCCGACGACGCTCTTCGCGCTCATGGAAGCCGTCGGCATCATCGACACCCACCTGCTGAGCAGCCACCGGCGCGGCAGCTCGGGGGTCTGGCCGGCATGAGCGCGGACCCCGCGGCTCGGCCGACGCCGCGCGCGTCACGTGCGCCTCGTTCGTCACGTGCGCCGCGTGCGCTGTGGCGGGTGGGGGTGCGTGCTCGGCGTCGGGTGTCAGTCCGTGCGGCCGAAGAGCTCGGCGAGGCCGACGCGCTGGCGCTCGACCGTGCTGATGACCGGCTTGTGGCGGCGCAGCCCGAAGCGCCCGCGCCCCGGCGGGGTGGCGGCGACCGGCTGCTCGGGCGGCATGGTGAGTCCTGGTTCCTCGCCCGGGGTGTCGGCCTCTTCGGTCGCGTGAGCGGCCGCCTGATCGGCGTCGGGACGGGCCGCACGGCCGGTCGGAGGGCCGGTCGCGGGGCCAGTGGCGGGGCGGCGAGCGGCGTTGGCCGCGGCCCAGCGGCGAGCCTCCTCGTCGCGCTCCCACGCCGCGCGGGCCGCCTCGTCCTCGAACGGCTCGTGGTCGTCGTAGGCGGCCAGCGCGTCGTCCTCGAAGGCGTCCGCCTCGGCGATCTCGGGCGCCGGCTCGCGGTAGTCGGTGACGACGAGCCCGTGCTCGCTCGCGGCCCAGTCACGGGTCACGGCGGTGTGGGCGATGTTGAGCTCCCAGTCGGGCAGCTCGAAGAGCGCGTCCTCGGTGAGGCGGCCGCCCGGCAGGATCGTGACGGCCAGCGTCATCTCGCGGCCTCGGTCGAGCGCCATCTCCCGCAGCGCGGCGAACTCCTCCACCTCTCGAGCCGGCAGCCCCCCGAGGTCGATGCGCGTCTTGCGCAGCGACTCCAGGTGGGTCGCGGCGCGCACGATGTCCGGCGTCCGGGCGGCATACAGGTGCAGGAGCAGCGCCATCTCGCCGAGGAGGTCCTCCTCGCTCCCGGCGCGCCACAAGATCCCCGGAGGGTCCCCGGCGCCGACCGTCGCCATGTCACCGAGGGTCAGCTGCAGCTTCAGGAGGTGCCAGGCGTAGCTCTGCCCCTCGTGGAGCATCAGGAGCCACCGCGGCTGGATGCCGGGGTCGCACCGGTGCTTCGTCCCGACGATGATGCTGGCGGTCACCGCGCTCACCGTTGTCACCCCTGCTCTCACCCACGGCCGCCGCTGCCTCGCGACGACATCTCAGAGCACACATCGACCGAGCCGGGCCGATATGTAGGGCGGCACAGCAGGATTCGACACCGCCCCGGCGCCGGACGCCCACCCCGACGACCCGGCGCCCCGACGACCGCGCAGCCGTGCCCGCACGGGCTTGTCGCCAGCCCTATCACCAGCCCTGTCACCAGGGGCGATGGACAGCGACGCGGCGATGCGGCATCGTCGATAGGGCGCGCCGTCGCCCGTTCCCCCGCCAGACCCACCTCCGGGCACTCGTCCAGACCCTCGCCCGGATCCTGGCGGCGACCGCTCGCTGTCCGGGACTCGCTGTCCGCCCCTCGGGAAGGTCTCCCCCACCTCGTGACCCCTTCGCTTCACGCACGTCGCCTGCACCGACTCGGCGCCCCACTGGTCGTCGCGGGGCTCGCGCTGACGACGGCCGCGATGGCCCCGCCGGCCGCCGCCTCCGCTCCCGCTCGACCCGCCGCTGCGCCGGCTGCCACCTCGCCTGTCGCATCGTCCGCACCCTCGACCACCCGCCCCGCGGCGCCGGTCGCGGCGCGGGCCTCGGTCTCGGCGACTCCGACGGTCCCCGTCGCTCGCGTGGGGGCTCGCGTCCACGCCCGTGGCACCGTCACCGGCGCCGCGACCGGCACCCGGGTCGCGCTCCAACAGCTCCACGGGCGCACGTGGCGCACCGTCGGATCGGCGAGGGTCTCCCGCGGCCGCTACACGGCGACCGTGCCGACCGGATCCGCCGGGATGTTCGCCTACCGCGTCGCCACGGTGCCGAAGGCGGGCACGTCCGCGACGACCTCCCGCCCGTTCTCGCTCGCCGTCGGGCGCGGCAATCCGGCGGCGCTGGGCTACCTCACGACGCCGCCGGCGCGATGGAATCCGTGCGCCCCGATCCGCTACCGCGTCAACCTCGCGGGCGCGCCGGCCGGTGCGGCCGCCGACATCGACCGGAGCATCCGCCAGGTGTCGGCCGCGAGCGGGCTGCGCTTCGTCAAGGCGGGCACGACGCGCGCCGTGCCCGGCTCGCAGGGCCGCGACGTGCTCGACACCTATCCGCGCGACACCCAGCTCGTCATCGCCTTCGTCAGCCCCGGCACGGGCAAGGGCCGCTCGGCCTACCTGCCCCGCCGCTCGGACACGGTCGGCGTCGGCGGCGCGTTCTACACCAACGCCACGACGAAGGTCGGCGGCTCCTCCTGGCACCAGATCGTCCAGGGCTATCTCGTGCTCGACCGGACGAAGAAGCTCCCGGGCGGCTTCGGATCGGGCAACCGCTCCGGGCTCATCGGCACCTGGGGTCAGGTGATGATGCACGAGCTCGGGCACGTCGTCGGCCTCGACCACCCGCGGCCCTCGGATCCGGCGCAGATCATGTACCCCGCGACGACGACGAAGCCCGCGATCTGGGGTGCCGGGGATCTGGTCGCCCTGCGTCGGATCGGCGCCTCCTCGGGCTGCCTGCGGACCCCGGGCCTCGAGGCCGCGGCGGCGACCGCCCCGACCGTCGGCGCTGCCGGCGCGGCGGGGCCGGCACGGGCGCCGGGTCAGGCAGGAGCGGCGACGGCGCGCGCCATGGGCGACGATGAGCTGGGGCGCGTCGATCGCGACGCGGTCCAGGCGCTCGAGCGCCGGCACTAGAGAGGGGCACCGATGTCCGCTGGGGAGTTCGCGCCGACCGATGTCGCCGAGCGCTTCGCTCGCGCCGCAGATCTGGCACGCCGCCTCGACGACATCGACTACCTCGCGGACGACTCCCTCGCCACCGTCGCCTGGCTCGCGATGCGCCTGCACCGGCCGCTGCTCCTCGAGGGCGAGCCGGGGACGGGCAAGACCGCTCTGGCCGAAGCCCTCGCCGAGGCCCTCGACGTGCCGCTCATCCGGCTCCAGTGCTACGAGGGCATCGACTCCACCCAGGCCCTCTACGACTGGGACTTCCCCCGGCAGATCCTCCACCTGCGCGCCGTCGAGGCGCTCGGGCGCCACGGTGACGCGGCGGGCCACCGGGAGGGCGAACTGAGGCTCGATGAGGACCACGACCTCGGGGTCGACGCGGAGCGCGACGGTCACGGCGCTGGTTCCGGTGCCGATGACGGAGCCGGTGCCGGTGCCGGTGCCGCGGGCTCGAGCCGCAGTGACGTCGAGGCCGAGCTGTTCACGGAGCGTTTCCTGCTCGCGCGGCCGGTCCTCGCGGCGCTGCGACAGGCGCCGGCCGTGCTGCTCGTCGACGAGATCGACCGTGCCGATGACGAATTCGAGGCCTTCCTCCTCGAGGTGCTCTCGACGTGGCAGGTGACGATCCCGGAGCTGGGGCCGGTGCGCGCCGCCGTGCCGCCGGTCGTCGTGCTCACCTCGAATCGCACGCGCGAGCTGCACGACGCCCTCAAGCGGCGCTGCCTCTATCAGTGGATCGACCACCCCGGGCTCGACCGGGAGATTGCGATCGTGCGGCGCCGCGTGCCCGACCTCTCGGCCGAGCTCGCTCACCAGCTCGTGCAGCTCACCCAGACCCTGCGCTCCGGGGGCGAGTCGGACCGGTCCGCCGACGGGCGCGGACTCGGGCTCGATCCCGTCAAGCCGCCCGGTGTCGCCGAGACGATCGACTGGGCCCGCGCCCTCCTCGAGCTCGGGGCGCCGGAGCTCGATGTCGAGATCGCCGCAGCGACCCTCGGCGTCGCGATCAAGCACCGCGAGGACGGGGATCGGGTCCGCTCGGCCCTCGACCGGCTCCTCGCGCGATGACGCCCGAGCCCGGACCCCGGCCCGTCCGGTCACACGATCCGACGCCCGACCCGCCCCCGACGCCTGGTCCTGACCTGGCATCACCCTTCGACGGCGTGCCGAATCCGGCGCCCGCCGCGATGCCCAGCCCCGATCCCACCCCGCCACCGAAACCGGCGCCCGTCTCGATGCCCGCCCCGATGCCGAGTGACGAGCCCGTTCTCATCCCGACTCCGGCCCCCGGCCCGGTGCCGACCTCGACTCCCGAGCCGGCGCTGCTCGGCTTCGCACGGGCGCTGCGCGCGGCGGGGGTCCCGGTCACCGCGGACCGCGAGCGCACCTACCTGCAGGCCGTCGCGCAGGTCGGGCTCGACGACGAGGCTGCGGTCCGGTGGGCCGGGCACGCGACGCTCTGTGCCTCCCCGGCCGACCTGCGACGCCACGACCAGGTGTTCGCGGCGTGGTTCGGGCTTCGGCGCACGCGGGCCCACCGCCCGCCACCGGACGCCCCGACCGCGACCCAGGCCGGCCTGGACGACGCCTCCGACGCAGGTCAGGGCTCCCCCGACATCCTGCGGGCCCGGGCCAGCGCGACCGAGGTGCTGCGGCACCGCGACATCGCGACGATGTCGGCCGCCGAGCGCGCCCGCCTCGCCGCGCTCTTCGCCGGACTGCGCCCGCGCGCACCCCGACGCCGCGCCCATCGTCATCACCGCGCCCGCCGCGGGGCCGTCGACGCCCGGCGCACCCTGCGCGAGCAGCTGCGCCGGCTCGGCGAGCCCGGCCCGATCGCCTGGCGTCGCCGCGGCACCCGCGCCCGGCGGATCGTGCTCCTCATCGACGTCTCGGGCTCGATGAGCGCCTACGCCGACGCCCTGCTCCGGCTCGCGCACCGCTTCGTCCTCGCCGAGCCGGGCGTCGAGGTCTTCACGTGCGGCACCCGCCTGACCCACGTGACCGCGGCGCTGCGCCGACGCGACCCCGAGCGGGCGCTCGTCGCCTGCGGGCAGGCCGTGCCCGACTTGTCGGGCGGCACCCGGCTCGCGCAGAGCCTCGACGTCTTCCTGCGCCGCTGGGGTCGGCGCGGCATGGCCCGCGGCGCGGTCGTCGTCGTCTTCAGCGACGGCTGGGAGCGCGGCTCCCCCGACGCGCTCGGGGAGCAGATGCGCCGCCTGGCGCAGCTCGCGCACGCCGTCGTGTGGGTCAACCCGCATCGGGGCAAGGTGGGATACGAGCCGGTGCAGGCGGGCATCGTCGCGGCGCTGCCGCACGTCTCCGCCTTCGTCGCCGGGCATTCGATGGCCGCGTTCGAGCAGGTCGTGGAGGTGGTGGGCCATGCGTGAGGTGATGACCGAGCTGCTCGGCTGGTGGCGCGAGGGGGCGACGGTCGGCGTCGGCACCGTCGTGGCCACGTGGCGGTCGGCCCCGCGCCCGGCGGGCGCCACGATGCTCGTCGGCCCCGGCGGTGAGGCCGTCGGGTCGGTCTCGGGCGGCTGCGTCGAGGGAGCGGTCTACGAGCTCGCCGAGCAGGTCGTCGGCGACGGCGTGCCGGTCCTGCAGCGCTACGGGGTGAGCGATGACGACGCCTTCTCGGTGGGCCTGACCTGCGGCGGAATCCTCGACGTCTTCGTCGAACCGATGAGCCGCGAGAGCTTCCCCGAATTCGGGGAGGTCGTCGCCGACATCGAGGCGGGACGCCCGGTCGCCGTCGCGACGATCGTCGAGCACCCCGATCCGACGTGGCTGGGGCGACACCTCGTCGTCCACCCCGAGGAGCACCACGGCGTCACCCTCGGTGACCGGGCCGCGCTCGAGCGCTCGAGCCTCGGGAGTGAGCGGGCCGACGCGGCCGTGACCGACGACGCCCGCGGACTCCTCGCATCCGGACGCACCGAGACCCTCACGTACGGCCCCGACGGGGAGCGACGCGGCGAGGGGATGCGGGTCTTCGTCTCTTCGTTCGCGCCCCGACCGCGGCTCATCGTCTTCGGGGCCATCGACTTCGCGGCGTCGGTCGCGCAGATCGGCAGCTTCCTCGGATACCAAGTGACCGTGTGCGATGCCCGCCCCGTCTTCGCGACGAAGAGCCGGTTCCCCTCCGCCGACGACGTCGTCGTCTCCTGGCCGCACCGCTACCTGCAGGCCGAGCAGGACGCGGGGCGGCTCGACCCACGCACGATCGTCTGCGTGCTCACCCACGACCCGAAGTTCGACGTGCCCGTCCTCGAGGTCGCGCTGCGCCTGCCGATCGCCTACGTCGGCGCGATGGGCTCCCGCCGCACCCACGACGACCGCCTGTCGCGCCTGCGCGAGGCCGGTCTCACCGACGCCGAGCTCGAGCGACTCTCCAGCCCGATCGGGCTCGACCTCGGCGCCCGCACCCCGCAGGAGACGGCCGTGAGCATCGCCGCCGAGATCATCGCTCTCCAGTGGGGCGGTCGCGGCGATCGCCTCGCCGACCGCGACGGCCCGATCCACCACCACAGCGACGACCCCACCACCTGACTCCACGACCTGACTCCACCGTCCACCCCGCCCCCTGCCCCCGGGAGCTCGTACGCGAGAACGTGCGGACACGCCGGTGATCACCAGCGTGTCCGCACGTTCTCAGGCACCTTCTCGGGCGGTGACTGCAGGCGTGGCGCCGCGCCACTCAGCCGTGGCCGGTCCCGTCTCAGATCGCCTCGAGGATGCCCTTGACGAGGGCGGCGAGGCGGGGCCCGGCGGCGGCGCCCATCTCGAGGACCTCCTTGTGGTCGAGCGGCTCGGGCGAGATGCCGGCCGCGAGGTTGGTGACGAGGGAGATGCCGAGCACCTCCATGCCTGCCTCGCGGGCGGCGATCGTCTCCAGGGTCGTCGACATGCCGACGAGCGTGCCGCCCAAGATGCCGGCCATGCGCACCTCGGCGGGGGTCTCGTAGTCGGGCCCGGGGAACTGCACGTAGACGCCCTCGGTGAGGGTCGGATCCACGCTGCGCGCGAGGTCGCGCAGGCGCCGGGAGTAGGCGTCGGTGAGGTCCACGAACCGGGCCCCGACCAGCGGCGTCGCGCCCGTGAGGTTGATGTGGTCGCGCAGCAGCACCGGGGTGCCCGGGGCGATCTCGACGTCGAGCCCACCGCAACCGTTGGTGAGGACCATCGTCGTCGCGCCGGCAGCGGCAAGGGTGCGCACGCCGTGGACGACGGCCTCGACGCCGCGCTTCTCGTAGTAGTGCGTGCGGCCGGTGAGGATCGCCGCGATCTTGTCGTTCGGCGTGCGGACGAGGATCAGCTTGCCGCCGTGGCCGGCGACCACGGGCGGCAGGAAGCCGGGGATCTCCTCGAGCGCGCACTCCGCGAGCGGCTCGCCGAGCTCGTCGACCCCGGACTTCCAGCCCGAGCCCAGGACCAGGCCGATGTCCAGTCGGTCGATGCCGAAACGGTCGCGGATCGCGGCGGCGGCGGCCTTCGCGTCGGCGTACGGGTCGGTGATGTCGTTCGTCATGCGGATCGTCCTTTTCGTGAGGTGACGAGCAGAGGGGGAGGCGTCAGAGCCCGAGGACGGCGGTGATGTCGGCACCGAGACGGCTCAGCCGCTCACGGGCCGCGTCGCGCGGGATGTCGTCGCCCTCGACGGGCACGACGACTTCGAGGTAGCACTTGAGCTTCGGCTCGGTGCCGGACGGGCGGACGATGACGCGGTCGTCGGCCTGGGTGAGCAGGATGATCGCGTCGGTGGCCGGCAGCTCGGGCGAGCCGGTGGCCAGGTCGGTGACGGAGACGACCGGGGAGCCGGCCAGCTCGGTGACGTCGGCGGCGCGCAGGCGGGCCATCGCGTCGGTGATGATGCTGAGGTCCTCGACGCGGAATCTCAGCGGCGCAGTGGCGAAGAGGCCGTGGGTGCGGGCGAGGTCGTCGAGCGCGTCGGGGATCACCCGCCCGTCGCGGGCCAGGTCGTCGACGAGGGTGGCGACCCGCAGCATCGCCGAGATGCCATCCTTGTCCTTCACGGCCTCGGGGTCGGTGCAGGAGCCGAGCGCCTCCTCGTAGCCGAAGCGCAGGCCGGGAGCGCGGGCGATCCACTTGAAGCCGGTGAGGGTCGTCGCGCCGCGCAGGCCGTGGGACTCGGCGATGCGGCCCAGCAGCCGGGAGGACACGAGCGAGCACGCGAGGGTGTCGCCGGAGCGGGTCGGGTCGGTCGCGGCCTGCTCGCCGAGCAGCCAGCCGACCTCGTCGCCGCTGAGCTGACGCCACGTGCCGTCGCGCTCGGGGATGGCGACCGAGCACCGGTCGGCGTCGGGGTCGAGGGCGATGACGACATTCGCATCGATCTCGCGGGCCAGCGCGAGGGCGAGGTCGATCGCGCCGGGCTCCTCGGGGTTCGGGAAGGGCACCGTCGAGAAGTCCGGGTCGGGCTGCTGCTGCTCCGCCACGACGTGGACGTCGCCGAAGCCGGCCGCGGCGAGCACCTGCAGCGCCGTCTCACCGCCGACGCCGTGCATCGGGGTGAGGACGATGCGGGTGCTCGAGGCATCGGTGCGCCCGCGCAGACCGGCGGTCCGCTCGACATACCGGGCGACGAGGTCCTGCGGAGCGGGGGTGATGTGCTCGCTCGAGCGCGCCACCTCATCCGCCGGCGGCGCTGCGGCGATCTGCGCGGCGATGAGCCCGTCGACCGGGGGCACGATCTGCACGCCGGCGCCGTCCTCGCCGCCGAGGGAGCGGCCGAGGTAGACCTTGTAGCCGTTGTCGGCCGGCGGGTTGTGCGACGCGGTCACCATGACGCCGGCGTCGGCGTCGAGGGCGCGGACCGCGTAGGCGGTGAGCGGGGTCGGTAGCTGCTGCGGCAGCGCGACGACCTGCATGCCGGCGCCCGAGAGCACCTGCGTCGTCGCGTCGTAGAAGGCGTCGGAGCCGTGGCGCGCGTCGCAGCCGACGACGACCCTGGCCGGCCGGTCGAGCGCCTCGCCGAGGTATCCGGCGAGGCCGGCGGTGGCCTGGGTGACGACCGCGACGTTCATCCGCGACTCCCCCGGGCCGACCGCGCCGCGCAGACCGGCGGTGCCGAAGGTGAGTGGGCCGACGAAGCGGGAGGCGAGGTCGGCGGCGGCGGTCTCATCGGTCGCGGCCGCCTCGACCAGGGCGAGCAGCTCGGCACGCGACGCCTCGTCGGTGTCGTGGGCGGCCCACTCTTGGGCCTGCGCCACCACGTCGGGGCTCAGCCGGGTGCTCACTTGAGGCCCTCGAGCAGCGCGCGCGAGCCGGAGACACCGAGGCGGGTCGCGCCCGCGGCGATCATCGCCTCCGCGTCCGCTGCGGTGCGGACCCCACCGGAGGCCTTGACCCCGAGCCGGCCGCCGACCGTCCGGGCCATGAGCTCCACCGCGTGCACGCTCGCGCCGCCGGCCGGGTTCATGCCCGTCGAAGTCTTGACGAAGTCGGCGCCCGCGGCCTCGCTCGCGCGGCACGCGGCGACGATCTCCTCGTCGGTCAGCAGGGCCGACTCGATGATGACCTTGAGGACGGTCGGGGCCGGCGCGGCCTCGCGGACGGCGCGGATCTCGGCCTCGGTGCCGGCGACGTCGCCGGACTTCAGCCGGGCGATGTCGATGACCATGTCGATCTCGTCGGCGCCGTCACGGACGGACTGGGCGGCCTCGGCAGCCTTGACCTCCGCGTGGTGGGCGCCGGAGGGGAAGCCGCACACCGTGGCGACCTTGAGCCCGCGGGTGTCGCTCAGCGGCAGCATGCTCGGCGAGACGCACACCGAGTAGGTGCCGAGCTCCACCGCCTCGTCGAGGAGTCGCTCGGCGTCGGCGCGGGTGCTCTCGGGCTTGAGGAGGGTGTGGTCGATGAGCTGGGCGACGTCGGCGCGACGGGACATGCAGGGTTCCTTCCAGAGGGTGCGCGGCGGGGGCGACGATCCGGAACGAACGTTCGTTCCCTGCCTTGCGAACGAATGTGCCCTCACCCTATGGCGGGCACGGCACGCTCACCCGAGCACCCGGTGCTGCGAGTCGAGCAGCTCCGCGCAGCACTACCCGACGCCCTGCGCGACGCGGCCGCGCCCGCACCCTCGGCCTTCTCCGCCGAGGCCCTGCGGATCGCCGATGCCGTGTCGAGACAGCCTCACCTGCGTCCGCACCGGCTACCGCGGGCGCCCAGAGGACGTCGTCACGGAGGCGCGGTCGCCCCGCGCATCCATGCATGGACCGGTTGTCAGTCGGCCCGCCACGGGCGAGGATGCTCACGACGCCACATCGGCGATGTGACCGACACGAAGGAGTGACGCATGACCCGCATCAACGTCAGAGTCGACGGGGTCGACTACCAGGACGACGTGGAGCCGCGCACGCTGCTCGTGCACTATCTG
>RRZT011909811.1_pt1 | contig 11927 bp, 12 predicted proteins | sample 2165551 | NCBI WGS metagenome assembly RRZT01 (sample SAMN10456910, study PRJNA506462) | wastewater metagenome | biome: wastewater; feature: sludge; material: wastewater sludge; isolation source: wastewater sludge with Escherichia coli K12::gfp cells carrying plasmid... | place: USA: Moscow, Idaho... | reverse complement strand
GCGTCGGCATCCTCGAAGGGGGCGGCAGTGCCCGGGGCGTGGTGACCATCGAGATGGGTACCGGCAAGTTCCACTTGATCGAAGCCAAGTCGGTGATCATCGCCGCCGGCGGCGCCGGCCGCGTCTTCCGCGAAAGCACGCTGGGCGGCATCGTCACCGGCGACGGCATGGCCCTGGCCTTCCGCCACGGCGTTGCGCTGCGCGACATGGAATTCGTCCAGTACCACCCGACCTGCATGCCGATCACCGGCCTCTTGTTTACCGAAGCCTGCCGCGGCGAAGGCGGCTACCTCGTGAACAAGGACGGCTACCGCTACCTGCAGGACTACGGCCTCGGCCCGCTGGGCGACAAGCCGAAGAACAAGTACATGGAACTCGGTCCGCGCGACCGCCTGAGCCAGGCCTTCTGGTACGAACAGCAGAAGGGCCGCACCATCGAGCACCCGGTCATGGGTTCGGTCGTGCACCTCGACCTGCGTCACCTCGGCGAAGCCTATCTGCGCGAGCGCCTGCCGCTGATCTATGAAATGGCCGAGACCTTCATGGGCATCGATCCGGCCAAGGAACCGATCCCGGTGCGTGCCGGCGTGCACTACACGATGGGCGGCATCCGGGTTAACGGCAAGTGCGAAGCTTCGATGCCGGGCCTCTACGCCGTCGGCGAATGCTCGAGCGTTGGCATCCACGGCGCCAACCGTCTGGGTTCGAACTCGCTGACCGAACTCCTGGTCTTCGGCAAGATGGCCGGTGTCCAGGCTGCCGAGCGTGCCAAGAACGTTGCGCCCGGCAATTCGGCCAGCCTGCTCAAACAGGCGCAGGCGGTCGAAGAGCGCATCACCGCGCTCAAGACCAAGACCGGCGGAACCGAGCGCATCGCCACGATCCGCAAGGAAATGACCAAGACCATGGAAGACGGCTGCGGCATCTACCGTCTGCATGACACGATGCAAGCGACCTGCGACAAGCTGGGCGAACTGCGCGAGCGCTTCAAGAACATCTGCATCGACGACAAGTCGAGCGTGTGGAACACCGACTGGCTCATGGCCATCGAGCTCGACTACCAGCTCGACGTGGCCCAGGCGATGGCCCACTCGGCGGTCAACCGCAAGGAATCGCGCGGTGCGCACCAGCGTCTGGATGGCCCGGACGGTGCTTACACCCAGCGTGACGACGTCAACTTCCTCAAGCACTCGGACGCCTTTTACGTGCCGGGCGCCGCGCCGCGCATCACCTACGGCGACGTGAAGATCACCAAATCTCCCCCGGCGGCTCGCGTCTATGGCGCCGCGGGTGAAAAGGCCGATCAGGAAAGGAAATAATCCCATGTCCGATACCCAGAAAATCATCGAAATCGAGGTGCTCCGCTACAACCCGGAGACCGATCAGGCGCCCCACGCCGAGGTGTATAAGGTTCCGTTCACCGACGACATGTCGGTGCTGCAGGGCGTCCAGTACATCAAGGACAACTTCGACGGCTCGCTGACCTTCCGCTGGTCGTGCCGGATGGCCATCTGCGGCAGCTGCGGGATGATGATCAACGGCATTCCGAAGCTCTCCTGCGAGACCTTCCTGCGTGATTACTACCCGAACCGCATCAGCGTTGAAGCGCTCGCCCACTTCCCGATCGAGAAGGACCTGGTGACCGACCTCTCCGGCTTCATCGAGAAGCTCGAGAGCATCCAGCCCTACATCATCCCGAAGGAGCCGCGCACCATCGAGCAGGGCGAGTACATCCAGTCGCCGGCGCAGTTCAACGAGTACATGCAGTTCACCTCGTGCATCAACTGCACGCTGTGCTACGCCGCGTGTCCGCAGTTCGGCCTCAACCCGGACTTCATCGGTCCGGCCGCGATGGCCCTGCTGCACCGCTACAACATGGACTCGCGCGACGGCGGTCAGGCGCAGCGCATGGAGCTGGTGGCGTCGGAAGAAGGCGTCTTCAACTGCAGCGCCGTCGGCTACTGCTCGGAAGTCTGTCCGAAGCATGTTGATCCGGGTAACGCGGTCAACATCAACAAGATCAACGCAGCGAAGGACTACTTCCTGCGCTTCCTGAAGGGAGGTGCCAAGTGAGCAAGCGTAAGCCTTATGTCCGTCCGATGGAGGGGTGGTGGAAGAAGAACCCCTACTTCGTCGAATACATGGTGCATGAAAGCACGGCCCTGTTCGTCGCCGCCTATGCGCTGACCCTGCTCGTCGGCCTGGTCCGCCTGAGCCAGGGCGAAGCGGCCTGGAACGGCTGGCTCGACGCCATGAAGAGCCCGCTGGCAGTGGTTTTCCACCTGGCCCTGCTGGTGGCGATCGCCTATCACGCCTTCACCTGGTTCAAGCTCTTCCCGCTGACCATGCCGCCCGTCGTCGTCGGCGGCAAGAAGGTGGCGCCCGACGTGATCGTGCGCAGTGGTTTCACCGCCGCCATCGTCTGTGCGGTCGGCCTGCTGGCCGTGGTTTGGAGGATTGCAGCATGAAGACTCGTAAGCGTTCCAATGCGCCGATTTTCTGGGGCATGTTCGGTGCCGGCGGCATGCTCGCCGCGCTCTTCGGGCCGATGCTGGTGTTCATCACCGGCCTCGCCGTTCCGCTGGGCCTGCTGCTTCCGAGCGGCGCGATGAGCTACCCGAAGATGCTGGCGTTCGCCCAGAACTTCATCGGCAAGGGCTTTATCTTCGTGGTCATCTCGCTGTTCCTCTGGCATGCCGCGCACCGCATCTTCCACTCGCTGCACGAAGTGGGGATTCACGGCGGCGTTGGCGCCAAGCTGCTGACCTATGGCGTGGCCTTTGCCGCGACGGTGATCTCGGGCGGGCTCTTGCTCGGCCTCGGGTTCTGATCCATCACACGCCAACCAACGGTTCGATCATCAACATGTAAGGGAAATACTATGCCAGTCCGTATCGAAAGCGATTTTCTCGGTGAACGGGAGATCCCAAACGACGTCTATTACGGCGTTCAGACCCTGCGGGGAATCGAAAACTTCAAGATCACGGGCTTGCCGGTTTCCCTTGAACCGTTCTTTGTCCAGGCCTTCGGTTATGTGAAGAAGGCCGCAGCACTGGCCAACCGGGACCTTGGGGTGCTCGACCCCAAGGTCGCCGAGGCCATCGTGCAAGCCTGCGATCGCCTGATCGCCGGTGAATTCCTCGATCAGTTCCCGTCCGACATGATTCAGGGCGGCGCGGGGACGACGACCAACATGAACGCCAACGAGGTGATCGCGAACATCGCGCTCGAAGCCTTGGGGCACAAGAAGGGCGAGTACCAGTACGTGAGTCCGAACGACCACGTGAACTGCTCGCAATCGACCAACGACGCCTACCCGACGGCCTTCCGCATCGCCCTGATCAAGCGTCTGGAAAGCTACAGCAAGGCCCTGGCAGCGCTGCGCGACGCCTTCGGCGCGAAGGGCGAAGAGTTTGCTTCCGTGCTCAAGATGGGGCGCACCCACCTGCAGGATGCGGTGCCGATGTCGATGGGCGACGAGTTCCACGGTTTCGCCACCAACCTCGATGAAGAGCTGGCGCGGATCGAGGATTCGAAGCACCTGCTGGCGGAAGTGAACATGGGCGCCACGGCGATCGGCACCTCGGTCAATGCGCCTCCCGGGTATCCGGAGCTGGTGGTCAAGTACCTGTGCGAAGTCACCGGCCTCGAACTCAAGCTGGCCACCGACCTCGTCGAGGCGACCTCGGACACCGGCGCTTACGTCCAGCTTTCGGGCGTCATCAAGCGCACCGCGGTCAAGCTCTCGAAGATCTGTAACGACCTGCGCCTCCTGGCCTCCGGCCCGCGCGCCGGCTTCAACGAAATCAACCTGCCGCAGCTGCAGCCGGGCTCGTCGATCATGCCGGGCAAGGTCAATCCGGTGATTCCGGAAGTCGTGAACCAGTCCGCCTTCTTCGTCATCGGCATGGACCTGACGGTGACGCTGGCCGCCTCGGCCGGCCAGCTCCAGCTCAACGTCATGGAGCCGGTGCTCGGCTACGCCCTCTTCTCGTCGATCAAGACGATGGAGAACGCGGTCATCGCCCTGCGCGAGAAGTGCGTGCTCGGCATCACCGCCAACACCGAGCGCACCCGCGACATGGTGCTCGGCAGCCTGGGCATCGTCACCCAGCTCAACCCGATCCTCGGCTACAAGATGTGCTCGAAGATCGCGCGGGAAGGCTACGAGCAGAACAAGTCGATCCACCAGATCGTGGTGCAGGAGAAAAAACTGCTCACGCAAGAGAAGTGGGACGAAGTGTTCACGCTGGAAAACCTCATCAACCCGACCTTCATCCGTTGATCGGGGTTTCCCGCATCGGCCCCGCCTAACCGGGTCCGAAAAAAACCGCGCCGAAAATGCGCGGTTTTTTTTCGCCGGTGAATCGGCCGCTGAACACCTGTGCTTGGGGAGGACGCGCCAGCAAATCGTCTCGGCGTTACTGCGGACGAACCCCGCGACGATTGAGATCGAGGTAGCGTTTCTTGTCTTCCGCGTATTTGGTGCGGACGATCTCGAGTTCCTTTTTCTTCGCCTCGATGATCGATTCCTGCGCCTGGATCTCGCCGTTGGCGTCGTTCAGCCCTTTCTGGATGTCGGGCGGCATCGGTTTCTTCTTGTAGAACTCGGCCTCATTCTCGAAGCGTTTGCGCTGCTGGCGGATCTCAGCGATCTTGGTTTCGGCGGCCTGGATCGATTTCTGGACGTCTTCTTCGGCACGGGCACGCATCGCGTCGATGTCGCGTTCACTGCCGTAGGTGTTGAGCAGCGCCTGGTCCTTGCGCTGTTGTTCCTTGCGGACGATTTCTTCCTGGCGGCGCTTCTCGTCGTCCGCGGCGCGCTGGACGCGCTGTTCCGGGGTTAGCGGCGCCTCGACCTGGCGCACGGTGCGCGCGCCGTCGCCGATTTCGCGGTATGCCCGCCCGTAACAGGCTTGCGGCAGGATGTCGCCGCAGACCTGCTTGCCGTTGCTGTCGTTGCAGCAATAGAGCAGGCCACTGCCGCCGCCGGCGGGGGGGGCCGCCGGGGCGGTGGGCGCGAACGTAATGAAGGCGCCGGCCAGCAGGCTAGCGGCCGTGCGCCTGAAGCGAGAGGGGCGAGCGTTAGCCGGTCCGGGCAACGCCATACTCCTGCCGATAGCGGGCGACCGCCGTCGCGTAGTCCTTGAAGTCGGGGCGGTCGGTGAGGAAGGTCATCAAGTCGTCGAGCGAGGCGACGGCGATGACCGGCAGGCCGTAGTCGCGACCGACTTCCTGCACCGCCGACAGTTGGCCCTGGCCGCGTTCCATCCGGTCGAGGGCGATGACCACGCCGCAGGGCGTGGCGCCTGCCTGGCGGATCAGCTCGACCGATTCGCGCACCGAGGTGCCGGCCGAGATCACGTCGTCGATGATCAGCACCCGTCCGGCAAGCGGCGAGCCGATGATCGTGCCGCCTTCGCCGTGGTCCTTGGCTTCCTTGCGGTTGAAGGCGAAGGGCAGGTTGTGGCCGGCGCGGGCGAGCGCCAGCGCGGTCACCGAGACCAGCGGGATGCCCTTGTAGGCGGGGCCGTAGAGCAGGTCGATGTCGAGGCCGCTGGCCAGGATGGCCTGGGCGTAGAACTGGGAGAGCCGGTCAAGGGCGGCACCGTCGTTGAACAGGCCGGCATTGAAAAAATAAGGCGACAAGCGGCCGGCCTTGGTCTTGAATTCGCCAAAGCGCAGAACGTTCTGTTCGAGCGCGAAGGCGATGAAATCCTGACGAAAATCCATCAAATCCTCACGAAACGCCAATTCGGCATGCAGGGCGTAATGTTACGCAGCCCGCTATGAAAGCTCAATGGAGCCACAGCGGCGGGGGCGCGGAAGGATGATTCAAAGCGCATCATAGTCTACGCAGAGCGGGGCATGGTCGCTGAAACGGACGCCCTTGTAGACCTCGGCGCTGCGGGCGCGTCCGGCCAGCCCCGGCGTGGCGATCTGGTAGTCGATGCGCCAACCGACGTTCTTGGCATACGCCTGGCCGCGGTTGCTCCACCAGGTGTAGGCGGTTTCGCCGGCATCGGGATAGAGTCGGCGATAGACATCGACCCAGCCCTGCGCGTCGAAAACCCGGCTCAGCCAGGCGCGCTCCTCGGGCAGGAAGCCCGAGTTCTTCTGGTTGCTCTTCCAGTTCTTGAGGTCGATCTCGCGGTGGGCGATGTTCCAGTCGCCGCACAGGACGACCTCGCGGCCTTCCTGGCGCAAGGCGTCGAGCACCGGGAAGAAGGCGTCGAGGAAGGCAAACTTGGCCGTCTGCCGCTCGGGCGAGGACGACCCCGAGGGCACGTAAACCGAAATCACCGTGAGCGGGCCGAAATCGGCGCGCAGGTAGCGTCCTTCGGCGTCGAAGTCCGGGTGCCCGATGCCGGCGACGACGCGGTCGGGCGCGCGGCGCGAGTAGATGCCGACGCCGGAATACCCCTTCTTTTCGGCGTAGTGGAAATGCGCGTGGTAGCCCGGAGGCTGGCGCATGGCTTCGCGCAGGTCGCCTTCCTGGGCCTTGAGTTCCTGAACGCAGACGATGTCGGGCGAAGTCTCGTCCAGCCAGGTGAAGAAGCCCTTGTCGTGGGCGGAGCGGATGCCGTTGAGATTGGCCGAGACGATGCGCAGCATGCTGATCCTGTGTTGTCGCGGGGTGCCGCGCGAGGGTATCACAGCGGCTGGCGCCATGCCTGGAAAAAAGGCAGGGCCGCTGGCCCTGCCTTGGGGAGATGCGGCGCGGGAACCCGGGTTCCCGCGCTTGGGCTTTAACCGCGCTGGCGCAGCAAGTCGCCGACCAGGCGGGCGATCATCGCGAGCGAAACCGCGCCGGCATCGGGGTGGCCGAGGCTGCGTTGGGTGTGCGAGCGGGCCCGGCCGAGCTTGGGCGTCAGTTGCGCGGTGGCTTCGGCGGCGACCGTCGCCGCTTGCGCCGCGGTCTGCCAGGCTGCGGTCAGCTCCTGGCCGCGCGAGACTTCGTCGCGCAAGCTGCGGGCGAAGGGATCGAGCGCATCCACCAGGGTCTTGTCGCCGGGCTGGGCGCGACCGAGGCGGACGATGGCTTCGAGCGCGGCGATCGCGCCTTCAGCAACCGTCGTGGCGGTGACCGGTGCCTGATCGCTGAAGCAGCCGCTCCAGGTGCGCAGCGCGAGGCCCCAGAGGGCGCCCGACGTGCCGCCGGCGCGGTCGCCCCAGGCGTCGCCCGCCACGGCAAGGACGCTGGCGGCGCCGGCACCTGCGGCGACAGCTTTGGCCGCCGCTTCGGCGGCGGCGGCCGAACCGCGGGTCATGCCCTGGCCGTGGTCGCCGTCGCCAGCGCGGGCGTCGATGCGGCCGAGTTCGTCTTCGGCCTCGCGCAGCGTCGCGGCCATCGCGGCGAGCAGCTCGGCGATGCAGCGGCCGTTGGCGCGCGAGGCTTCGCTGGCCGGCGGGAAGTCGGTTTTCTCGGGCAGTTCTTCGCACAGCGCGATCGCCGGTTCGGTCGGGATGATCGCGCCGCGGCGCAGCACCGGCGTGTCGCAGGGCGCGCACCAGAAGCGCTCGAGTTCTTCGTCGAGCCAGGTCAGGGTCAGCGAGCAGCCGGCCATGTCGAGGCTGGTGACGAATTCGCCGACTTCGGGCATCACCGCGCTCAGGCCGGCGGCCTTGAGTTCGGCTTCGATGCCGGTCCACAGAACGAACAATTCCTCGTACTTGCTGCAGCCCAGGCCGTTGAGCACGACGGCGACACGGCCGCCGCAGTCGGCCGGGCGCTCGCTGAGCAGGCGCCCGACCAGCAGGCGGGCGAGTTCGTCGGCCGGGACGATGTCGGTTTCGTCGATCCCGGGTTCGCCGTGGATGCCGAGGCCGACGCCCATGCGGCCCTTGGGCACGGTGAACAGGGGTTCGCTGGCGCCCGGCAGGGTGCAGCCGCTGAAGGCGACGCCGAAGGAGACGGTGCGGGCGTTGGCCTTGCGCGCGATGCGCTCGACCTGATCGAGGTCGAGGCCGGCTTCAGCGGCGGCGCCAACGATCTTGAACACGCTGAGGTCGCCGGCCACGCCCCGGCGCTTGGCCGGCTGGTCGGCCGGGGCGCTGGCCACGTCGTCGGTGACGTGCAGGATGCGCACGTCGATGCCTTCCGAGGTGAGGCGTTCGCCGGCCAGGCCGAAGTTCATCACGTCGCCGGCATAGTTGCCGAAGCCGAGCAGGATGCCGCCGCCACGATGCGCCATGCGGCAGACGTGGGCGACACCGTGCGCAGACGGCGAGGCGAAGACGTCGCCGGCGACCGCGGCGTCGGCAAGGCCCGGGCCGACGAAGCCGGCGAAGGCCGGGTAGTGGCCAGAGCCGCCGCCGACGACGACGGCGACCTTGCCTTCGGGCGTGGCGGTCGAGCGCACGACGCCGCTGCGCACCGGGCGGACGTGACGGGCATAGATCGAGCTGAAGCCGGCGAGCGCGGTGGTCGCGAAGTCTTCCGGCTGGTTTTGAATGCAAGTCATGATGGATTCCTCAGCTTAGCGTGGCAGGATGCTTCTCAGGTATTCGCGGTTCTGGGCGCTGATGCTCAGGCCGTCGCCGCCGTAGTGTTCGCACAGGAAGGCGCTCTTGAATCCGAGTTCGATCGCCTTGCGGATGGCGTAGCGGTAGTTGATCAGGCCGCTGGACAGGGGCGCCGGATAGGTCATGTAGGCGTTCTGCGCCGAATCCTCGATGCGGATGTAATTCTTGACGTGCCAGTACTTGGCGTAGGGGATGGTCTTGTCGACCATCGCCTGCCAGTGTTCGACCGGGCGGTGCAGGCGGATCAGGTTGCCGAGGTCGGCGTTGATGCCGACGTTGGGCAGATCGACGTCGGTGACGAAGCGCACCGCGCCGTCGGCGGTGCCGATGTAGGTGTCCTCGTACATTTCGAGCGCCAGTTCGATGCCCAGCTCGGCGGCGTGCTTCCCGAGTTCGCGGGTGCGTTCGACGGCCAGGGCATAGACCGCCGGGTCGTCCGGGTTGCGCACGCCGTCGACCGTCCAGAACCACAGCGCGGCTTTCTGCGCCGCGGTGAGCGGGCCGAACAGGCCGAAGGAGACGGCCTGGGCGCCGATCTCGGCGGCGGTGTCGATGACCCGGTGGCCGTATTCGAGGTAGGCCGCGCCGTGCACCGGATCGATCACGCTGCGCCGCGAGGTCGAAATCGCCGGAATGGTGAGGCCGAGCGCGTGGACGAGCTGCAGGAATTCCGCGCGCCGGCTCGGCGGCAGGTCGGCAAGGCGCAGCCAGCTGTCGGTCGGGTCGAGTTCGGTGAAGCCGGCGTGCACCACGTCGCTCAGCGTTTCCGCCCAGCCTTCGACCGACTGGTCCTGCACCGAGCTGCCGTCGGGGAGGATGTTCGGGTACTGGATCATCGCCGCGGCGATGGGCCAGGTCTCGTTGTTCCAGGGCGTCTCGTTCATGCCGTGTTCTCCTTGTGGGGCGCTAGGCTTGCGCCGCCTTGCGCAGTGCGGCGGCGTGCACCAGCTTGACGATGCGGGCGTAGCCTTCCGGCGTCCAGGCGGCGCGGCCGACGAAGAGGCCGTCGACGTCGGGCAGCGCGATCAGGGCCGCGCCGTTGTCGGCATTGACCGCCCCGCCGTAGATGATCCGGGTCCGGTCGGCGACGTCTTTGCCGCAGCGGTGGCGGATGATTTCGCGCAGGGCGCGGTGGCGCGCGGCCACGTACTCCGGCGTCGCCGCCTCGTTGCCGCCGATCGCCCAGCGCGGCTCGTAGGCCAGGACGACTTCCGGCACCCGTTCGTCGGGAACGTCGGCGATGGAAGTGAGCACCTGCTCGGCGAGCACGGCGTCGGTCCGGCCCTGGAGCTTGTCGAGCGCGGTTTCACCGAGGCAGACGATGGGCGTGAGGCCCGCCTGCATGGCGCGCGTCACCTTGCGCCGAACCTGGGGATAACTCTCGCCGAAGTGCTGCAGGCGCTCGGAGTGCGCCAGTTCGACGTAGCGGCAGCCGGCCTCGACCAGCATCTCGGCCGAGATTTCGCCCGTCCAGGCGCCGTTTTCGGCCCAGTGCATGTTTTGTCCGCCGATTGCCACCGGGGTGTCGGCAAAGGCTTCGGTCGCCGCGTGCAGGGTGGTGAACGGGGGGAGGACGAAGAGGTCGAGCCCTTCAAGCTCGACGGCGGCGAGTTCCGTCTTCAGGCCCGCCGCGTAGGCGCGCGCGGCGGCGGCGCCGAGGTTCATTTTCCAGCCGGTTCCGGCAATCAGTCTGCGCATCTTGGGTCTGCAAAGAAAAGGTTCAGGAAATCAGGGGTGATATTTGGCGTCCAGCGCCTCGATGGCGAGCACGTTGTCGGCCGACGAGCCGGCCGGGTCGAATTCGGCGGCCAGCCAGGCGTCGACGATGGTCTTGGCCAGTTCGCTGCCGACGACGCGGGCGCCGAGGGTGATGATGTGGGCGTTGTTGCTCTTCGCGGCGCGCTCGGCCGAGTAAGGATCGTGGGTTTGCGCGGCGCGGATGCCGGGCACCTTGTTGGCGGACATCGCGACGCCGATGCCGGTGCCGCAGATCAGGATGCCGCGGTCGTATTCACCGGAACGGACGGCCAGAGCGACGCGTTCGGCGAGGTTGGCGTAAAACTCTTTGGTGCCCTCCGGTGCCTGGCTCAGGTCGCAGACTTCGAGCCCGGCGCGGGCCCGCAGGTGGGGAAGCAGGGTGGCGACCAACGGCAGGCCGGCGCTGTCTCCGGCGATGGCAAGTTTCATGGGAAAGCCCTTTCAAAAAAACGAGTGTTCATTTCTGCAGGAAAGTGTAATACATTTGTATTTCAGCAACAACAATTGTATCTGCGCTGTGTTTTCGCGCGGAATGCGCGGCGGAGAAGCGGGCACTCCGGGAGTAGAATGCGCGCGCCAGCGCTGACGTTACCAATGCTGATCACGGGGGGCGGATGAACGAGAACGAGGTGAATGAAAGCGGCGTCGACGAGGGCGCTGGATTGGGCGCACAGCACCTGCGGGCACGCATTGCGTGGTACTACTACATCGCCGGGCTGACTCAGCAGGAAATCTCGGAACGCCTCGGCATCGGGCGTGTTCGGGTCAACCGCATCGTCGGCCAGCTGCGCGCCGACGGCTCGGTGGTGGTCGACATTCGCCTGCCGCTCGTCGCCTGCGTCGAACTTGAGGAACGGCTCAAGAAAACCTTCGGCCTCAAGGCTGCGGTCGTGGTCCCGTCGGTGGCGGACGACGAACAGCAGCGGCGCATGCTCGGCGACGCCGCCGGTGCTCTGCTCGACGACCTGATCGCCGACGCCAAGTGCGTCTCGATCGGCTGGGGGCGGACCCTGAGCGCCAGCATCCGCCGCATGCGCGCCCGGCGTTTGCCGCACTGCGCCGTGGTGTCGCTGATGGGCGGGCTGACGCGCGGTTCGGAAACCAATACCTTCGAGGTGTCGACCGAGTTGGCCAAAACGCTCGGCGCCGAGTGCTACTACCTGACTGCGCCGGTTTACAGCCCGAGCCCCGAGAGTCGCGAAATCCTGCTCACCCATTCGGGTGTGCATGAAGTCATGGCCCGGGCGCGCGCTGCCGATCTGGCCATCGTCTCCTGCGGCGACCTCACCCCGCGCACCAAGCTGACGACGATTCGCAGCGTCCAGCAGCGGCTGCCCGAACTGAGCCATTGCGGGGCGATCGGCGAGATCCTCGGCACTTTCATCGATGCCGCCGGGCAACCGGTGGACCACGAGCTCAACCGCAGTGTGATCGCCCTGCCGCCGAGCGACCTCAAGGCCGCGACCAACAGCCTGCTGGTTTCGGGCGGGCAGTACAAGGCTGAGGTGGTTTCCGCGGTGCTGGCCGCCCAGTACGTGAACGGCCTGGTGACCGACGAGGATGTGGCGAGGTTTGTGCTCGCCCGGCATGGGGGCTGAGCTTTTGCGGCGCTGCTGCCGGCTTTGCCGATTCTGTTGCGGTTG
>RRZT012987016.1_pt1 | contig 11928 bp, 9 predicted proteins | sample 2165551 | NCBI WGS metagenome assembly RRZT01 (sample SAMN10456910, study PRJNA506462) | wastewater metagenome | biome: wastewater; feature: sludge; material: wastewater sludge; isolation source: wastewater sludge with Escherichia coli K12::gfp cells carrying plasmid... | place: USA: Moscow, Idaho ... | reverse complement strand
TCGCCAGCATCAGCATCAGCAGGGGTTTGCTTGCTTGCGGGCACATAGCTGTGCGCGGTTGGCGAAGCTGTTTCTCTTAGCCATGCGTCGTAGCCCGATTGGTTGGTGGCAGCGGCGCCAAAAATGCTGTCGGCAAATGGCGCGGCTGTGGGTTCGATATTGATTTCAAGCGCGTCGTCTGAAGCGGGCAGAGCAACAGGTGCAATGGTCGCAACGGGCGCTTGTGGCTCTTCAAGCGCAATAGCAATGTTGAATGCGGAGTTTTCTGCTGCTTCGGCGGTGTCGATGGCGATGTTGGTATCGGCAAACAAAGCAACTTCGCCATCATCATCAGTGGCAGGGGTTTGCGTGCTTGTGGGCGCATAGCTGTGCGCGGTTGGCGAAGCTGTTTCTCTTAGCCATGCGTCATAGCCCGATTGGTTGGTAGCAGCAGCGCCAAAAATGCTGTCAGCAAATGGTGCGTCTGTGCCAATTTGCATGGCAATATCGGCGCTCGGCGGCTCGGCGGCAATAGTTGTGGCTACTGCGGCTGCTGTAAGCGCTGGTGCTTCAGGGGCAAACTGTTTGGTTGCGGGCTCTAGGCTGATGGCGTATTGTTGCTCGGCTTCGGATGCGCGCGAAGGTGCAAGGGGCTCGTCTGCGCCATCTTCTGCAGCAACAATAGGCATAAATGTGCCGTGCTCTTGTATGGCAGCGGCAGGTTGCTTAAAGTCGCGGTGATGCCAGCGCGACGGTTGCTGCTCGGCAATGGCGGTGCGCCATTCGGTTAAAGCGTCTAGTGCGCTGCTGGCAAATTGCAGCAAAGGTTCGCTTGCGGCTTTGCCATCTGCCAACCAGGTGTTGAGTATGCGTTCTACTTGCCATGCGGCTTCGCCAAAAGAGGCCAGGCCAACCATGCGGCCACTGCCTTTGAGGGTGTGAAAGGCGCGGCGCAGGTTGGTGAGTTGGGGGATGTAGGTTAAATTGCTTTGCAGTGCAAGTATGGCCGCGCGTGCATGGTCAATGACTTCTGCCGCTTCTTCCAGAAAAATGTCGCGCAAGTCTTCATCAACTGGTGTGTCGATGATGGTATCGACTGGGGCAGCCGCTGATGCGGGCGCGGGTTTGCTTGGCTTGGCTGACGGCTTGATTTGTGCAACGGCTGGCGCTTCGCTATGGTGTACCAGTTGCTGCTGGTGTTTGTCAAAGTAGAACTGCTGCCTGGCTCTTTCAGGCTGGTAGTGCATTGTTTCGAGCATGAAGGACAATGCGCTGAGGTTGTTGCCCAGGCGTAGCACGCACGCTTGGCTGTCGGGGTCGTCGATAGAGGCTGTTTTTGCCAAAGCAGCCAGTAGCTGCTGCACTTGGGTTGCCATGGCAGAGCTGGCCTGGCTTGCCTCGGTGCAGCCAAGAATCATCAAAATACTGGAGATTTCAACCAGTTTGCCGCTGGCACGTTGTGCGGGCTCGGTGTTTTGCGGATGGCGGAAGAAGCTGTCAAGTGCTTGCTCAACTTCGGCCAGCGCTGCGCGCGATTCGGTAATGACTTGTTCGGTGCTGTCTTTGCTGTTGAGCTTGATGTAGAACTCGTCCATCCATGCGTCCCGCGCAGGCGGCTGCTGCCCTTGCTGGATTGCTTCCAGACGCTTGGCCAATGTGGCAGCGCGGTTGCTGAAGTGGATGTTGCTGTCTTGCAAATCTTCCAGCGATTTTTCAAGGAACAAGATGGCTATGGCCATTTCAATGGCAAATTCTTCATGCGGCACGCGTGCGAGCGTTTGCACTTGATTTACCGCCGCAAGCAGGGCTGCTGTAAAGGCTTGTGCATCGGGCCAGATGCTGTTGAGGCTTTCGGCCAGTTGCTGTGCTTCATTGTGCAAAATGCTGACTTTTTGCAAGTCGCCAGCAGAAACATCAGACCAAAGCTCTTTAAAGTGGGTAATTTCTTTGAGCAGCTTTTCGCGCAGAGCAGGGTCTATCCAGCCATACAGGAGCTGGCTGTAGTCGCAAATTGCGGTGCGCTCAAATGCATAGCGTTGGGCAATGGCTTGGGCGATGGGGGTAAGGCTCTGGTTGGGGCGTTTGCTGCAACCAAGTGCATTGAAAAAGAGCAGGTCTTGTGCAAGCTGCTCGGGCACTTCATGGTTGCCTTGCCCGATTTGACCGTATTGCAAGGCAATGCGCGATAGCAGGTGCTTGTTGTAGACATCAAAGAGTAGCGTGTTAGCGGCAAGGAGCTGCAAATAGCCAGTAACCAGTTGCCAAAAAACACGGTCATGCTGGCGCGTGCTGCGTTGCCATGATTGTGTGGCCAGTTGGGCTAGCGTTGCTATGCCTTCAGAGCCGTTGCTTTTGAGGACGGCGAGAACGTTTTCGAAAAACGATGTGTCACTGGCATTTTGTTGGGTGGCTACGGGTTGCAGTTCGTTGGCAATTTCAAGCCAGGCCCACGGGTGAGGCCACAAGTCAGCAGGGTGTATGCGCTCAAGCCCTGCGAGCTGTGCCAATTCGCGGTAGGCAGGGAAAAGACCAACCGAGTAGGCCGCGTGGCCATTGAGTATGCTGTCAAGGTAATCAAAAACGGCATTGATGTTTTGCTCAAGAACGCCAACAGCTTGTGGCGTGCAAAGTGCGGGGTTGCTGACAAAGTGCTGGACACAGCGTTCCATAACAGCAACGACGCGCGCTATGGCTGTGTAGCCCACCAGATTTAGCACGCCCACAGCGTCGTGCAGGTCGCGTTCAGCGAGGCGCAAGTCGGTGGTTTCCAGAGAGTTGAGGCTGCCTGGGTTGGTGGCATCGGCATCGACTTGGCTGCTGAAATGCATCAGATTTTTGCGCACTCTGCTTAGAACGTCGTGCAAGGGTGCTCTGATCCATGACAGAGGACCCAGATCCACAGCTGGCATATGGTTATCTTGCTGCCGCTTGTTGCTCTGATTATCCATGTCTATATATCCATCCTGTTTGCGTTAATTTTATGTAGTGGAGTAAAGCAAATAATGCGTTATTCGATTTTGAATCGCGCAACGGAAGTGCGTAGCTCTTGCGCTTCTTTGGCGAGCGCCAGCACTTGTCGGGAGGTGACGCGAATGCCTTCGGTGGTTTGCTCGGTGGCGGTAAAAATGCGCTGGATGTTGTCGGCAACCACGTTGGCAGATTGTGCTTCCTTGTTGGCAGCGGCAGAAATTGTTTGAATCAAATCAGCAAGCTGGCGTGAAACCCGGTCAATCTCACCGAGCTTTTGCCCAGCGTTATCAGACAGTTGCGCTCCTTGCACTACACCTTGTGTAGAGCGTTCCATAGCGGCAATGGCGTCTTGCGTGTTGGCCTGAATGTTTTTAACGAGTGCGGTAATTTGTTGCGCAGCTTCGGCAGAGCGTTCGGCTAGCCTTTGCACTTCTTCAGCCACAACAGAAAAGCCGCGCCCTGCTTCGCCTGCCCGGGCAGCTTGAAAGGCTGCATTGAGAGCCAGCACGTTGGTTTGGTCGGTAATGTCGGAAATCAGCTCTGTGATTTCGCCAATTTCTTGTGAAGATTCGCCCAGTTGCTTGATGCGTTTGGAGGTTTCTTGAATTTGGTCGCGAATCAGGTTCATACCTGCAATAGAGTCTTGCACGGCCTTGAAGCCTTGCTCGGCGATTTGGCGAGAGTGGCGCGCTACGGCTACCGATTCTTGCGCCTGCGCCGACACCATATTGATTCGCCCAGCAGTGTCTACAACAGACTGACCTGTAGTGAGAATTTCATTGAGCTGCTCGCTGGCTGCTTCTAGCAAGGCGCTAGAAACCAACTCTACGTCAGCAGTGGTGGCGGTAACCTTGTCAGATGTGTTTTGCACGTTGCCGATGAGAGAGCGCAAGTCTTCAACGGTGGCATTTACCGAGTCGGCAATGGAGCCTGTGATGTCTGTTGTAACGGTGGCTTGCCGGGTTAAATCGCCGCCAGCGATGTAGCGCAGTTCGTCCATCAGGCGCAAAATGCCTGCCTGGCTGTTGTGGTTTTGGCTTTCAGCCCATTGCCGCAAACGTTTGCTTTCCGAGAGTTGCACATAGGCCCAGGCAGCCGAGCACATGATGGCAATAGTGACAAAAAAGGCAATGCCGAGATAAAAAATCCAGAAATTGGAGCGTCCGTCAAGAATGCTCTGGTGCAGTGCATTAATGTCGTTATCACTGGAAGCGATGTCATTTAGGATGCGGTGCTTGGCTTGGCGTGTTGCCAAAATGGTTTCAAATTTTTGTGGCAGCAGCTCGGCTTTTTCTTGCAAGGGCGTAAAAACCAGAAGCAGTTGCTCGGCTGAAGTTCTTTCGGCACCTTGCAAGGCAGCTACAGCAAAGTCTGCGCCGCTTGCTGCGATGGCAGTACCTATGCTGCTGCTACCTTGCAGCAGCGCTTTATTGATGGCTGCGAAGCTTTTCAGGTCTGCATCAAGCAAGGCAGCACTGTTGCTGCTGATGCCTGCTGGCGAGTAAAACTCATTAGACAAACGCTCAATGCGCTCAGCTAGCACATCGAGCTGGGCAGCAGCAATTATTTGGCTGCTTGGCGCGGAGCGCTGTAGCAAGAGCTTTTTGAGCGAGGCAATGTGCTCGCGAACCAGAACCAAGTCATACGGGATAAGCGTTGCAGCATTAGCTACTTTGAGCATTGTGGCTTGCTGCTCTGCAATGGTCTTAATGTCTTTTTCAACGTCGCGGTCTATGTTTTTATAGAGACGGTTTACCGTTTCCTGGAGTTGCTGGTTGCGCGTGGTTTTAAAGATGCTGTTGTTAGACTGCAACTCTTTGAGGCTGGAGTGAATTTGTTTATGCCCCTCTTTGATTTGCAAGACGGCATTGGGGTTGCCTGTGCGGGCAGCGGCTACGTTTTTGGTTAGTTGCGCAGCGTAAAACTTGATGGTGTTGTACTCGGCAAGTTGGCTATTGAGGCTGCTGCTTGCATAGATAACATAGCTAATGAGCACGAGCAAGATGGCGCAGACGCCAGCGAGCGCCATCATCAGGGTGCGTGCGTGTGCGTAGGCCGTTTTTTTGCCCAGGAGTGGCAGCTTGATGGTGTTGGAGTCGCTGCTTATCTCATGCGCTTGGCGATAGGCAGACTCGTCAAAATGGCCGAACTGATCAAGCTGATCGGGCATGGACAGGTCGTCTGTGGAGACTGGTATTTCCTGCGAAGAAAACGGCATATCTTGCGAAAGGCCAGTATTTTTAGAGTTATCCATCATAGGTACTTTGTGTTAAACGCCAGTCAATAGGGGCAGAGCCTCAGGTGCGGGGTCTGGATGGGTATTGATATTGAGAAATTGCGGGGTTTGCACCAAGGCTTGCAAGTTGATTTCTTGCCAAGCGGTATTTGATGCGTCATAGAAAAGGTTGCCGTAGTAGGCTGGTGCATCATGCGGGGCTGGCTCCGAGCGGATAAAAGCTTCTTGTGAGCGCAGCCCTTCCAGCTCATCAACGCGCAGCATAACGTTAAGACCAAATGCCTCATTGATGGCTACCAGCCTTTGCTTGGGGTTTGCCGTAGCGCTAGCGGGCTGTTCTGCTATGTGCGGCAAGAAAGCAGCGAGCTCGGCAACACCGTAAATTTGACCGCGCAATGTTGCAACTCCAACAAACCAAGGCAGTGTATAAGGCAGCGAGTGAATGCCTTCAACGGCATGGATTTCACCAGAGTGCTGTAGCGGCAAGAGTATTTTTTGCTGCCCCAAGCGCACCCCAAGCCAGGAAGCAGTAGCCGCAGACTGCGTCTCGGTTTGCTCAAGACGCTTGGCAATGCGTATTTGTAGTTCTTGAAGTGCTTCCCGTTTGGCCATTGGTATTAGTGAAGGTGTATTGATTGGCTGAGCTAAGGGTTAGCTCAAGCTGCGTATTTTGTTGATGAGGTCTGCTGGGTTGATGGGCTTGGTGACATAGGCCTTGGCGCCTTGGCGCATGCCCCAGATGACATCGCTTTCCTGGCTTTTGCTGCTGCACAGGATGATAGGAATGTCTGCAAACTCGGGTGTTTTGCTGATTTGGCGCGCAAACTGAAAGCCGCTTTTGCCAGGCATAACAATGTCTAGCAAGATGAGGTCTGGCTTGCGGCGCTCCATTTGTGCCAGAGCCGCGTCGGCGTTGTCTGCCACGGAGCAAGTAAGGTTTATCTTTTGCATCAGGCTAGACATAAATAGTTGTTCTGTTTTTGAGTCATCGACAATCAACACATGCTGAATGGACATCTGGTTTATTCCTTAATGCTTGGCAAAAGAATCTACAGCTGAAAGCAGCTCGGCTTTGGTAAATGGCTTGGTCAGATATTGGTCCGAGCCTACGATTCGCCCACGCGCTTTGTCAAATACCCCGTCTTTCGAGGAGAGCATAACAACGGGTACATGGGCAAAATTCTGGTTGTTTTTGATGATGGCACAAGTCTGGTAGCCATCAAGACGCGGCATGAGAATGTCGCAGAAGATGATGTCTGGGTGGGAGTCGTTGATTTTCGATAGAGCATCAAAGCCATCTTCAGCCAGTAGCACTTCATGGCCAGCTTGCTTGAGAAATATTTCAGCACTGCGCCGTATGGTGTTGCTGTCATCAATTACTAGTACTTTCAAGAGACACTCCTCTCTCTCGTTGCGAGCCAGCGGTAATGCTGGCGTGAATATGGTTACAAACTGCAGGCCGGGAGATGTGCAGCTTTAGCAAGCACAAAACCCATCTTGCAAAGCAAAATTTACAGCAGGCTAATATGTAAAAACCCAATAAAAATACAATTTTGCATACCTCTTTGATTCTACATGCTTATCTTTGGCTGATTGTTTTTTGGCCTGAAAAATGCTTTTCGGATATTGCTGTACTGATTTATGCTGCTTTTTCCTTGGATTTATGTATCGTTTTTTATTACATTTTGATCTTCTACCTGCGATTTGTAAATTTTAGGCGCGCGCATGGAGGGAGTTAATAAAATACACTCGCACCTCAGGGTTTTATGCGTGTAGTTGCTTATTTTGTTTTTTTGAATGGTTTTTTTATGAGTTCTTGTTTTTCCAATGTAATAGCAGATGCCGCAAAAAATGCCGCATCAAATGCTGCAACCAATCTCAACCAGCGCTTGTACGAGCGTGCGCAGCGGGTGATTCCAGGCGGGGTCAATTCGCCTGTGCGTGCTTTTCGTGCTGTGGGGGGTACGCCGCGTTTTGTGCAGCGTGCGCAGGGGGCGTATTTTTGGGATGCCAATGGCAGCCGCTATATTGATTACATTGGTTCTTGGGGGCCGATGATTTTGGGGCATGGCCACCCTGCAGTGCTTGAGGCAGTAGAAAAAGCCGTGCGCGATGGCTTTTCATTTGGTGCACCAACCGAGCGCGAAATTGAGTTGGCTGAGGAAATTTTAAAGCTCATGCCAGGCATGGATATGGTGCGTCTGGTTAGCTCGGGCACGGAGGCGGGTATGAGCGCCATCAGGCTGGCGCGTGGAGCTACTGGGCGCAGCAAAATCATCAAGTTTGAAGGTTGCTACCACGGCCATGCTGATTCGCTGCTGGTTAAGGCAGGCTCGGGCTTGGCAACCTTTGGTGCGCCCACCAGTGCAGGCGTGCCGCAAGAAGTGGTGCAGCATACGCTGGTGCTGGAATACAACAATGTGGCGCACCTTGAAGAAGCCTTTGCCTTGCATGGCAAGGATGTAGCCTGCCTGATTATTGAGCCGATTGCGGGCAATATGAACTTTATTCGTCCCACCGCTACATTTGTGCAGGCTTGCAGGCAGCTTTGCACCAAGCACGGGGCATTGCTGATTATTGATGAGGTAATGACGGGCTTTCGCGTGGCGCTGGGCGGGGCGCAAGCGGTGCTGGGTGTGGATGCAGATATTACCGTGATGGGCAAAGTGATAGGCGGCGGCATGCCGCTGGCTGCTTTTGGTGGCAAACGCGCCGTGATGGAGCACATTTCGCCTTTGGGCGACGTGTATCAGGCGGGCACTTTGTCGGGCAACCCTGTGGCTACGGCTTGTGGCTTGGCTACGCTCAAAGAGATTCAGCGCCCCGGGTTTTATCAGAATTTGTCTGCTACCACCCGCAGTTTGATGCAAGGCTTGCAGCGGGCGGCTGATGCGGCTGGTGTGCCGTTTTGCTTTGATTGCGAGGGCGGCATGTTTGGGTTTTTCCTGCTGCCGAGCTTGCCGCAAAACTACCAGCAGGTAATGCAAACTGATAGCGCCCGCTTTAATCGCCTGTTTCATGCGCTGCTGGATGGCGGGGTGTATATTGCACCCGCTTTGTATGAAGCAGGCTTTGTGAGTGCGGCGCACAGTCAGGCCGATATTGAGCAGACGCTGGCTGTGGCAGAGCAGGCTTTTTTGGCGCTGGCATAATCCGCATAAATTTTGGCGCTGCTTTGGCATGAGTTTAGCTGCAGCGCCTTTCCTTTCATTTGGGTAATTTCGACATGGCCTTGGTAAAAATGCTGGCATCCAGCTTGTTTTTTGTGCTCAACACCACATGGGTGTTTTTGCTGATGATTCCTGTCGCGCTGGTGAAGCTGCTGGTGCCTGTGGCAGCGGTGCGCAAGGTGTGCAATCTGGTGCTCAACGGCATGGCCAACCGCTACAACATTTTCAATGCCTGGTGGGTCGATTGCATCAACCCTGTTCAATGGCGCATTGAGCGCCCCGCCGATTTGTCTGAAAAAGACTGGTATTTACTCGTGTGCAACCACCAAAGCTGGGTAGATATTCTGGTGCTGCAAAGCACGTTTAACGGGCGCGTGCCGTTTTTGAAGTTTTTCATCAAATACGAGCTGATTTACATCCCGATGCTGGGCTTTGCTTGGTGGGCGTTGGATTTTCCGTTTATGCGCCGCCGTGGTGGAGCCAGTGCCAAAAAAGATTTGGAAGTGGCACGCCAAGCCTGCGAGAAATTTCGCCATATGCCCACATCTGTGATTAACTTCCTGGAAGGCACACGCTTTACCTTAGACAAGCAACGCGAGCAAAAGTCGCCCTACCAGCATTTGCTGAAACCCAAAATTGGCGGCATTGGCATGGCGCTTGAGACCATGGGCGATATGTTTACCAATGTGCTGGACGTGACCATTGCATATCCGCAAGGCACCCCCAGCTTTACCGACCTGATGGCCGGGCGTATGCGCGAAGTGGTGGTGCAGATACGCAAGCTGCCTGTGCCGCTGGAGGCACTCAATGCCGAGGGCGTGCTAGACCGCCATGCCATGCAGGCGTGGACCACGGCGCTGTGGCAGGAAAAAGACCAGCAATTGGCGCAGTTGATGCAACCCGCAGAAAAATAAGCCAGACGGGGCGATTTTTGGGAGCAAGCAACTGATGAACTTGCTTCCCACTTGAAACGCTACGCAGCGCAGCGCCATTCCTGCGCAGGAATGACGATTTTTCTGAGTTTTGCTTGTTTGAAGAATAAAGGAGCGCTTCCTTAGCCTGTGTGCGTATCACCAGCGGCTTGCATGGCTGCCAGCACAGCAGCAGGAATGCGCCCTGGCTGCATGGTTTGGGCATGGACCCAGCCAACGCGGATGCTGCCCGCGGCTAGCAGCGTGCTGTTGGGTGTGAGTGCTGTGTTGGCTGCGGTGCTTGTGTGGGCAGTGTCAATATGGCGATAGGCTTCTTGTGCAAACACCACGCTGGCTTTGCCAAGCTGCTCGATATGCGCGGTAACGGTGAGCAAATCATCCAGCCGCGCTGGCTGGTGGTATTTGATTTGTGCGCTGCTCACCACAAACATGCCGCCTGTTTGCTCGCGCAAAGTGTGTTGGTTTAGCCCCAAGCGGCGCAGCCACTCGGTGCGAGCGCGTTCAAAAAACTTGAGGTAGTTGGCGTAAAACACAACGCCGCCCGCGTCGGTATCTTCCCAGTACACCCGCACTGGCAGGCTAAATGGCGTGTGTGGTGGCGTGGTAGCGGCTGACATGGCTGTGTTTGCTTGAGTTTGGCAAGTGCTTGAGGGCTACTTGCTGGCGCGTTTGTTGTCGGCAGCTACTTCGGCCTGACGCAAATCGGGGGCTAATGCGCCGAGTACGCCGTTGATGTATTTGTGCCCATCGGTGCCGCCAAAGGATTTTCCCAGTTCAATGCACTCATTGAGCACGACGCGCCAAGGCACGTCAAGGCAGTGTTGCAGCTCGTATGCGCCAATCCACATGCAGGCGTGCTCGATGGGGGAGATTTCTTTCAAGTCGCGGTCAAGTCGGGGGGCAATCAAGGCATCAAGCTGCGCGGCTTGCTCTACGCAGCCGTGAAAGACTGCATCGAAATGGGCTGTGTCGCCTTTGTGAAAGCCTGCCAGCTCGCGGGTGAACTGGTCAATGTCTTGTGCACTGTTGCCACCTACCAGATGCTGGTAAAGCGCCTGCACGACAAATTCGCGGGCGCGGGCGCGGCCTGTTTTGGCTGTTTTTTTGGCTGGCTTGCTCGCTGGTGCGGGTTCTTGCAGGCTGGCTTGCAGGGCTTGCTCGGGGGTTAGTGTGGGTGCTGTTGTCATCAAGTTAGTCTAGTTTTACCAGTTCGACTCGGCGGTTTTTGGCTTTGCCGTCTTCGGTGCTGTTGTCGGCTATGGGTTTGTCTTGCCCAAAGCCTTTGGATTGTAGGCGAGCAGAGGCAATGCCCATGCTTGCCAGCTCTTTGGCTACGCTTTCAGCGCGATTTTGTGAAAGTTGTTGGTTGTGTGTGGCGTTGCCTGTGTTGTCGGTATGGCCTTGAATGGATAGCTTGAGGTTTGTATTGTTTGCCAATAATTTGGCAATTTCGCTGACGACTTGTTTGCCATCGTCTTTGAGTGTGGCTTTGTCGGTGTCAAAGTTGATGTAGAGAACGGCTTTGCCTTTCTCGTCAAGCTGCTTTTGCATTTCGCCCGAGGTGGGGATGATGCCCATTTTATTTTCAAATGCTTTTGCTTCCAGCACTGTAAGCCATGCTTGATTGTCACCCAGATTGTATTGAACCCAGACGGTTTTCTCAGGGCTGCGTATCACATAGGTGTGGACATCTTCGTAGTTATGGCACGAATTGAGGTAGCCATCTGCATAGGCGTTGGGCGCTTCTGCCTCCAGGCGTTTTGTTTCGCCTTCTTTCAGTTTGCTGCCACTGTTGAGCTTTACACCACCCAGGCTGGCGATGAGGTCATCAAAACTCTTTTGTATTTCAATTTTTGAGAAAGCCTTGCCAGCAGCTTCATCAGGACGAATGCTGGCTTTGAATGACTTGCCATCTACGGGCAGGTAAACGCCGTGGTTGTAGAAGTACTCGCGGTCGAATTCCTTGGTTTTGCCGCTGCCGCTGGCGTAGGGGTCGGCAAATTTATAGCCTTCAGGCAGTTTGAAATACGGAAAAGTGCCCTGGAAATTGCTAGCCAGAGGAATGCTTTCAATGCTGAAGGCGGCGGGAGCGCTGGTCTGTGCTGCTTGTGAGCTGCTATTGGCTGCAGCGCTGACTGCTTGCGATGCGGTTGCGTCTGCCAAGGCTGCCTGTGCAGATGGGGCAGAGCTGCTATTGGTGGCTTCGGTTTGGTTTTGTTTGCATGCGCCAAGCAGCAGGCAGCTTGATAAAACGACAATGGGCAAAAGAGTTTTTGTCATGGTTACCATTCAGTGAAAAGGACAATGTAACGGTTTACTCTAAATTTGCATTGTGACAACGGCATGGCAGCTTGTTGCTGCCCATGCGGTGGCGCAGTGTTTTTGCCCAGTGGTTTTTCTCTCTTGTTTTGCCTCTTAAACGGCACGCATAAGCAACGCCATTTCAACAGCGACGCGGGCAGCATCTACGCCTTTTTCGATTTGGCGCTCTTTGGCTTGCTTGATGTTGTCTACGGTGAGAATGGCGTTGGCAATGGGCAGGGCGTGGTCGAGGGCAATGCGTGTGACGCCTGCGCCTGATTCGTTGGCAACCAGCTCAAAATGGTAGGTTTCGCCACGGATGATGCAGCCAAGGGCGATG
>RRZT010210580.1_pt1 | contig 11928 bp, 10 predicted proteins | sample 2165551 | NCBI WGS metagenome assembly RRZT01 (sample SAMN10456910, study PRJNA506462) | wastewater metagenome | biome: wastewater; feature: sludge; material: wastewater sludge; isolation source: wastewater sludge with Escherichia coli K12::gfp cells carrying plasmid... | place: USA: Moscow, Idaho... | reverse complement strand
CGGGAACAAATCGCTGTCGAGCCGGTTCACGCATTCGGCCGAGGGGCGATCCGCCAAGCGCCCGCCCGCCGAGTTGAAAAAGAGGTAGCGACCCGAGGAGCCCTTGACGAAAGCCGCGTCGGCGAGATGCTCCATCAGTTCGGTCAGCCGTTTGCTCTGGGCCTGCTCGACGCGGGAAACGGTTTTGGCTCGGGCGCGCAGCAGCCAGAACAGCAGGCCGCCACCAGCGATGATCGCCAGCGCGCCGGGCCATTGCCCGAAAAGCGTGGCTGTCATGTCGTTGCCGTGGAGCCAGGCGGCGAGTAGGGGGGTGGCGGCCAGCAGCCAAAGCAGGCCGACCGTCACGTAAAGCAGGCCGACGGCGGCGGGACGGACAGAGCCGCGCCGCCCGCTCGGCTCGGTCGAGCCGGGGCTTGGGATCGCGAGAGGCGGAAAGCGGTCGGGCCTAGGGGTCGCGGGGTCTTCGGCAATGCCCATCGCTGGATAACCCGGATCAGTTCGCTTCCAGCGACAAGTCGGCGCTAGCGCGCTCGGGGGCGTTCACGCGGCTGGCGGCGGGCAAGGTAAAGCGGAACGTGACGCCGGGACCCTGGTTCGGCGTCGCCCACATCCGTCCGCCGTGGGCTTCGACGATGGATTGGCTGATCGACAGCCCCAACCCGAGCCCGTCCGGTTTGGTGGTGAAAAACGGGTGCAGCAATTGGTTGAACACGTCGGGCGTCACGCCGGGCCCGGTGTCCCGGATTCCGATTTCGACGAACTCCTGATCGGCTCGGGCGAGCACGGTGATCGTCCGAGGGCCTTCGCAGACGCTCATGGCGTCCACCGCGTTGTGGATCAGATTGAGGATCACCTGCTGAAACTGGAGCGGATCGGCCAGCACCGGCGGCAAGTCCGGGGCGATGGCTCGGTGGAGGCGGACATCGTGGCGGCGGACTTCCAGATGCAGGAAGTCCGCGATCTCGTCGAACAGCTCCTGAACCCGGACCGTGCGATACTGCGGTTTGCTCTGGCGGGCGAACTGGCGGACGTGCTGGATGATGGTGTTGGTCCGGGCGCTCTGGGCCGCGATTTTTTCCAGGATGATCCGCAGCTCGGCCGGGTCGGGTTGACCGCCGCGCAACCGGGACAGGCAGGTTTCGGCGTACAGGGCGATGGCGGTGATCGGCTGGTTGATTTCGTGCGCCAGCCCCGTGGCCATTTCCCCCAGGAGGTTCAGGCGCGAGGCGTGGGCCAGCAGGGTGTGCTGCCGCTGGGCGGCGGCGGCCATGCGGTCTTGTTCGAGGGTGGCGCCCACCCACTGGGCCATCAGTTGGATCAACTCCAGATCGACGGTCGAAAACGGCGCCGGCCGAGGGCGCGGATCGGAAAAATTCAGGGTGCCGAACACTTGGCCGCCGACCCGAACCGGGACGCCGAGATAAGTTTCCAGCTTGAATTTGAGGTAGCAGGGATGTTGGCGTCGAGCGCCGGCCGAGGCTCGCTCGAATCCCGCCGGTTCCAGAGCGCGCAGGGTGTCCCGGCAATAGGTGTCCCCCAGGGCGAAAACGTCGCCGGGAGCGATCGCCTTTTCGGGCGAGACGATTTGAACGATTTCGTAGCGCTCGTCCTCGACGCGCGCCAGGATGCCGTTGGTGGTTCCAAACCGCTGGCACCCCATCGCCAGCAGGGCTTGAATCGGGTCGCTGGCGTGGCGGCGCGGCGTGGAGATGACCCGGTAGAGTTCCCGCATCGCGTTCACGCTGTCTTGCAGCGCCGCTCGCTGGACGGCCAGTTGCCGGTTGGTGTTCTCGGTTTGTTCGTTGGCTGCGGCGAACGATTGCGCCAACTGGTAATTTTCCATCGCCAGCCGCAGGGAGTGGGTGAGGGCCTGGTGGTAGCGGTGGGCGGTCCCCAGCGCCAGCAAGAGGTAGAGAACCCCGGTGGCGCCCATCGCGGCGCGGAGCAGATCGTCTTGCAACAGCAACCAGAGCACCGGCGGCAGGGTGAGCGGCAGGGCGTAAGCCACGCAGGTCGTCAGCACCGGCGTCATGGTGAGAACGCCGCCCATCAACATCCCCCCCAGAATCAGGGCGATGAAAGATTGGTGAACCAGCGATGGCGACAGCGCGAGCAGGAAAACCGAACCGCCCCAGCAGACTCCGCTGGCGGCGCAGGCCCAGGTGTAACGGTCGGCCCAGCGTTGCGCGGCCCCGTCGAGCGCGGGACGGCGCTGGAAGGCGGCGGTCAGCGCCAAGCGGAGCGCGAGGGTCGCTCCCAGCAAGATCAGCCAGCTCGTCAGGACCGGGCGCGGCACGGCTTGCCACAGGACGAAGCCCAGCAAAAGGGCCACGAACAGGCTGGCCCAGGCGCCCAGCGGGGCATGGGCGTACAGCAGCCGGATCTGTTCGGCGTGGATGCGACGGGAAACCGATTCGTCGGCCGAGCCGGGAGACGCCATGGCGGTCAAGGCGCTCGACGCGCCTCGGGGCGTGCCCGCGCCTTCGCCGGCTCGACCGGAGCGACCCGCCGATCTTCCAGCGCGGGGTGTTCCGGCTCGACCGCGTATTCTCCTTCGAGGAAATCGGGCCGGGTATCGCGAGCCCGCCGCGCCAGTTTGCGGTACTGCCACCACAGCCAGCTTCCGGCCGCCAGCCCGGCGACCAGCAACACCGCGAACACGATCGAGGCGACGGCAAATCCCGCCACCACCGCCAGAACCGAAGTCAAGGCCAGACCCAGCCGGCTCGGCCAGGATGGCTTGGGGAAAGACGGAAATTTGATCATCGCGCCATCCAGAACCACCAGACGATCAGGGCGATCAGGCCCAATCCGGTCAGGTTGACGAGCAAAGTCATCATGTCGGTTTGCCTTTCGGGTGGAACCCGCGCAGCCGGTTGGCGTTGCTGACGACGGTGAATGACGACAGCGCCATGGCCGCGCCCGCCAGCATCGGGTCCAGCAGCGAGCCGGTCGCCGGGTAGAGGGCGCCCGCCGCGAGCGGAATGCCCAAGGTATTGTAAAGGAAAGCGCCGAACAAATTCTGGCGAATGTTGGCGACCGTCGCGCGGGAGATGGCGATGGCGTCGGCGATGCCGTGCAGGGAGCCGCCGACCAGGGTGATGCCGGCGCTTTCGATGGCGACATCGGTGCCGGCGCCCATCGCGAAGCCCACCTCGGCTCGGGCCAGCGCCGGCGCGTCGTTGATGCCGTCGCCGACCATGCCGACCACCTCGCCGCGCGCCTGGAAGTCGGCGATGACGTCGCCCTTGGCGGTGGGCGTGACCTCGGCAAAAATCGTGTCGATGCCGGCTTCGGCGGCGACGGCCCGCGCGGTGGCGGCGTGGTCGCCGGTCAGCAGGGCGACGCGCAACCCCAGATCCCGCAGCCGGCGAACGGCGGCGGCGGAATCCGGCTTGAGCGGGTCGGCCACGGCGATGATCCCGGCCACCCGGCCATCGATCGCCACGAACACCGGCGTTTGTCCGCTGGCGGCCAGCCTTTCCGCCTCGGCCGCCAGCGGCGCGGTGTCGATTCCTCCGTCGTCGAGCAGTCGCCGGTTGCCCACCAGCAGCGCATGGCGTTCGACGCTGCCGCTCGCCCCGTGACCGGCGATGGCCTCGAACCGCTCCGGCGCGGGGACGGTCAGGCCGCGCTCGCGCGCCGCGTGCAGGATCGCCCGCGCCAGCGGATGCTCGGAGCCGGTTTCCAGGCCGGCGGCCAGCCGAAAGAGAGCGGTTTCGTCGAAACCGGGCGCGGCGGTGACGGCGGTCACCGTCGGGCGGCCGGTGGTGACGGTGCCGGTTTTGTCCAGCACCACCACGGTCAGTTGGCCGGCCCGCTGCAACGCTTCCCCATCGCGGATCAGGATGCCGTGCTCGGCGGCTTTGCCGACGCCGACCATGATGGAGATCGGCGTGGCCAGCCCCAGCGCGCAGGGGCAGGCGATGATCAGCACCGTCAGGGTGGTGACCAGCATGAAGCCGAGGCGGGGCTCGGGGCCGAAATTGAACCAGGCCAGGGCGGTGAGCGCAGCGACGATCAGCACCGCCGGCACGAAGATGGCGGCGACCCGGTCGGCCAGCCGGCCGAGCGGCGGTTTGCTGTTTTGGGCCTGCCGGACGCTGGCGATGATCTGGGCCAACACCGTGTCCTCCCCGACCCGAGTCGCCCGAAACACGAAGGTGCCGGACTCGTTCAGGGTGCCGCCGGTGACGGCGTCGCCTTCGCGCTTGACCACCGGCAGCGGCTCGCCGGTCAGCATCGATTCGTTCACCGTCGATCGCCCGCTGGCGACGATGCCGTCCACGGGGATTTTCTCGCCGGGCCGCACCCGGATCAGGGCACCGAGGCCCAGAGTTTCGATGGGCACGTCCCGTTCCAGGTCGCCCTCGACCAGACGGGCGGTTTTCGGTCGCAGGCCGAGCAAGCGTTGAATCGCGGCCGAGGCTTTGCCGCGCGCCCGGCTTTCCAGCGCGGCACCGAGATTGATCAGCGCGACGATGGTGACCGCCGCCTCGAAATAGGCGTGTCGGGCCAGGCTGGGCACGCTGGCCGGAAACAGCGCGACCAGCATGGAGTAAAACCAGGCCGAGCCGGTGCCCAGCGCGATCAGCGTGTCCATGTTGGCGTTGTGGTGGCGGAACTGTCGCCAGGCGCCGGCGAAAAAGTGGCCGCCGGCGTAGATCAAGACTCCCAAGGTCAGCAGGCCGGTCGCGATCCAGAAGGTCCGGCCACCCGGCGTCGCCAGCGCCGGCAGCCGGCCCGCCATTTCGGCCAGCATCAGGGGCGCGGCCAGCGCGCCGGCGACGACGGCGTTGCGGACCAATCGCCGGTAGCGGGCGCGCTCCGCCCGGTCGCGCTCGGTTTCGGCGGCGGCGTCGCGCAGTTCGGCCGCGTCGTAGCCGGCGGCGCGAACGGCCGCGATCAGGGCGGCGGCTTGGGGGGCGCCGACCACTTGGGCGGTGCGTTCGGCGAAATTCACGCTGGCTTCGACCACGCCGGGCGCGCCGCGCAAGGCGGTTTCCACGGCGGCGACGCAACCGGCGCAGCTCATGCCGGCGATGGCGAGGCGGAGGGGCTTGGCTGGAGAGGCGGCCGGCATGTCGGATGCTCCCGATGCGGTGGTGATTCCGAGCGCGTCCCGGATTCCGCGATCCGGAGGCGGGTTCGGATGTCAATGCGGGCGATAGGCGCTAAACTTACTCTGACCCATCCCGGCCAGATTCCGTTCTCGTCCGCCTGACGCGCGCCGCCGAACGCCGCGCCGGCCGCGCAACTTTGAGACCGACACCCTTTTGCCAAGCCATGCGTATCCTTGTGGTGGATGACGATCCCAACGTGCTGCGAATCATCTCGGCGATGTTGCGACGCTGGGGCTATGAGGTCATCGTCGCCCACGATGGCCTCGAAGCCTGGAGCATTCTACAACAGGGCCAAGTCCGCCTGGTCATCAGCGATTGGATGATGCCGGGTCTGAGCGGACCCGAGCTGTGCCGGCGGGTGCGCGCCGCCGAACTCCTCAATTACGTTTACCTGATTCTGCTGACCGGGCGCAACGACAGGACCTCGCTGGTGCAGGGGATGGATGCCGGGGCCGACGATTTCATGGTCAAGCCGGTGTACCGCGAGGAGTTGCGGGTGCGGGTTCGCGCCGGCGAGCGTATTCTGCGGCTGGAAGAAGAGCTGGAGGAACGCAACCATCGCCTCAACCAGGTCAACCGCACCTTGTCCGAGGCGTATTCGACCATTCGCCACGATCTCGAATCGGCCGCCGTCATGCAGAAAGCGCTGCTCCCGCCGCCGCTGCGGTTGCCGGGGGCCACGGTGGAATGGCTGTTCCACCCGTGCTCGTTCGTGGCCGGCGACATTTTCGATTACTTCGCGCTGGGCGGGGAGCGGTTGAGCTTCTACCAGTTGGACGTGGTCGGGCATGGCGTGCCGGCGGCGCTGCTGTCCTTCACGCTGAATCGGCTGCTGTCGCAGGGGGCCGAGGAAAAACGCTTGCGCCGGCAGGACAACAGCCAAGGCGAGGAAGTTATCCCGCAACTGCTGGTGAGCGAGCTGAACCGGCGATTTCAATCGGGTATCGATCCGCTTCAGTACTTCACCATGATTTACGGCAATCTGGATTTGCGTTCCGGGCGGGTGAACTTGACCCAGGCGGGCCATCCGAAGCCGATCTTGCTGCGCCGCGCCGCCCGCCGGGCCGAACCGGTGGGCGGGGGCGGCTTTCCGGTCGGCATGCTCCCCGATGTCGAGTACGAGACCACCAGTTTCGATCTGGCGTGCGGCGATCGACTATTTTTATATTCGGATGGCATCACCGAGTGCGCCAACCGGGCCGGCGAGCAGTTTTCCGAGCCCCGGCTGAGGCGGCTGCTGGAGGAGATGATCGATCTGCCGGCCTCGGCGGTGGCCGAGCGCGTCGGGCAGGCGCTGTTGGAGTGGAAGGGCGACGACGATCATCAGGACGATATCACCTTGCTGGTTTTGGAGCGCGAGCATGGCCATGACCCGGACCATCAGCCTGGCTATCGATAGCCGGCCCGAGTGCATCGAACTGCTCAGCCATGCCCTGCGCGGCCTCTGCGGGTTGACCGCCTTGCCCGCGGCCGACATCGCCAAGGTCGAACTGGCGATGGTGGAGGCCGTCAACAATGCGGTCGAGCACGCTTACCGCGGCGAGCCCGGCCATTCGGTGGTGGTGGAACTTCTGCTGGCGCCGGACCGCCTCGGCTTGGCGGTGCGCGATCGCGGCGAGCCGATGGATCCTCGGAAACTGACGGGGGTGGGGGAAATCGCTAAACCGGATCGGGCCGATCCGAAGAGCTGGCACCCGCGCGGTCGCGGGCTGGCCATCATCAAATCCTGCATGGATTCGGTCGAGTACCAGGTCCGGGATGGCGTGAACGTCCTGACCATGAGCCGGACGCTCGACCGAGAAGGGCCGGGACCGGGTTGACGGTCTCGCGGTGGCCGCTCGCTCTCTCTGCTGGGAAGAGAGCCGAGAGCGGCTTTCATCGGTGGAATACTTCGGGAATCGAGATATGGTTTTGACGCATCGCAATATCGATGGTATCGACATCGTCGCCTTGGCGGGGCGATTGGTCATGGCCGACGTGCCCCAGGTTCGCCAGCGGTTGCTGGCGGTGGTCGAGCAGGGTCACGGCAAGCTGATTCTGGATTTGGCCGAAGTGGGCTTCATGGATTCCAGCGGACTTTCGGTGCTGGTGTCGGTGTTCAAGGCGGCCCGGCTCAAGAACGGCGACGTGGTCTTGCTCCACCTGAATCCGACCGTGCGTTCTTTGGTCGAACTGACCCGCTTGCATCAGGTTTTTTCGATATTCGACGACGAGACGATGGCGCTGGCCCGCTTGCGCTAGGCGGAGGCGGCGCGCTCCTCGCCTCGCGACGCAAACCCTCGAACCTTCTGCGACGAACGGGCGGCTGGCGCTCCGAGCGCGATCCTTTCCGGCGTGGATTCCGTTTGAAGCGTTGTTTTGTCCGCGCCCAAAAACTGTTAATCTGAAAAGAAAACCAGGAGGGTTCATGCCAGTCCGAAACGTCCTTGTGGTAGATGATTCCAAGTCCGCGCGCCTGATGCTGCGCAAGATGTTGCAGGGGTTCGGGTTGACCGTCGATACGGTCGATTCCGCCGAGGAAGCGCTGAGCTATCTGCGCGGCCAGCGGCCCGACGCGATTTTCATGGACCACACCATGCCCGGCCTGGACGGGCTGGCCGCCGTCCGGCGGATCAAGCGCGAACCGGCTCTGGCGGCGATTCCCGTGACGATGTACACCTCCAAGGACGAGCCGGCCTATCAGGAGGAAGCCCGCGTGGCCGGCGCCATCGGCGTGCTGGTGAAGCCGGCGACGCCGGACGCGCTCGGAGCGGTCCTGAACGAGATGAACGATCTGTTCGACGCCGCCGAGGCCGCGATGCAGGCCGCCGCCTCCCCTCCGCCTCCCGGTCCGCCTCCCGCCCCGGTTGGCGAGACGGCGACGACCGAGCAAATCGAAAAGATCGCCGTCGAAAAAGCCGAGATGGTGGTTTACGACGCCATCGAATCCCAGGTGTTGCCGCTGATCAACGATGTCATCGCCAAGCTGCGGCGGGATCTGGAAGCGGGCCAGGAAGACCTCTGCGGCCGGATCGCGGCGCGCGCCTGCGAGGCGCAATTCTCGAAATGGCAACCGCCGGCGCTGGATGCGCGGGAGGCACGCGCCGCTGCCGAGGCCGCGGTTCGGTCCCAATTGCCCCCGCTTCTGGAAGATCGGTTCCAGTCCTTGCAGCGCGAAGGACGAACCGAAGTCGAAAAACAGGCGCGGGAAGTGGCGGTTCAGATGTGTCAGGGCCAGTTCCACGAGCTGTCCGAGCGGCTGGCGCGGCAATTGAGCGCGCGATTTACCGAGGCCACCCAAAAGGCCGGGGAAACCGCCCGCGAGGCCGCGCTCCAGGCCGCGCGGGAAGTGACGCTGCAAGCGATCGCCGAGAACGCGGGCGCCAACGCTGGCGCGGCAAGCCCGGCGGCGGTGGCGGAACAGGCGTTTCAGCAGCTCTGGTCCACGGCCAAGCGCGATGTGCAGCGCCGCATTTTTTTGGCGGCGGGCTGGGCGGCGGCGATCGGCGTCGGAGCGGCGGTGCTGGCATACGGATTACGCTGAGGAGAACGCGCCCGCGCCAGGATATAAGCCAAATAAGCGGATTGTGAACCATGGCGGACATCATGTATCTGGTCATCGGGGTCATCGCCGGGCTGGCGGCAGGCGGCGTCATCGTTTTTTTGTTGCCCTATCGGTCCTTGCGGAATGCTCTGGCCCGAATTCAGGTGGAATTGGCCGAGGAGCAAACCAAGAACAGCGAGCTGCAAACCACCGTCCTCGGCCAGCAGTCCACCGCCTATCAGTCCCGCCAGACCATGCTCTCCCAGCAAAAGCGGCTCGAAGCCGATCTGACCCAGATGGCCGAGCATCGGGCTAACCTGGAGCAGCAGCATTCGGAGTTGAAGAGCCGATACGATCGAGAGCAACAAAGCCATCTCCAGGAGGTCGCCCGGCTGCGCGACACGGTCGCGCGCACCGAAAAGGAAAGCGCCGCCCAGCAAAAGCAGTTTGCCCAGGAACGGGCGGAATGGGACCGGCAGATTCAGGGGTTGCTGCTGCAAACCGCCAATTTGGAAGGCCAAACCCAATCCTTGCGGCGTGATAAAGCCCTGGTGGATACCCGCTTGGAACAGCAGCAGGAAGCCTGGGAAGGGGAGCGCTTGGAATTGCAGATCCAAATCAACACGCTGGAGGACAGCCTGACCCTCTATAAGGCGCGCGCCAACCAAAACCTGCCGCCGGATACCGTCCGGCTGGTCGAGCAATTGAGGACGGAAGCGGCCGCGGAGTTGAACCAGCGGCGGGCGGCCTGGGAGGACGAGCGCAAGGCTTTGCAAGGGCAACTGGAGCAGTTGCGGGCCGAATTGCAGGCGCCGCGGCGACCCGGCAAGCTGGAACCGCCGCAAGCCGAAAGCTGGGAGGAGGAAAAGCGTAGCCTGCTCGAACAGTTGGACCAAGCCCATCAGTCCCGACGGAATCTCGAAGAGAAAATGGCGGCGCGGGATCGTCAGGCGGAGCAGGAGCGAGGCGCGCTGGAAGCGGAAATCGAGCAGTTGATGGAACGGTTCTTGCGCATGCACAACGAGCGCGGCGGCTAGGAGCCGGCGCGCGGCTTCGGCCCGGCGCTCCGGCTTGGTCGCTCGGCGGGTTGATGCGCGAGCGCCAGCGGTCATTATCCCAGATCGAGCTTGGTTTTTCGGGACGTGATGCGCCCTTGCCCTCGGAGTTGGTCAGCGAAATTCCCATCAAGCGCGGACTCGGGTTCGGTTCGCCCGGCGTGCGGCCGCAATAGCGGAAAACACGGGTTGTCCTTGCGCGTTCAAATCGAGCGCGGCAGCGTCGGAAAGCGAGGAAAACGGTCATGCATGTACTCGTGGTCGGCGGAGCGGGCTACATCGGCTCCCACATGGTCAAATTGCTGTGCCGGCGCGGTTGCGAGGTGACCGTGATGGACAATTTGTCGGCCGGTTATCGGGACGCGGTCCTGGGGGGGCGGTTCGTCCTGGGCGATCTGGGCGAGCTGGACGTGCTGGAAGATTTGTTCCGAACCGACCGGTTCGATGCCGTGATGCATTTCGCTTCCCACATCCAGGTCGGCGAGTCGGTGCGGGAGCCCGCCAAGTACTACCGCAACAATGTGTTCAAAACCCAGCACTTGCTGGACGCCATGATCTCCCATCGGGCCAATCATTTCATTTTTTCCTCGACCGCCGCGATTTTCGGCGAGCCGGTTCGCGTGCCGATCGACGAGGATCACCCGAAAAACCCTATCAATCCCTACGGCCGCGGCAAATGGATGGTCGAGCAGATGCTGGAGGATTACGGCGTGGCCTATGGCTTGAAAGCGGTGTGCCTGCGCTATTTCAACGCGGCCGGCGCCGATCCCGAAGGCGAACTGGGCGAGCGCCACGAGCCGGAGACGCACCTGATTCCGCTGGTGCTCCAGGCCGCTTCCGGGCGCCGGTCGCACGTCACGGTTTTCGGCGCCGACTACGATACGCCGGACGGCACCTGCATCCGCGATTACATCCATGTGGCCGATCTGTGCGAGGCCCACTGGCTGGCGTTACAACGATTGTGGGATGGCGGGGGCAGCGCCGCCTACAATTTGGGCAACGGCAACGGTTTCTCGGTGCGGGAAGTGATCGACGCGGCCCGCGCTGTCACCGGCCGCGAGTTCGCGGTGGAGTACGGCGAACGCCGGCCGGGCGATCCGGCGCGGCTGGTCGCCGATTCGCGGCGGGCGCGGACGGAGTTGGGTTGGGAGCCGCGTCACGCGGATCTGGCGACCATCGTCGGGCACGCTTGGCGCTGGGAAGCGCGGTAAGCGCGATCTCTCCCTTTGGCGAGGAGGGTTGAGGCGTGGGGGTCTAATCGGCCATTTGCTCCAGCGCCGCCCGCAAGGGGCCTGCCAGGGGGGCGGCTTTTTCGGTGCGAGTGTCCACCAGGACGAAGGTGACGTCGGCGTCGGCGACGACCGTATCGCTGCCCTGGAGGGTGACGAGCTGGTGCATGACGCAACTGCGGTTGCCGATGGACTTGACCGAGGTGGCGATTTCGAGCACCTCGCCCATGTAGGCGGCGCGGCGGTAGTTGATGTCGATGTTGACCAGGGCGAAGGTGTAACCGTTGTCTTGCAGGTAATCCAGGTTGCCCTTGCTTTCCAGGAAACTCCAGCGGGCTTCTTCCAGAAATTCCAGATAGCGGGCGTTGTTGACGTGGCGATACAGATCGAGATGGTAACCGCGAACCTTGATGGCGATGAGGTGCTTCATGAGGGCGCTCCGTTGGGTCGGCCGCGAAGGGTTGCGGGGCCGGAGGGGGTTTCCCCGCATCCGGGTTTGCCGGGGCGGCAATGATGCGGGAGCGCCAGTGTAAGGGACCGGAGCCCAATTCGCATGAGCGTTTCGGTCGCGGGACGAAGGTGCTCGGCGCCGCCGCGCCGCCGCGCCGAACGCCCGATCCGGCACTGGCGGCGGGGCGCGACGGGAGCGAGCTTGCCGCTTGGCCTTGGCCCCTTGGAGTTCCCGCCGGAGCCTTGGCCGGCGACGAAGCGCGGGTTTGGTGGGCGAGCTTGCGGCAATCGGCCGAGCGGCTGGCGGATTTGGCCCAGACGTTGTCGGCCGAGGAGCGGGAGCGGGCGGCGCGATTTCGCTTTCCGGAACATCGGGCTCGCTTCGTTGCCGGGCGGGGATTGCTGCGGGCGTTGTTGGGCGCCTATCTGACCCGGTCGGCGGCGACGTTGCGTTTCGAGCAGGGGCCGCACGGTAAACCCGCGCTGGCGGGCGCGGACGCGGAGAGCGGCCTGCATTTCAATCTGTCGCACAGCGGCGATGGCGCGCT
>RRZT011698136.1_pt1 | contig 11932 bp, 8 predicted proteins | sample 2165551 | NCBI WGS metagenome assembly RRZT01 (sample SAMN10456910, study PRJNA506462) | wastewater metagenome | biome: wastewater; feature: sludge; material: wastewater sludge; isolation source: wastewater sludge with Escherichia coli K12::gfp cells carrying plasmid... | place: USA: Moscow, Idaho ... | reverse complement strand
GACCCTCCGAGGCCGGAACCTCCGCCCAACGCCACGCGACAGGCGACCCTCCCGCACGCCCGGCACCCCGGACTCACGACAACCTCGCCAGCCGACCCGCGACAACACCCTCAGACCCGCTACTCGCGGAACTGGGTCAGACCGCTCGCGGCCAGCCCCAGCGCCTCGCCCGTATCGTCCGGCGGCGCGGCGGGCGAACCGCCTACTGCCCCCTTGACGGTGACCTCCAGCCCCGCGACCATCCGCGACGCCGCGTACGACCAGTCCTGCAGCAGGCTGATCAGATCGTCACGATCGGCCCGCTCGGACATGTCGAACGCGGCGAAATGCAGGTGATCCTGGACAGGCGTCGTGATCCCACTTTGGTGCTGCCCGAAGAACGGATAGACCGTCGCGTCCGACGCTTCGCCGCCACCACGCTGCACGCCGAGGGTGCCCGCGACGCCCGCCCCGGCACCCACGGCCGCGCCGGCACCGAACAGCCCCAGCATCCCGCGCCGCGACAGGCCGCGACGCGGGGCATCGCTCGTCGATCCCGACCCCGACCCCGTGGCGGGAGGCGTCGAGGTGGCGGCGTCCTCCGCGGGAGAGGGCGCCTCCGAGGCCGGGGGCGCGAGAGGTTCCTCACGGGAGGCGCCCCCTGCGGCATCGGCAGAGTCGGGAAGAACTGGCTCGTCGGGCATCGGTATCACCCCAAAATGGTCGTGGTCAGCTTGGACAAGGGCTCCGCGAGCGCATTGATGTCGTCGATGAGCGCGCGCTTGTCGGCATCGGTGAGATCGGCGAACGTCGTGAAGCCCCGCTCGGCCGACCCATGGTCAGCCAGCGACTTCTCCAACGCCGCATAACCCTTGTCGATCTCGGCGACCAGCTTCTTGCCAGCGTCGCCCTTGCTCAACGTGAAGTCCCGCACCAGGGAGAACGCCATCTTGGAGCCCTCCACGTTGGCCGCGAAATCGTAAAGATCGGTGCCGCTCCACCAGTCTTCCTCGCCGGTGATCTTCGTGGTGGCCACCTCGTCGAGCAGGGAGATCGCCCCATTCGACAGCCCCGCGACGCCCTGCTCGTTGAGTGACGTGGCGAAATCGTTGCCGTGGACGTAGTCGTAAAGCTGCTGCACGTCGGCGACCAGCGCGGAGGCGTGCGTCGCCCGCTGTTGCGGCGTCGAAGGCTCCCAGTCCTTCCACGCGGGGGAATCGTCAGAGTTCTTGGCGTCCTTCGCCGGAACCCACAGATCCTTCTCGATGCGGTGGAACCCGGTCCAGTCCAGGCCCTCGGCCTTGGCGTCCACCTCGCGATAGTCGATGCGAGGGTCAAGATCGCCCAACGCTTCAGCGATCGGCTCGATCCGCTCATAGTAGGCGCGGACCTTCGGGAAGGCTGCGCGGGCCGCGTCGTCGCGTCCGGCCGCGTAGTCCTCGGTGAACGAGCGGACCGCAGGCAGCAACTGGGCCGTCTGATCCTTGACGAAAGCGGCATACAACGTCACGGCCTGCTGCTTCTGCTCGGCGTCTTCGCCGGTGATGGCCACGGTGTCGCCGGTCACGGTGAAGGCGGCCTTGCCCACGCCTTGACCAATCATGCCCGGCTTGCACAAGGTGAAGTAGTTGCCGGGTTGGGCGACGACGGTCAGCGTGCGGGACGCGCCGGGGGCGATGTTCTCGACCTCGCCCACGATGCGCAACGCGTCGTCGGCCAACAGGTAGAACTCGGTGATCTGCGGGCCCTTGTTGGTGACGGTGAACGCCAGGGTGCCACTGGTGGCCTTGGCGGTCGACACCTGGCAGGTCGTGGCGTCGGAGGTGACGGTCAGGGGACCGCCGGAGGCCGCGAGATCAGCCTTGGCGACACAACCCGACAACGCCAGGGCTGCGGTGGGAACCGCCACGAGGGCGGCGGTCAGGGACGTACGGTTCACGATGCTCCTTGAGCGGGAGAAGGGGACGGTTCGGTGGAAGGGCGCGGCCGACCAGCGGCCATGCGAGAGAAGAAGATGCTGAAAACCACAGCCAGATAGAGCGCCCACGCGATGACCTGGATCCACGTCATCGCGGGCATGAAGCCCACGGTGGCCTGCAGCAGCGTGGCGAGGGTGCCGCCGGGCGCGATGATCGTCGACACATCGAAGGCGTAGCCGAAGGGGAAGCCCGCGAGCCCGACACCCACGGCGCCGGTCGCCGGGTCGAGGGTGGCCAGTGCGCTGAACGGCCCCGGCACTACCCCAGCCTCTTGCAGATCGTGCAGGCCGTAGGCCAGCATCCCGGCGGCCACCACGATGAGCAAGGCACCCGTCCAGGTGAAGAACGTCGACAAGTTCAGCCGAACCATGCCTCGAGCGATCGCCCAGCCAAGCAGAACAGAGATCGTCAACCCCAACAGGGCGCCGACGATCGCCTGGGGGGCAGACCCTGCCGACTCGACCATCGACCACAGCAGCAGCGCCGTCTCGATGCCTTCGCGCGCCACCGAGACGAAACCGACGATGACGATCCCCCACAGCGAACCCTGGGCGAGCGCCCGGTCCAGCTCGCCTTCCAGGGTTTTCTTCAGGTTGCGGGCGGCCCGCTGCATCCAAAAGATCATCCAGGTCACCAAGGCGACGGCTGCCAGGGAGAGCAATCCCCCGATGAGCTCTTGACCTTGGGTCGTCAGAGCGTAGGACCCGAACGTGAGGAGCGCGCCGATGCCGAGCGAGAGCGCGATCGCCAGACCGACGCCGATCCAGAGCCGGTGCAAGACGTCGCGACGGCCGAGTTTGGTGAGGTAGGACACGAGAATGCCGACGACGAGCGCGGCTTCGAGACCCTCGCGCAACCCGATGAGGAAGGCGCCGAGCACGGGTACCCACTTTCTTGGACGGACGGCCGCGCCTGGCGGTCAGGTAAGGCTTGCCTTACCCAAGGTCCGATGCTAGCGGCATCCCGGGCGGACGACTAATCGGTCCGCCGAACGAAACCGGGGCGTCCCTCACGCCGCTAACCTGGCAGCCGTGCTGCGGATCGCGTCGTTCAATGTCAATGGAATCCGGGCCGCGCAACGGCGCGGCATCGAGGCGTGGTGGTCCCGGACGCGCCCCGACATCGTGGCGATCCAGGAGATGCGGGCCCCCACCGCCGCGATCCCCGAAGGCCTCCTCGACGACTGGCATGTGGCCTATCACGAGGGAAACCTCGCCGGACGCAATGGTGTCGCCCTGCTCAGCCGGACGCCGCCGACCGCGATTCGGCACGGATTCGGTCACCGGCCCTCCGATCCCGAAGGCCGCTACGTCGAAGCGGATTACGACCTCGACGGGCTCGCGCTAAGGATCGGATCGGTGTACGTCCCCAAGGGCGCCACCTGGGAGGGGCCCGACGCCGATCCCGAGAAGTACCGCCGCAAGATGCGCTTCATGACGTCTTTCCGCTCCTACCTGACGCGAGCCCGCCGCGACGCCGCCCGCGAGGGACGCGAGTTCTTGGTGATGGGCGACTTCAACATCGCGCACACCCGCGACGATGTGAAGAACTGGCGCAGTAACCAGCACTCGGAGGGGTTCCTCCCCGAGGAGCGGGAGTGGTTCGGCTCCATCCTGGGGCCCCGCACACTGGTGGATGTGGTGCGCCGCCTCCACCCCGAAAGGCCGGGCCCCTATTCGTGGTGGAGTTGGCGCGGGCAAGCGTTCGCCAACGATGCTGGGTGGCGCATCGACTACCACCTGGCCAGCCCCGGGCTTGCCGCCCGCGCGGTGGCCGGTGGCACCCACAAGGACGCGAGCTACGACACCCGCATCAGCGATCACGCGCCGGTCGTCGTGGACTACGCCACCTCCTGACGCGCCTTCGAGGAGGGATGCGGCCTCAGAACGTGAGGCTGCTGGGCTCTTCGGTACGGAAGCAGGCCAACACCTCGGCGCGCGTCACGTCCTCGATGCGGTCGTGGCTCCAGCGCGGCGTCCGGTCCTTGTCGACCAGTTGCGCCCGCACACCCTCGATGAAGTCGGGGCTACCGATCATGTGGTCGGCCAGGACGCGGTCTTGGGCCAGCACGTCCGCCACCCCCGTCATGGTCGGGACACGGCGCATCGCCTCGAGCGTCACCGCGACGCTCAGCGGGCTACGGGCCCGGATCAGCGCGGCGGCGGCTCGGGCGCGAGAGTCGGCGTGCGATTCCAGAGCTGCGATCACGTCGGACGGGTCGGGGAAGCAGTAGCAGGCGTCGATCCAGGAACGGTTGTCCTCGAGTTCCCCGGCGGGGGCGGCCTCATCGGCCTCGTCTGCTAGCCCGAGCAGGACGCCGTCGCGGGCACCGACCGTCGCCCCGGTCAAGGCGACGTGCATGCCCGTCCAGCCCGGGGCGTGCGCGAGATACCAGGTGACGCCGACGTCGGGCGTGAAACCGATGATCGTCTCGGGCATGGCGAACGCGGCATCCGCGGACGCCAAGCGGCGCGACCCGTGCGCAGAGATACCCAGGCCACCCCCCATGGTGATGCCGTGCTGTCGCGCCTCGTACGGCTTGGGGTACTCCTTGATGAGCAGATCGAGCCCATATTCGAGATCGAAGAACTCCCCGAAATCGCGGCCATCGAGCACCGCCTGGCGCAGCGCTCGCACATCGGCCCCGGCGCACAGCCCTCGGCTCCCCTCCCCCAGCAGCAGGACACTGTCGACGCCCTCATCGTCACGCCAGGATTCCAGCGCCTCGCGCATGCCGCGCATCATCGCGACGGTCAGCGCGTTGATTGCCGCAGGACGGTTGAGGCGCAGCACGCCCACGCCCTCGACAACCTGGGTGAGCAGTTCGGGTTCGGCCATGTCGTCTCCTGGTCGTTACGGATGGGCGCCCGTTCGGCGCGCTCGGAATGGTTCCAGCCTAGGCCGCAGACGCCCGGGCAGCGTGGCGACGCAGGATGATCCACACGACGATGGCCGCGTCGCCCGCCAAGGCGATCGCGATGTACTGCCCGCCACCATCGCTTTGCCCGTTGCGCCATGCGAGGTTGCCCGCGCCGTAGGCCAGCAGGACCGAGGTGACGGCTGCCGCCGCCCGCAGCACCCGGTCGCGGACCTGGGCCAGGGGCAGGAAGAGCGCCCCCCACAGCAGGTACCAGGTGTGCAGGGCCGGGCCGAAGACCGCAAACGTCAGGTAGGCCCAGGCCAAGAACCGCAGCGGCTCGGTGCGTCCGAAGCGAACCGCGAGCACCACCATCAGCACTGCGGCGATCCCCAGGCTGATGGTCTGCAGCAGCGGGATCACCGTGGCGGCCGCCGCCGTCATGCCCAGCGCGAGGAACACCTGCTGGCACACCCACCCGATCAGGCTGAAGGGCGCCAGCGTGACGATCATGCCGGGGACGCTGACCGCGTTCAGCCACCCAAACCCCAGACCTGTCGCCCACGAGATCGCGGCAAAGACGGCGAGCACACCGCCCAGGGTGCTCAATGCCCGGGGGAGGAATCGGACGAGATCACGCCAACGCCAAGACGCCCAGTTGCTGCCGATCACCGCCACCGGGAAGGCCGCCAGAAGGGCTGGTTGCTTGACGGCCATGCCCACCCCCAACGCGACGACGGCGGGCCAATGCCATCCCTGGTAAGCCCAGGAGATCGCCACGGCGATCAGGCCGAGCATGAGGGCGTCGTTGTGGGCGCCACCGATGAGGTCGATGACGAGCAGCGGGTTGATGGCCGAGAACCAGGCGGTCTGGTGGGGGTCGATCCCGATCTGCCGGGCGATCCGTGGGAGGAAGTGCACGATCAACGCGACGCCGATCAAAGCAGGGATCCGTTGCGCGACGGCCGAATAGTAGGGGTTGAAACCCGCTAGCTGGTCCAGCCAATGCGCCAAGGTCAACGCCAGCGGCCCGTAGGGGGCGGGCGTGTAGCGCCACAGCCAGGCCACCTGGTCGGCGAAGGTGCCGGGCAAAACCCCCGGGGAGACCTCGTAGGGGTTCATGCCGTTCTCGATCAGCCACCCCTGCGCCGCGTAGGAGTAGGCGTCGTGGCTGAAAATCGGGGGGGCGGCCACCAACGGGATCGCCCACCAGCACAGGATCGCCCACGGTTTGACGTCGTGGTAGACGGCGGGCCGCAGCCGGTACCAGGCGAGGATGAGCAGGTTGACGGCGCCGATGACCAGGGCTGTCGCCATGATCCTGGCCCATTCGGTGTCGAGGCCCAGGGCCCGCATGACGGGCCAGTAGGGGCTGGCTTGCGGCAGGTAGGCCGGGGACAGCGCTCCGAGCGCCAGCAGGGTCGTGCCGAGCAGTCCGAGCCGCACAGGCGCCAGCCGGATGGCAGCAATGACGTCCTGCCATCGGGCGCCCACGATCTCGGCGAACCCGTTCACGGCCGCCCTCCTTGCCTGTCACGGTTGGCTGTCAGCGTATCCAATGGGCGCCGCTCCTCCGTCACAACGTCGGCAACCCCCACGCGCACGCGCCCGACAGTTGGCGGAGCTACTAGGGTGGGGAACCGAGTCAGTCTGATCAGAGAAGAATGAGGCAGTCCGCCGTGACCGATGTGCAATCCCTCGACCGTGTCGTCATCCGCTTCGCAGGGGACTCCGGCGACGGGATGCAACTCACCGGCGACCGGTTCACCTCCGACACCGCCAGTCTGGGCAACGACTTCGCGACCCTCCCGAACTTCCCCGCCGAGATCCGCGCCCCCCAGGGAACGGTGGCGGGGGTGTCGAGCTTCCAGCTGCACTTCGCCGACAGCGACATCAAGACGCCCGGCGATGCACCCGACGTCTTGGTGGCGATGAACCCGGCCGCGCTGAAAGCCAACCTGGCCGACCTGAAACGCGGCGGCGTCATCATCGCTGACGCGCACGAGTTCACCAAGCGGAACCTCGCCAAGGTCGGGTATGCGACCGACCCGCTCACCGACGGTTCCCTGACCGACTACCAACTCCACGCCCTGGATCTGACGGGGCTCACCGTCGCCTCGGTGGAACAGTTCCACCTGGGCCGCAAAGAGGCCTCCCGCGCCAAGAACATGTTTTCGCTGGGCCTGTTGACGTGGCTTTACACACGTCCGGTGGAGCACACCCTGGAGTTCCTGGATCACAAGTTCGGCACCAAACCCGAGATTCGCGACTCGAACAAGGCCGCCTTCCTGGCTGGTCACGCCTTCGGTGAGACGACCGAGACGTTCGCGGTCCGCTTCGAGGTGGCCGCCGCGCCCGCACAGCCGGGCACCTACCGTCAGATCACCGGCAATAAGGCGCTCGCATTGGGTCTCATCGCCGGATCGGTCACCTCCGGGCTGCCCCTGTTCCTGGGCGCCTACCCGATTACCCCGGCGTCCGACGTCTTGCACGAGTTGAGCAAGGCCAAGGATCAGGGCGTCACTACCTTCCAGGCCGAGGATGAGATCGCGGCCGTGGGCGCGGCCCTCGGCGCGTCCTATGCGGGACACCTGGGCGTCACGTCGACGTCAGGGCCGGGCATGGCGCTGAAGAGCGAGACCATCTCGCTGGCCGTCATGCTGGAGCAGCCCCTGGTCATCTGCGACATCCAGCGCGCCGGGCCCGCCACCGGCATGCCGACCAAGACCGAGCAGGCCGACCTGCTGCAGGCCATGTTCGGGCGCCACGGCGAGGCTCCCCTGCCCGTCATCGCCGCGCAATCCCCCGCCGACTGCTTCGACGCCGCCATCGAGGCGGTCCGCATCGCGCTGACGTACCGCACGCCGGTGATCCTGCTCACCGACGGCTACCTCGCCAACGGTGCCGAACCGTGGCTGCTGCCCGACATCGCGTCGTTGCCCGCCATCGACCCGCACTTCGCGACGCAACCCAACGGTCCGGAGGGAACGTACCTGCCTTACCTGCGCGATGAGCGGGGTGCCCGCCCGTGGGCGATCCCCGGCACGCCGGGCCTCGAACACCGCATCGGCGGCATCGAAAAGGCCGACAAGACCGGCAACGTCAGCTATGCGCCCGACAATCACGAGTTCATGGTTGCCGCCCGGCAGGCCAAGATCGATGGCATCGTCGCGGACGTGCCCGACCTGGTCGTCGATGACCCGACCGGGGACGCCGACGTGCTCGTGCTCGGCTGGGGATCGACGTGGGGCCCGATCTCGGCGGCCGCCCGCCGCGTCCGCGACGCCGGACGCCGCGTGGCCACCACGCACCTGCGTCACCTCAATCCGCTGCCCGCCAACACGGGCGAGGTGCTGCGCCGCTACCGCCGCGTCATCGTCCCAGAGATGAACCTGGGCCAGATGGCCATGATCCTGCGGGCCCGCTACCTGGTGGACGTGCAGTCCTACAGCCGTGTGCGGGGGTTGCCGATCAGCCCCGCCGAACTGGCACCGCACCTGATCGGCGTCATCGATGCAGAGGAGGCCCGATGAGCACCGGACTGTCCGGCGTGCCCCTGGCGATCACGCCGCTCAACCGCAAGGAGTTCGTCTCCGACCAGGAGGTGCGCTGGTGCCCCGGCTGCGGCGACTACGCCGTCTTGGCGGCGTTCCAGTCGCTCATGCCTCAACTGGGCGTCAAGCGGGAGAACACCGTCGTCGTCTCGGGGATCGGCTGTTCCTCGCGGTTCCCCTACTACCTCGACACCTACGGCCTGCATTCGATCCACGGACGCGCGCCCGCCATCGCCACCGGCGTCGCTTTGACGCGTCCCGACCTGGCGGTGTGGGTGGTGACCGGTGATGGCGACGCGCTGAGCATCGGTGGCAACCACCTCATCCATGCGCTGCGCCGCAACGTGAACATCACGATCATGCTGTTCAACAACCGCATCTACGGCTTGACCAAGGGCCAGTTCTCCCCCACCTCGGAGACCGGCAAAGTCACCAAGTCCTCCCCCGTCGGCTCGGTGGACCACCCGTTCAACCCGTTGACGCTGGCCCTGGGCGCTGAGGCGTCCTTCGTGGCCCGGGCGCTGGACTCGGACCGCAAGCAACTCACCGAGGTGCTGACCGCCGCGATCAACCACCGGGGCGCATCCATCGTCGAGATCTACCAGAACTGCCCGATCTTCAACGACGGTGCGTTCGAGGGGCTCAAGACCCCCGAGTCCTCGGCGATCATCCCGCTGGTCCACGGCGAGCCGATCACCTTCGCCGGGGGCGAGTTGGGCGTCGTCCGCAAGCCCGACGGCTCACTCGGCGTCAGCGCGGTCAGCGACGTCGAGCCGGGTGACCTGGTCGTCCACGATGCGCACGCGCACGACGCGACGCTGGCCTTCCAGCTCTCTCAGCTCACCGACACCCAGGGGCTGTCGCTCTCACCGGTGGGCATCCTGCGTGACGTGGCCCGTCCGGTGTTCGACGACGAGGCCCGCAACCAGGTGCACATGCCCGCCGATCGGGTCGCGTCCTTGCAGCGCCTGGTGGCTGGACCGGACACCTGGACCGTCTTGTAGCCACCAGCGTGAACTCATCACGCTAGGCTTCATCCCACCCCTAGGCGGCATCGGCGAGCAATTGAACGGCGGATGAGTGCGCATTATCGATAATGTCACCGACCTTCTTGGGGACGACCTCAAGGGAGCACTTGTCCCCGGCGCAAAGGTCCGCATCGCTGCTTCGACGTTCTCGATCTTCGCGTTCGAGGCGCTCCGCAAGGAGCTTGAGAAGGTCTCTGAGCTGGAGTTCATCTTTACGTCGCCGTCGTTCGTGACCGAGAAGGTGACGGATAAGCTCCGCAAGGAGCGGCGCGGATTCTTCATCCCCGGCGGACAGGCCGAGTCGAGCCTGGCGGGGTCTGAGTTCGAGATCAGGCTGCGCAACAAGCTCACCCAGCGTGCGATCGCACGAGAGTGCGCGGACTGGGTTCGCCGGAAGGTCACCTTCCGGTCGAACGCCACGGGCAACCCGATGCAGCAGTTCGCGGTCGTCGATGACAGGGCCGCATACACCCAGTTGCAAGGGTTCACGACCGCCGATCTCGGCTACGAACGCGGCAACGCCGTATCGAGCTTCGTGAACCGCCTCGACGAAGCCCCGATGACCGAGCAATACATGCAGCTGTTCGACCAGATTTGGAACAACCCCGACCAGGTCAGCGATGTCACCCAGGCCGTCCACGACCACATCGCCAGCGTGTACACCGAGAACTCCCCGGCACGCATCTACTTCCTGATCCTCTACAACCTGTTCGCAGAGTTCCTCGACGACATCAACGAGGACGTGCTGCCGAACGACCGCACCGGCTACCAGGAGACGAAGGTCTGGCAGAGCCTCTACAACTTCCAGCGCGACGCGGCCACCGGCATTATCAACAAGTTGGAGACTTACAACGGCTGCATCCTCGCCGACTCCGTCGGCCTCGGTAAGACGTTCACCGCGCTCGCGGTCATCAAGTACTACGAGCTGCGCAACAAGTCGGTGCTGGTGCTGTGCCCGAAGAAGCTCGCTGAGAACTGGACGAACTACAACGCCAACCTGACGACCAACATCTTCGCCTCCGACCGGTTCAACTACGACGTGCTCGCCCACACCGACCTCTCCCGCACCAAGGGCGAGTCGCTCGGCCTGCGGCTGGATCGGATCAACTGGGGCAACTACGACCTCGTCGTGATCGACGAGTCCCACAACTTCCGCAACGCCGACTACGCCGAGGAGAAGGAGTCGCGCTACCAGCGCCTCATGCGCCAGGTCATCCGCGAGGGCGTGAAGACCAAGGTGCTGATGCTCTCGGCCACCCCGGTGAACAACCGTTTCAACGACCTCAAGAACCAACTCCAGCTCGCCTACGAGGGCGAGTCAGAGAACCTCGCCCAGCACCTGAGCCTGTCCACGACGGTCGAGAAGGTCTTCTCTGACGCGCAACGGGTGTTCAACGAGTGGTCCAAGCTCGACCCCGAGCACCGCACCACCGACCGCATCCTCCAGATGCTCGACTTCGACTTCTTCGAGTTACTGGACTCCGTCACCATCGCGCGTTCGCGCAAGCACATCCAAGCGTTCTATGACACCACCGAGATCGGCGCCTTCCCGGAACGACGCCCTCCGCTGTCCATCCGCGAGCCGCTCACGGACCTCCCGGACGTGCCCGGCTTCAACGACATCTTCGAGCAGCTCCAGGCGCTGACCCTCGCCGTCTACACCCCCCTCGCTTACGTGTTCCCGAGCCGGCGCGCCAAGTACGAAGACCTCTACAACGTCACCGCCGGGAGCGCCCGATCCAACCTCGGGCAGGCCGGTCGTGAGCAGGGCTTGAAGAAGCTCATGACCGTCAACCTGCTCAAGCGTCTGGAGAGCTCGGTCGATGCCTTCCGCCTCACCCTGGCAAAGATCGAAAACTCCGTCACCCACACGCTCGGACGCATCAGCAACCACGCGGGCAACCTCGCCGACCTCAGCCCCGAACTCGCCGGGCTCGACTTCGATGTCGATGACGAAGACGACGCGAACATCGAGGCGCTGTCCTTCGGCGAGAAGATCAAGATCGACCTCGACGACCTCGACATCGAGTCCTGGCAGCGCGACCTGTGGAACGACCGCGAGACCCTGCGCGAGCTCCTCGACGAGATGCGCAAGGTCACCCCCGACCACGACCTCAAGCGCCGCAGACTCAAGCAACTCATCGAGGACAAGGCCCGGCACCCGATCAACGACGGCAACCGCAAGGTGCTCGTGTTCTCCGCCTTCGCAGACACCGCCGACTACCTCTACCGCGAACTTGCGCCCACGCTCGCAGCCGCCGGGCTGGACACAGCCGTGATCACCGGCGGAAGCCACGGAGCGAAGACGACCCTCGGCACGGGCTTCGACTTCCAGCAGGTCATGTCGCTATTCTCGCCTCGCTCCAAGCAGCGCCACCTCACGATGCCGCGCGAGACCCGTGAGCTGGACGTGCTCATCGGCACCGACGTCATCAGCGAAGGCCAGAACCTCCAAGACTGCGACTACCTGATCAACTACGACATCCACTGGAACCCCGTGCGCATCATCCAGCGCTTCGGGCGCATCGACCGCAT
>RRZT011547457.1_pt1 | contig 11932 bp, 20 predicted proteins | sample 2165551 | NCBI WGS metagenome assembly RRZT01 (sample SAMN10456910, study PRJNA506462) | wastewater metagenome | biome: wastewater; feature: sludge; material: wastewater sludge; isolation source: wastewater sludge with Escherichia coli K12::gfp cells carrying plasmid... | place: USA: Moscow, Idaho... | reverse complement strand
ATTGAGGAACGTTCAGCGGCTTAATGTGAAGCTCTGATACATTATAAAAAAAGCCTCTTCGGAGGCTTTTTTATATGCAATTTTTTTGTTGATGTTTCGCACAGCTTAATTCATATAAATATTTAATTTTAATGAAATAATTGATAACTAACTATATAACTAATACAGACTATTGAGATAATTGTGGGATTAAGTGAGATTTACCGAAATAAAGTGGGATGACTTTTGAAACGTTATTGCAACTGGTGAAATGAGTTATATATAAATTTTGGCCGCTTGAGATGCTATTCTTAGCGGCCTTTTTATTATTCAATTGTCTTATTTTTGCTGATAAGTTCTTTTTCAAGTTTGATTGCTTCCTTGCGTGGATCTGGTGGAAGGATACCACAAGCTCGCATTTGGCGTATTTGGCGTCTAATTCCAGAGCTTTCCAATTCAAGCTTAAAGCCAATCTCTATAGACGTAAGCCCCTTGTTAACCAAGTCATAGATCAAACGCCAATTTTTACGGTATGAAAGCATTGCTTGCTTTAAAGAGTCGTTATCAACAGCATCTGGGTGAACTTCATTATGGTTCCGCACTTGCATTAGGTTTTCCATTCGTTGCAAGCGGGTTTCTAGTTCAGAGATATATTGTTGATGGGGCGTGTTGCTGATTGGTGTCATTAAACCATCAAAAGTTCGAATAACAAGTAGATTGAATTTTGCGCTAATCCACATGGCGTAAGCATAAACCAGCTCTTTGCAAACGTATGTACCTTGCTCTTTGCCTTTTCCTAAAATAGTGATGAATGCTTTATTTAAGCTGCTCACATCTGAGCAGCTTAAATTATTATTAGCACTCGTACTTGAAGAGTGCTCAATTTCATAGATGAGTTCTTGAGTGGTATCTAACCGCATAAAATTTGCTGGCTTTTGCTTTTCCAGGCCTCCAGCTGCTCTATGTAGGTCATTGAGTGAATATAGCCCATCAATCACACGGATAGGGCTATCATCTATAAATAAAGTTGGGGTTAGGTTTGCAGCCATATTCGTTATTCACTAAAGAGGTTGGACTCAAAATAATATTAACATTCAAATAGATCATAGTTTCTATCCTCATTGTTTTGTTTTTTTTCTGAGCCATTAAGAATAGTGCGGATTGAACGTAACGTGATGCCGAAATGGCGCGCCAGCTTTGGTTTACTTTTTTCTTTAAGTGCATAATCACGGACTGCTTTATTGCGCATAGCAATAGTGATCGGCGTTCCCATAGGCACTTCAATATTTGCACCCCCAAGTTGCTCAGAAAGCCGTTTAAGTGCATTTAAACCAATTATATGTGTAATGTCATGAGTAATATTTAAGGCGTGTTTTGATGGAACAAATACGCATGTGCCGCCATAAGCATGAATAAGATTTAGAGAGGCTTCAACCCCGATTAGCTTTGCGACAAATGCAAAATTTTTAGGCATTAGATTGATGATTTCTTCATCAGAAAAGACTTGGGGCGCATCAGTGATATGTGGACGATAAGCCATAGTTTTACCTCATAAAATACTATGTTATAGTTGCTTAAATCGTCCTTTGGTCGGGATGGTGGTTGGATTTTGAAAAGCTCATGATTGCAGTCATGGGCTTTTCTTTTTTTTATGCTGGGTCTAGACGTTCTATGCCACAGCGTTTACACCATTGACGTAGGTGCGTAATGATCATGTCGGCATTCTTGGTACTTAAAAATTGAAGAGCACTGACACCGACTTTATTCTCTACAAATTTAGCCAGGGCTTTTTCACTGCTGTTGCGTACTTGACCAGCTTTATGCAGCTGGAGCCACAAGTGACGGATCAGTTTGCTTTGTGCATCATCTGCAAGATTCTGAACGCCAGTCTTATCTTTTGATTCAACTTGAAAGCCCAACTGCTTCATACGATCTAAAACAGATTCAAGCTGTAGAATGGTCATCTCTTTAGAGCTAGTTTTACCTGTACAGCTTTCAAGTACTTCGCGGTAAAGTTCATCATCCAGACCTAACTGAGTTTTACCTATATGGATGAGCTGGATTAACTTGATTTTCTTATTGAATTTCATTTTAAACCCCAATAAAAGCTTGAATTAATCCCAAAACACCACAAATGGCTATTGTTGAATATGCGGTTGCTTTGAGCATATAGCCTCGTTTGTCATAAAGAGGAATGCAATCTAATTGACGGCATAATAGTGCTAACTGAGCTTCTTTAAAACAGGTTATAAGTCCGATCAAAAACACAGTAAAATATGCCAGAGTAGCAACCCAATCAAAGAGTTCAGTCATGGTACTTCCCTTAAACTTTGCTTTATTGATTCAGGCAATTCTTTACAGGCTTGAGTCACCGCTTTATCAAAACCACCACTGGCAATAAATGCATCCATCGGATTATTTAAATCCAGTAAATAAGCATCAGTTTTACATACTGGGCAAGCAGTGCGGTTTTCAATTTTAAGACCGCATTTGTTACATTGAATTTTAGTTTCAGACATATATTTTTCCTTATCGCTGCTCATCAGTACCAACCCGCGACGGTTGGTAGACACAAGCACGAATGCCTGTGTTTCGCTTAGGCTTCTAAATCGTCAACATCAAATTGCTTGGTTGGACGGTCTAGGCTTAATGGAAATTCACCGATGATGCTGGTGGCTGTTTTAATGCCAGCTTTGAAAGCTCGACTTTGCTCGTCATTAAGCTTTGACTCTTCACCATTGGTGGATGCTAGAACCACGCCACCTTTACACTCAGCAATATCATTTAAAGTTTCAATTCGCTGCTCAAACCAAAAAATTGCATCTTCAACTAACTTCGCCACTTCAAGCGGAGCAACCTCTGTTTGGGTATTCATTTAGTTCACCGCCTCTTTAAGGGCTTTACCAGCTTTGAACGTTGGGTTTTTTGATGCGGCAATTTGAATTTCTGCACCTGTTTGTGGATTGCGGCCAGTACGCGCTGCACGATCAGTCACTTTAAATGTGCCAAAGCCGATCAATGCAACTTCACCGCCATTAGTCAGCTCATCAATAACTGATGTTTCAAAAGCCTGAAGTGCTGTAGTCGCTTGCGCTTGAGTCAGACCAGCACGTTCAGCAATTTGTTTAACTAATTCAGATTTGTTCATGGGTGTTTCCTTGTTTTAGATTGTTGCTAGGTCAAGAGACATGGGTACATATTCACCGGTCTCATCATTACGTTTGTAAAAACGCAAATAGGATTTACTGCCAGCAATACCGATGCTGTCAGTGATGGCCTGCATTGCCTCAAGCCATTTTGGATGGTTGATTTCAATACGTTTAAGGCCAAGAATTTTGGTGGTACTAATTTCGCCTTTTTTATCAACATTGAATGCACTGCTAATGATGGCCTTGATTTCATCACGACCATCGGCCGTCCATTCTTTCAGGCATTCATCAATCAGATGTTTGGCAGCTTGCAGGCGTTCATCAAAAGTGATTCGCTCTGCGATGTTACGCTGGATCTTAAGACGGCCATCAAAAGTCAAAAGTTGTACATTGCCTTTGGTACCGCCAATTTTTGCGCCATATTGGTCAGCAGAGATTTGGACAAATGCTGCGACATCAGTAAAAGCTTGGGCCTTAAACTTTTGCATTTCTTGATGCAATTGTTCAGCAAGTGCCCAAATGCGTCGCACAGTTTGATCACGCAATTTATCAATTTCCTTGATGTTGGCTTCAGGTACTAAGGCACCTTGAGCATTTTCCCAGTAACCTTCTGGGAGAGTGGTTGGAGCATTCATGCTGTTGTTCCTTCTTTACTTTGTTCTGCGGCTTTTAAACGGTCAAAGCATTGTTTATGGGTTTCGCCTTCAAGTCTGTTCTGACCGACATAAGCGAAAAGCTGGTTTTGTGGAATATCTTTTAAAGTTGATTGTTCAATTTGGCGTTTTTCTTCCTGTGTTTGTTTCATCATTTCGGCAAATGACATAGCTGGTTTTTCAAACTTTTGACGTTCATGTTCACGTAATTCCTGAGCACGTTCATCATCTGTTTTTGCAACCCTTGCAGGTTGTGTCTCAGTATTTGGTGCTGGAGCATTTTCAGGTTTAAAAGAGCTAATCACTTCATACAAATAGCCGTGATTCTTCAATGGAAGTTGCAGCTTTCCTTGATCACGACGCTCTAACATGATGCTGATCGCCCAAACCCAAGCTGCTTTAGGTGCTGGGTATGTAATACGGTTGCGCTGAATGCATTTGGCATTAATGTCGCTAGCCAATTCATTCAATAACTTTGCAGTACGCTCAAAAGTCAGGTCACGGTTTTCCGCACGAAACATGGCTAAGTACTTCACCAATGGTTTTGCAAGGTCACCCGTTAAATTGAGTGATGCAACAAATGCTTGGCTTGCTTCGCTATGACCAAGCAATGCATCCAGGCTGCATGAGGCTCCACAAGCTGGGCATTTTGTTTTCATATAAGATTTCCTCTGGAAAAAAGCTTCTGTTTAGCCTCAAATATGGTTTGACACTGAATACAACGTGTCACACCGCCAAGTGCTCTGCGTTGAGCTGGGATTTCTGCACCGCAGTCATCACAATCAAATGCGCTTTCTGTTTCAAACTTTGGGCGGTTATTTAAAGATTGTGTTAAACGATCTTGCTCCAAGTCACTCGCTGTATCTGCAAAATCAACCATGACAGCCCCCAAGCACTGCAACAAAGGCAGTGCATAAAAAGAAAATTGGAATATTGATCAGCATTACGGATTTAAGAGAGAAACCCATGGGTTAAACTTCCATCACAAGATCATGATCAACAACACTGGCACCCAGCTCCGCAGCTGCATTTAAAGCACCAGTGATAAGGTTGCCGACTGCGAGTGGGTATAAAAGGCTTTCACTTTGCTTATTTCGTCCGACATTGCGGGTTAGTTTTGTGCAGATAGCATCAATGCCTGATTCATCAATAAATTCAGGTAATGTGCGTCCGGCTGCTTTACAGCGGTGCTGCAGATAGTCAACCAATGTGGTTTGTGTAAATGGTTCAAGGGTGACAATCTCGCAGCGCTGAACAACTTCACGAACTTCCTGGTTATTCTCTGCAAGCTTATTTTTCAGCTCATCCTGGCCGATCAAAATGATGCTGAGTAAAGGTGTAAAACCATTTTCAAGTTCAATAAATCGCTTAAGGTGTTTCAGCGTTGGAATAGGCAAGCTGTGCGCCTCTTCAATAATCAACAAGTGATGATGCCCAGCACGGCTGCTTTCTTTGAGCAGGTTATGAATCTGGCGAAAGCGTGCTTCAGGCGAGCGTTTTGCATTGGTATTAGGTGCAAGCGCTGACAGAATTGATTCTGCAATATGCAAAGCCTTGAGTGTTTTACCTTTAGCATCATTGTCTTCAGTCCCCAAGACATAAGGTTCAATGACGATGGTAGGTTCACGCTCACGCTCCAGGCGGTCGATCAATTCCCGGCGTAAAGTTGATTTACCTGCACCAGACTGACCAATCACAGCAATAAAACTGCTGTTGCCTTTAGCCGCCTGAAACATGGATTCGCGCACGTAATCAATGTCGCTGTTGCGAAACATTTCAGTGCTGTTACGAATATTTTCAGCAAAAATGTTTTTAAATAATTTAAACTGCTTTTTCGCTGGTTGTGACAGGGTTTGTTTTCTAAGTAGCATAAGTTGCTCTTCCTCCGGTGATGCTGCTACATCCTTAATGGTTTGGTCACCTAGATTAAGTGGTGTAGCAGCAGTTAATGCTTGATTGATTAAAGTGATTTCGATACCGAGTAAATTCAGGGTGTCGATCAGTTTTTGCTTAACGGCTTCTGGATCACGCTTCGGCCATACTCCGTGCTTCACAATGGAATTCATTGCGGGCGGGCTGATGCTGAGGCTTTTTGCAAGCCAGGCCTGTGTAATCTTGTTGTCGTCAAGCAATTGCTGAAGCGTCATGTTTATTCTCCAACGACTTTTAATCTAGGTTTGTTGCCACCTGATTGAATGCGGTCCACCCAGAACTGAATATCTTCCTGCGGCACATTTCCATCCGAATAAGTAGTTTTCAACATGCTCATATGCTCAGCTGTCCATGCATCACCAACAAAACCTTTGATCTGTTTGGCGGCTTGGATGTAGTTCAGCGGTGGCAATCGGTTTTTCTGCTGCTGAATATCCATTTGTTGACCTGCACGCTGGATGTAGGTTGGAACTTCAGTGCTTTGAACGTCTGCCATAGCATTTAACTGGCCTTCATAAGCAACATGTTTTTTGGAAATCGCTTTATCTGCCTGTTCCAGTGTGTCCGCGTTATAGGCTTTCTTGATGATGCGTTTGCGGTTCTCATCAATTGCACTTTGCGGCATGGCTTTCATCTCTTCACCAATCACAGCAGCATCTGGTCTAAAGCCGACCCAATCCACTTGCACCGGATCACAGGTGTAAATCACTTCATTGCCATGTTCATCTACAGTGATGACATCAATAGATGGTGCACGGTAAGGATTTACAACAACTTTTAGCTTGGCTTTTGGATAGACGCCATCGATATGGCGGACGTCATAATCATTTGAGCCATAGCCTTTAATGGCGTAGCTCACTGTTAAATTAGCTGCTACTGTGCGCTCTACTGGTGTGGTGCTTAGCAACTCTTGGCAGAGTTCAAGTGGTGGTGCAAATCTCAACTGATTCGGTGCAATGGTCTGCCAAACGGCATTACGTGAGCGTTTGGTGCGGCTATGAATTTGGGTTTCATTCCACATCATTCGCCATTGGGCTGCGGTTTGGTTTAAATGCTCTAGGCTGTCAATTTTGATGAAACGTAGACGCCCTTCAAACTGTGTTTCGACAATGTTCTGTGCATTTTCAACCTGGCCTTTAGCTTGTGAGTTACCTGTGGCGTGAGCAATAAAAGTCACATTCAAACGTTCAAGCAAGTTCTTAAACAGACCTGATGTATTGGCACAACCTTTGTCTGTATAAAGAATGAAAGGAACACCATGGAGCGGCTCTTGCATTGAACGCTTTTGAATGCAGTTCAAAAAGACTTCAATTAAGTTCTCTGCACTTTCACTGCCATAAACGTACTCATGATAAATTGAACCGGAGAAGTGATCTGTGATGACGTAGCGGATCACGCGATCTTTCTCGATTTTTTTCACGTTTGCAGGTTTGTTTTTATAGAACTTCTTCTCATCCATAACTTGCATACCGCCGCGAGGGAGGTAGAACAAAACACAGATTGAAGCGTCTACTTGCCAAACATGGTTCGGGTGTAAAGACTTTTGCTGTGTATGTGCAGATGGTGTTGCCAATTGCTTTGGATGACACATATTGTTTTTCATCGCCCGGGCAATCGTTGCTGCTGAAACATTCGGCGCTTTACCTTCAGCTTTTAAGATGCTGAGTGCTGTCGTGATTGGCAGTGTCTGTTTACCGTTGGCACGTGTAGCAACATGCACCATGCCGCCGATCTGCTCAGCAACTTCTGCTGACACCACAGACTTGCCTTTATCACTGCGCTGTTTACGCTCAGTTTTAAAGCCGACTGTTTCCAGGTCACGGTAAAGTTGTGATTTGCTAATCTGAAGATGTTCGCAAGCCGTTTCCACAATTTCGCCTTTTTCGCCAAACCCAGCATTTGTGAGCTTTGACGCTACATCGCGTAAATAATCCTGCACCGCTAAGTTTGGGGTTGTCATTATTCAGCCTCCGACTCAGTCGCAGGCGTTATGCTCATCCAAGATGGATTGACCATGGCTTGAAAGTCGATTTGAATACCCAATTCAACACTGGTCTGCGCAATTTGCTGAAACAGTGCAACTACATTGGCTTCAAGACGTTCCTGGATGTCATACAGTTCATGTTCATTGATGGCATCGACAATAGAGTTGATGTTGTTGGTGAATCGAACTGTATCGTTATGCATGGTGATGCATGCTTTATTCATTTCTTCCAGGGCTTTTTCAGCTAAACGTTGCGGTTCAGATTCAGCACGTTTCTTGATTTCCGCCGGGCTATTGAGTTTAGTTAGCTTTTCATCCAGCTCATTTGCTTTCTGGTCTTTCTTCTGAATAATGAGGTCTTTGGCTTTAATGTCCTGGTCTTTAGATTCGACAGCTGCTTTGGCTTCACGCAATGCTTTTTTAAGATCACGCACAGACATGGTTTCAATGGTATCTAGTGATATATCGCCAATGCTTCCACCTTCTGAAATAACCTTTATTTCCTCATCATCTAAAACGATTAGCTCCAATAGTTTTGATTGAGTTTTCACTGTTTTTAAAACGGGAGACGTTTCCTGTTTTGCAAATTTAAGCGTAGCGGTCATCAATCTGCGTGCAAGACTTGGGTCAAAGCCTAAAAGCTCTACACGGTTTTGGAACTCCCCGTGTTGGCATTGTTCTTTTAAAAGTAATAAACGCTTACCTAGTTCAAATAAGTCTTCAATTGTTCTGCGTTGATAAAGGCGAATACCATCTTCAAGTGAGCCAACTGTAAGGTCACCTTCATAGCCTAGCTGGGTAGCTAAACCAGCTACCGATTGCGTATGCAATCGCATGCTATCTGTGGAAATTAATTCATTATCCATTTTACTCACCTATTAAAATTGGGTTTCTAAGCGCTGTTTGTATTCAGTAATACGTGCTTGGACGCGGTCATATTCTTCTTTGCATGAAGTCGAGAATCGGACGGCTTTCATGCTTGGGGCGTAGTTGCCGTTATCTCGTTTTTCAGCCCAACCATCAGCCTCAAGTGTTTGTAACGCACGAGTTATAGAGCTTGGTGATTCATTTAAGCGCTCAGCTAGTTGCTTATTACTCAGTCCAAAGATGTAATTACCACGCAATGCGTATAAGACTTTTAAAACTTTTTCAGCAGACTTTACTGTGCTCACTTACGTACCTCTTGACCTGTGTAAACTGAAAGTTCTTTGCGTAAAATTTCATTGTCAGACTCTGCAAAGTACCAGCCGGAAAAACTGAAAATAGTGAGAAAAAAGAACAGTAATTGAAATAAATTGCTTTCATTTTTCATGTTTCAATTCCTTAAACTGTGGTACAGTTTTATACGTTTATTGGTCGGTTTGTGGTTTTGTCTTTAGACCGAGAGCAACAGCAATTTCATGCCCTCTGCCGTAGTTGCATTTGCGAACACCCTGTAAAACCTTGTAAACAGTCTGGTGGTCATAACCGTGTTGTGCTGCCCATTGTTTTACTGTTATGCCACGTGCTGACAAATTTGCTTTGACTTGTTGAGGTGTCATTGCTTGTGCGGTCATTTAAATAATGCTCCGTGTTGATTGTGGATGCTTAAAAGTATTCATTTGGATACCTTTATGTGATATTAGTTATTTAAAAGAATAACGTCAAGTGGTATTAGTATGTTTTTGGATAATTTTTCTGATCGATTAAAAGAAGAAAGAGTGAGACTTGACCTGAATCAATCTGAGTTTGGTGAATTATGTGGTGTAAAAAAGCTCGCCCAATTTCATTATGAAAAGGGAGATAGGTTTCCAGATGTTGGTTATTTAATGCAGGCTTTACGTATAGGGGTTGATGTTAATTATCTTTTGACAGGGCAAAGAACAATAACGACGCTATCTAATGAAGAGGTGCAAATAATTAATATGTACCGCGAAGCGGACGTTCAGGTAAAAAAGGATGTGCTAGGGATACTTTTTGCAACAGACAGAGCTGCTGTTGAGGCTGTTGATAATTGCAATAATGCAATTAGTGGACAGCAAATTATTGGTAATAATAATCATCAAGCCAGCAACCCTACTTCTACTCAAAGCTCAAAAGTTAAAGTTAAAAAAATGCGTAAAGGAACTATTGTGGGGATTAAGAATGGGTAGTTGCGGAGATTAATATGGATCAGCGGGTTGATATTTCTGTAAAAAAAATGCAGTCAAATAGCTCTATCGTAGGTGTTAAAAATATCCACAAGTACAAGATTAATAATTGTCAGGTGATTTACACTATTAACAACCATCAATCTTCCTTTAATCATATAAGAAATTTATGTGATTGGGTTATGATTGGATCTGGAGTAATTTTAATATTTTCAATTATTTGTCTCTCTATGGTTATGCATGATTATTGGGCGACAATGTTGTGTTTTATTATTTTTGGATTTGGGTTTGTATTGTTCTTTGCTGCTTTTTTCCCGTTTCTTTATCTGGAATATGGTATTAAAAAAAGTGATTAGTTTGGTGAAGTAAATCACTTAAAATTGATTAACGTTAGTAAAGTTTTTATTGATTTTTGGGGTTGGGATGAGCGAGCAGATTAAAAAAATATTTGGTTCCATTGTTGTTTTTATTGTCTTATTTATCTCCTTGGATAAAGGGATTGATTGGTGGTCAGAGAAGAAAATAATCAAGGAGAATGATGAGAGAATTACGTTTGCTGTTGAGAATAAAGACCCTCAAATCTGTTTAACAGTGAATAATGCTATCAGTATGGCAAAAACTGTAACCAATCAGGTTGCGTTGGAGCGATATAAAAAAATAGCTCAAGAGAATTACTGTGATGAAGCCAGTAATGAGCGCATTAAAAATTCAATGGGTTATAAATTAACCTCTATTGCAGAAAATGGTAAAGATATACCTTTTAATGATCCTCGTATTTCGGCGCTCAATGGAAAGTTAGCAACTTTAAGTCAGCAAACAGGAGTGTCTGAAGAGAATATTGCAAATATTTCCCATTATTTTAAAAAGAAAATTCAAGAAGAGGGTTTTCAATCGGATGTTGATGAGCTGTTAGAAGTTATTGCTATGGGTGTTGAGAATAAAGCATGTAATCTTCAAACAGAAAAAACAGAGGAGTGTATTTCTGGTTTTTTAGCCATGTATACGATTGCTAGAACAAAAACAGAGCAAGATCATCAGACTGCTGTTCGTAGTCTAAAGTCTATTTTAGATGTTGCAAATGATCCTGTGAAAATGGCTAAGTTACAGGAGCTTGCAGATTCTGCTGAATAATCGGAAACCCTTCCGCCTAATATAAATATTATAAAAGTCACACCATGACCTCATCATTAGACGAGGTTTTTTGTTGTGTCAAATACCCCTAAAAAATTCGTACTTTCAAAGCTAAGTATCAGTCGCCTTGAAGGCGTAAATGCAGACCTGGTAAAGGTCGTTCAGCGTGCAATCGAAATCACCCAGCAAGACTTCATGGTCGTAGAAGGTGTACGTAGCAAAGAACAATGCTACATCAATTATGGTAAAGGCCGAACAGCTGCACAATGCATAGCTAGAGGTGTTCCTGCTAAATATGCCCAACCAAAACTGGCCGAAGTTACCTGGCTCACCAATCCACTTTCCAGCAAGCATGTCACAGGTAAAGCCGTCGATTTAGTTCCATACCCTGTGGACTGGAATGATGTGTCTAAATTCGACCAAATTGCCAAAGCCATGTTTGCGGCTGCCAAAGAGTTGGGTATGTCGATCCGCTGGGGTGCTGACTGGGACAATGATGGCAACTACCGCGAAAAAGGTGAATACGATTCACCACATTTCGAACTTTAAGGAGGATGTTGAATGCCTTCTAAAGTTAAGAATCATCTGGCCCAGTTAGCTAAAGTTGAACCTTATATTGCCCAATTTCAAAAGCTTTCCAATATTCATGAACGTGTATTGACTGAGCACAATGACCAGCTGGATTACTCATGGAAAGATGGCTATGAGAAAGGTGTACGTGATGCTAACACCACACATTACGTCGCTCGGCAAACAGCAGCTGAAGCTGAATCCGAAAAAATTCAGCAACTTCACCTACAGCTCTCCACCCGTGAAAGTGAGCTGGATCAAAAAACACTAGAGCTTTCTGAAGCCAAGCAAAAACTATTGGATCAAGCGAAGCGCCATCAACAGCGAGTAGATGAACTTAAAGCTGAAATTACACAGAAGCCTGAGCCGATTATTGCTGAGCTGGGTTCCTTTGCAAATACGGGT
>RRZT010870510.1_pt1 | contig 11936 bp, 10 predicted proteins | sample 2165551 | NCBI WGS metagenome assembly RRZT01 (sample SAMN10456910, study PRJNA506462) | wastewater metagenome | biome: wastewater; feature: sludge; material: wastewater sludge; isolation source: wastewater sludge with Escherichia coli K12::gfp cells carrying plasmid... | place: USA: Moscow, Idaho... | reverse complement strand
TTAACTGCTCGTGGTTTAGGAAAATCTCAATTGTTATGTACTGAAAACACTGAAGAGTGTTACCAAAGAAACAGACGTGTTGAGGTATTACCTAGAACAGCTGTAGTAACTGAAACAAAAGTTATCAAAAAAACAGCTACAAAAAAGAAATAATAATTCTTTGAATAGCTTACAATAGAAATAGCCACCTCATTGAGGTGGCTATTTTATTTTTATTAATTTTAATTTTATTATTTCTTTCTAAAAACTAATATAATAATACATCCAGCTGTAAAGATAGATAATAAATAACCAATCCAAGAAAGTAGTGGCATGTCTAGAATCACAGGACGAACAGTTGTATTAGCTAACATACTTGCTCCAATTCCAAAAGCTAAAGTAAGTATCGCTAAAACCAGTTTATTAATGCTGTCTTTTATTAATTTCTGAATATTACCTATTTGATCAATCTTGAAGTTTAAAGCTAATTTATCATTGTTTACTTTTTCGATTAATTTCAAGGTATCTTCTGGCAAATCGTTGATTAAATCCTGAATATCTTTAAAATTATCAATTGCTTTTTTACTCAAATATTTAGGATGAAATTTTTGTCGAGCCAATTTTACGGCATAAGGACGCATCGAACGTTGTACATTAAGATCAGCGTGTAATTGTTGTCCAATTCCTTCTATAAGCGCAATTCCGCGTAGTAAAATATAAACATATTCGGGTAATAAAACATGATTTCGCTGTAGAATATTGTTGAATTTCTTGATAATAATCTGTACTTCTATCGTATCAACTGTATTGTATTCTAAATAATCAAAAATATCTGCAATATCGCGTTCCAATTGTTTTTCGTTTTCGATGTAATGCTTAATCGACATTTTTTTGAGTGAACGAACAATTCGTTTCGGATTTTTTAACCCAAAATCAATCACTACATTTTCTAAAGCTTCTTTTTCGTTGATGGCTAGAATTCCCATCGAACCAAAATCTATAAAAGCTAAACGTCCATCTTTTAAAATAAAAATATTTCCGGGATGTGGATCGGCATGAAAAAAACCGTCATCAAGTAATTGTTTCAAATAAATATCAAAACCTTTCTGTACGATTTTTTTAGGATCAAGTCCCAAAGCTTCTAATTGCTCAACATCGTTTACCTTGAAGCCTTCGATGAATTCCATGCAAAGAAAATTATTGTTCGAATAATCTTCATATGTTTTCGGAACATAAACATCTTTACTATTCTCGAAATTTTTTCTGAAACGTTCGATGTTCTGAAATTCATTGGTTAATGAAAGTTCTTTCAGAATTGAATTTTCAAATGATTTTTCGATTTCAGAAATGAATAATTTTTGAAGTTTCTCATATTTTTTTTCCAAAAAATGAACAATGTCTCGAATCAGGGCTAAATCTGATTCAATTATTTTCTGAATATTAGATCGTTTTACTTTGAAAACAACTTTTTCTCCATTCAACAAAGTGGCACGATAAACTTGCGAAATACTTGCAGCAGCAAAAGGTTGTTCTTCTATAAAAAGAAAATGTTCGTCTGGTTCTATTCCAAATTCATCTCTAATTTTTTGTTTGATGTCAATTTCTTCTGGCGGAACATTATCTTGCAATTTCTTTAACTCTTCTACTAAAGAATCTGGAACCAAATCTTTTCGATTGCTTAATAATTGACCAAATTTTATATAAGTAGGACCAAGTTCTTCCAAAGCCATTCGGAATCGTTGATTGAAAGAACTGTTGAAAAATTCGGTATTTTGATCAGAATGAAATAAATCGTTTCCACGAGAAAGAATTTCTTCAAAACCATATTTTGAAACGACTTTTACGATTTTTGAGAATCGTTTTATTTTCTTTAAACTATCCATAAAGTTGAGATTCGATTACAAGTTACGAATAAACAAGAGTGTAATTCGTTTATAAAATCTTAAATTTCTTTGAGTTGAATCTAAAATTATTCCAAATATTAAAATATAATTGTTTATCTTTGCACTCGCTAAAATGGTTTAGGAATCAAGCGATTAATTATTAAGTTAAACATCTCTCGGTCATTTATTTGCATTTGAAGATTCCGAAATAAAATAGATTGAGATACAAATTTTTAGAATTATGTCTAAAGAAACAAAACAAGAGGAAGTACAAGAAGTTGTATTAAACACTCCAGTATTAGATGCGTCTGCTAATGCAAACGTAGCGCCAGAATCATTTGATTGGGAATCTTTCGAATCAGGATTAAACGAAGAAGATCGTAAAGAAAAAGCTGAATTAGAGCAAATGTACGATACAACTTTAGAAGACTTACATGAGAATGAAGTATTCAAAGGACAAGTTGTGCGTATTACAGATAAAGAAGCTATTGTTGATATCAACTTCAAATCAGAAGGTGTTATTTCATTAAACGAATTCCGTTACAACCAAGATTTAAAAGTTGGGGATATCGTTGAAGTAATGGTTGATCAACGTGAAGATAAAAATGGTCAATTAATTTTATCTCACAAAAAAGCTCGTACATTAAATGCATGGGATGCTGTTAACAAAGCACACGATTCTCAAGAAATCGTTAACGGTTACATCAAAGCTCGTACTAAAGGTGGTATGATCGTTGACGTATTCGGAATTGAAGCTTTCTTACCAGGTTCTCAAATCGATGTTAAACCAATCCGTGATTACGAACAATTCGTAGGAAAAACTATGGAGTTCAAAGTTGTTAAAATCAACCCAGAATTCAAAAACGTAGTAGTTTCTCACAAAGCGTTAATCGAGGCTGATATCGAAGTTCAGAAAAAAGAAATCGTTGCTCAATTAGAGAAAGGACAAGTATTAGAAGGTGAAGTTAAAAACATCACATCTTACGGTGTATTCGTAGACTTAGGAGGTGTTGACGGTTTAATCCACATTACTGACTTATCTTGGTCTCGTATCAACCACCCATCTGAAATCTTAGAAGATGGACAAAAAATCAACGTTGTTATCTTAGATTTCGACGAAGATAAATCTCGTATCCAATTAGGTATTAAACAATTAGAAGCTCATCCATGGGATGCTTTAGATGCTGATATCAAAGTTGGTGATAAAGTTAAAGGAAAAGTAGTTGTTTTAGCTGACTACGGTGCATTCGTTGAGGTTGCTCCAGGTGTAGAAGGTTTAATCCACGTTTCTGAAATGTCATGGTCTACTCACTTACGTTCTGCTCAAGATTTCGTAAAAGTAGGTGATGAGGTTGAAGCAGTAGTTTTAACTTTAGACAGAGAAGAAAGAAAAATGTCTTTAGGTATCAAACAATTAACTCCAGATCCTTGGACAGATATTACAACTAAATACCCAGTAGGTTCTACTCACAAAGGTAAAGTTCGTAACTTCACTAACTTCGGTGTATTCGTAGAATTAGAAGAAGGTGTTGACGGATTAATCTACATCTCTGACTTATCTTGGACTAAGAAAATCAAACACCCATCAGAATTCTGTGCAGTTGATGATATCTTAGACGTAGTAGTTTTAGAATTAGACGTAGAAGCTCGTCGTTTATCTTTAGGTCACAAACAATTAACTGAAAACCCATGGGATCAGTACGAAGCTAAATATGCAGTAGGTACAGTTCACACAGGTAAAGCAGTTGACGTATTTGACAAAGGTGCTACAGTACAATTCGAAGATGCTGATGTTGAAGCTTTCGCTCCAGCTCGTACATTAGAGAAAGAAGACGGATCTCGTATCAAAAAAGGTGAAGAAACATCTTTCAAAGTTATCGAGTTCAACAAAGAATTCCGTCGTGTAGTAGTTTCTCACACAGCTACTTTCCGTGAGGAAGAAGTTAAAGCTGAGAGATCATCTAACAACAATAACAACAATTCATCTAACACAATCGAAACTTCTACTTTAGGAGATATCGATTCATTAGCAGAATTGAAAAAGAAAATGGAAGAAGGAGGAAACTAATTCTCTAACCAAAATTTTTTAAAATAATAGAAAGGCTACTCATTTTTGAGTAGCCTTTTCTTTTGAATAATGATATTGTTTTATAGAATTAAAATGAATTTAATTTAAAGTTTAAAATAATATCAAGAATAACATACAATTTTTGATATATTTTTTGAATATTATTCAAAATAGTCTTAATTTTGCAGTCGAAATGGAAAAGATAGAATTTAATTTAGATGCTACTGATTTGAAAATCATGCGATTAATGCAAGATAATGCACGTATTAACAATGCAGATATCGCAAGAGAATTGGGAATGGCACCTTCTGGAATATTAGAACGAGTGAAAAAGCTTGAAAATAAACAAGTTATTTTGGCTTATCACGCAAAAATAAATCCAGTGGCAGTTGGACAAAAATTACTTTCGTATATGTTTATCAAAACCGTAGATATTATCGGTGATGAAACAGTAGGAAGACAACTTGCCGAAATTCCAGAAGTTTTAGAGGTTCATGATATTGCTGGAGAAGATGGTTATCTAATCAAAGTGAGAACTTCTGATAACGAAGGTTTGGTGGAATTGATGCGCAAACATTTGAGTAAAATTGGCGGAATTACTTCTACGCGTACAACTATAGTTTTACAAACAATAAAAGAAGAACAAAATATCGTTATACCAACGATTTAAAAAATAGAGATTGAATGAAAGGGAATCAACCAAGTAAGTGGCTGATTATTGCAGCGTATTTCGTGGTTTATGTGGTTTGGGGATCAACTTATTTTTTTATAGATAAGGCTTTGCATGGTTTTAGTCCGTTTATTTTGGGTTCGTTTCGCTTTATTGCGGCGAGCACAATGTTGATGGGATATTGTAAACTGAAAGGTTACAAGCTGTGGGATAAACAAATTGTGAAACAATGTATATTTACAGGGTTTATGTTGTTGTTTATTGATATGGCTGGGATTATTTGGTCTGAACAATTTTTACCAAGTGGAATTGTTGCAATTATGGCAGCATCGGCAGCAATTTGGTTTATTGTGTTAGATAAACCGAAATGGAAACAAAATTTTTCAAGTATTCCTACTGTTTTAGGTGTTCTGTTAGGTTTTGTTGGTGTTTTGATGTTGTTTTATGAACAGACAACCACTGTGCACGCAGATGCAGATCAACAATTCTTAAATATGATTGGGTTGATTGTTCTTATCTTTTGTTCGATTGCTTGGACGTTAGGTTCTTTGTATTCAAAATATGTAACAGAAAAGCAGAAAAAAGAAGTTACGAAACCAAAAGAAGATTTGAATATCATGGTCAAAACGGCTTGGCAAATGATTACGGCTGGAGTTTTGTTTAATACAGTTGCAATCTTCAATGGAGAATATGCTAATTTTAATTTTGCGAATGTAGCGACAGAAGATTGGTTGGCAATGGCTTATTTAACAACTTTTGGCTCTATTCTTGCTTTCGGATCATATGTTTGGTTGTTGCAATACCGACCAGCTGTGGAAGTTTCTACTTATGCGTATGTAAACCCTATTGTAGCCGTTGCATTGAGTTATTTTTTTACAGATGATGTCGTAACTCATTTGCAAATTTACGGTTTGGCAGTAATTTTGTTCAGTGTTTTATTAATGAACTGGAATCTTTATAAAAACACAAAATTAGTTCAGAAAATTCTGCATTTTGTTTCTCGTAAACATTATGCGCATTAAATATTATGATGATTATTAATAAGAAAGCTTCTCGATCGCGAGAAGCTTTTTTTATAGTACAATTTTATCAAAATTTATATCATTTGTAATTTCAAAGCTTTTAGCAATACACTCGAATAAATCATCATGAAAAGTAATTACATAATGATTTAAAGAATTCCATTTATCCTCATTAAAATAAGGATGGTTTTTATCGATTTCTTTTAATTCATTTATCCAATCTGAATCTTTTATCAAATAAATCTCAGACGAATTAATTCCGTAAATACTATAAGGATGATAATAAAGAGTTTCATTTCCTGGATAACCTATTTTGTATAGATGATGATTAAGAAATTTTAAAGTAACTGTTTCATAGTTTTCATCATCAACTCTAAAATTTAAATAAAGATTATTAGAGTTAGAAATTATTTTAGGAGAAGGAAATCCATCATCAATAATAAATTCGGTTTCAATTTTTTCTATTGTCATAATTTTTTGTTTTACTATCTTTTAAAGAATAATACCTCCTTTTCCTAAATAAGTTAATCTTGCATTTTTGTAAAAACTTTGTTCGTTACAGTTTTTGTCACATTTTACTTCTATATAGTAAATACGTGGATTAATCAGGCAAATTTTATTCAAATCTTTTCTACAAGCAGTGTTTAACCATAAGCTGAATCGTTTTGTATTTGAGGATGAAATAGTTTTTATTTCTTGTAAATTTCTAATAATATAAGTACGAGAAATTCCATCTTTATCTTTGTAAAATGGATATAATAAATTGTTTTCCAAAAGTAATTTTAATTCAGGATTTGCGCTTATAGAGATAGTATCTTTATTATATTTGTACTTGTATTCTGATATTTTCTGTACATTTTTTTTAGGTTTTTTAAAGTTTTGTTCAGAATATTTTTGTTCAAAATGTTCAATAGCCCTTTTTTCTTCTTGAGATTGAGCAATAGAAAAACTTGTATTGAAAAGGAAAATAATAATTACGAATAAATATTTATACATAATGAATGTTTTGCAGTGTTATAAGTTATAAATATCTTAATGAGAATAAATTAAACCTAAATCTATTTGACAATTATCTTTAATTTTTCCTGTTTTGGATAATTTATAAGTTCTAGTTTTTACATTGTTTTTATCTAAATAATAATTTAGCGATACATATAAATCGTCATAATTATTTTCAAAGATATAAGAGTTTGAAATAGTTATTAAAGGATATTTTTTCTGAGATATAATTTTAAACTTTTTAGAATCAACAATACTTTTGTTTATAACATTTTCTAAATCATTTGTATTAAGAATTAATTTCTTTTCTTCATTAAAACAATTTGTAGCATTGTAGATATCAGGATTCAAATCTAAAAATATATTTTTTTGACCTTTATATTCTTGTTGAAAATTTCGAAATACAATTTCTCTATAATTAATGAAGTTTTGCGAATAACTATTAATAGAGAACGACAGAATAATTAATGTGAAAATTAATTTTATTTTCATAGGTGTGATAATTAGTAGTTAAATCTACAAAAAAAAGCAGCTCTTTTCAGAACTGCTTTTGTATATGTTGGATAAATTATCTTTTACAATTTAGTGCATTTTACAATTTCCAAACCATATTGTGTTGTATGTGGTTCTTCTAAAGTACGCGTAATCAAATTCATTTTTTGGATGCCTAAATCTTTGATGATTTGAGAGCCAATTCCGTGATCTTTTTCATCGGCTGATAAAACACCTGATTTGGATTTTCCTTCAGAAAAACTTTTGAAAATCTCTAATTTTTGTTCAATCAATTCAGAATTTTGAATGTTATTAATAAAAATTACAACACCTCTTTCTTCTTCGTTGATGATGTTCATCGTTTTTTCTAACAATGGTGTTTCACCGTTTTGTAAAGCGCTAAACAAATCATAGTAGCTATTTGTTGATTTTACACGAACTGGAACCACATCATCTTTTGTCCATTTTCCTTTTTTCAAAGCGAAGTGAACTTGATTATTTGTTGTTTGTTGATAAGCGATTAATTCGTATTCTCCGAATCTTGTTTTTGCTGGAAATTGCTCGATTCGTTTTACTAACGATTCATTTTCTAATCGGTAAGCAATCAAATCTTCAATCGAAACAATTTTAAGATCAAATTTCTTCGCAATCTCTAACAATTCTGGCAAACGAGCCATTTCTCCATCTTCTTTCAAAATTTCGACAATACATCCAGCAGGATAATGTCCCGCCATGCGCGCCAAATCAACAGCAGCTTCTGTATGTCCCATGCGAACCAAAACTCCACCATCTTTTGCAATTAATGGGAAAATATGTCCTGGTTTTCCTAAATCATCTGGATTTGTATTTTCGTCAATTAAAGCTTTAATAGTTTTGGAACGATCCGAAGCCGAAATTCCTGTCGTACATCCGTGACCTTGTAAATCTACAGAAACCGTAAAATTAGTTTCGTAAATCGCTGTATTGTGTCCAACCATAAGGTCCAAACCTAATGCTTTACATCTTTGTTGTGTAAGTGGTGTACAAACCAATCCGCGTCCGTGCGTAACCATAAAGTTGATGACTTCTGGCGTTGCAAATTCGGCGATACATAGGAAATCTCCTTCATTTTCACGATCTTCATCGTCAACTACAATGATAACTTTTCCTTGTTTTAAATCTTCTAAAGCTTCTTCAATTGTGTTTAATTGAGATGATCTATTTTCCATTGTTTTATGTTATTGATAACGAGAATGCTCCTCGTTTTTGTTTGTTTTCTTAAACTTATTAAAGTATTTTACAATTGGATCAACGTAAATACTGATGTCAAATAATCCAGAATCTTGATTGGCTTTGTAACTAAACAAAATAGAGAATGGAAGCGCAATAATATTCGCTGCCCAAGCGGCAAAAGTTGGATCTAATTTTCCGTTTTTCGCCATATTTTCTGCCGAGAAATTAAGGATAAAATAAATAACGAAAATGATAATTGAGATAACAACTGGCATTCCAATTCCTCCTTTTTTTACGATTGCACCTAAAGATGATCCAATCAAAAAGAAAATAATACAAGTTACCGCATACGAGAAATTTCGTTGGTAATGAATATTTACTTTTGAATATAACTTTTCTCTGTTTACAATTTCTTGTTCAGAAAACGTCATATTTTCTTGATCACGATTTACCATTTGTACAGCTTGATTAAGCACTTGATCTTGTTCTTGACGATTTCGCTCTTTCAAGTCAAAAATCATATTTGTTTTTACCGTATCAATATCTTTTACTTTGATTGAATAGAAATAGTTTTGATTAAACATATTCGTTTTCAAATCTTTATAATACTTCTTGTAATCTGTGTTTAATGAATCGATAAGATGTCTTAAACCTTTTCCGTCCAAGTATTTGTAAGAGTTTCCTGGATCTTCGTCTTTACCAGAATTTAAAATATCTGTAATGTCAATATAATAGTTTAAAGTATCAAATTTCGTATATTGATTTTCTTGACGTTTGCGTTGATCAAAGTTTTTATTTTTGATGTTATCAGTATAAGCAATTGCATCAAAAAGTTCTATTTTCAAGTAATGATTATCATTTTTATCTGGTGCAAGATTTCCCTTTTTCGCAATAATTGTCATCGTATTTTCTCCAAAAGGTGCATTCTGATGTACAAAAACGTCTTCTAATTTTTCTGAATTTTCGCCCGAAACTTTATTAATTTTCATCTGAAATCCGGGAACGGTTTCGATAAAAACACCTTCTTTCATACTTACTGTTGGTTTGGTTTGTAAGATATTGAAGTACATTGTTCGCGCTTTTTGTTGGGAATAAGGCATCACTTTGTCTCCGAAAAAATACAATCCAATAGACATTAAAGCGACTAACGTAAACAATGGAGCAAGGATTCTGGTAAGTGAGATTCCAGATGCTTTCATTGCTGCTAATTCGTATCTTTCTCCAAAACCTCCCATGGTCATAATAGACCCTAAAAGGATTGTAAGCGGTAATACAAGCTGAATAACGTTAATTCCTAACCAAAAAAGTAATTCGGTAATAGTGTACCATTCTAAACCTTTTCCAACAAATTTTTCCATTTGTTGCCATGCAAATTGCACGATAAAGATGAAAAATAGAACACTAAATATGAAAAAAAATGGACCTAAAAAGGTCTTGATTATATACCAGTCAAGTTTTTTTAACATTGATTATAATTGAGTAATCATATAGCCTTGCGACTTATATTTCTTTTGGTCAAAGTTAAAGTAACTTTTGTGAATAAGTAAATTTTGAACGTAATCTTTTACAACGATTGATGTTGTATCGCCATTTTTACCATATTCCTTGTAATCGTAGATTTCATTATTCGCTGTATTCACTCCTAAAACCGAGTATTTGATTGTAGAAGTTTTAGTTGGCGTTAATTTTATATACTGAATTGTTTTTCCTCCAACGGTTTTTTTATCTGTTAAAGCGTAGCTGAAATCAGTACGATACGTGTTCAAAACTTTAGTTGGTGTTAAGAAATCATCTGTGTTAGATGCATCAGAAATAGTGACTTCTTTATCATCTTTTGCAATTGTATATAATTTAGTTCCTGTGAAAATTTGGTTGATGTCGCCTACATTCAAGTTAAATTTTTGTTTCATTGCAAAAACTTCCCCCGAACGACTTGTTGATTTTCCATTTGCGTTATGGCTAAAATCAAATTTGATGTAATACGAGTTTGCGTTGGTATATTTAGCGTAAACTTTGTCTAAGATTTGTTTTGCTGATTGAGCGTTTAATGTTCCAACCCCTACTAATAAGAGTATGAAAGAATAGATTATCTTTTTCATACAATTTAATTTTCTATCTGTTTTTAATAAATTTTAGTTCAAATTATTCAACAACTGTTCCAAACTCATGTCGTCTTGTATCAACACTTGTCTTGCTTTACTTCCTTCGAAAGGACCAACAATTCCGGCAGCTTCCAATTGATCAATCAATCGTCCGGCGCGATTATATCCTAATTTTAATTTTCGTTGTAATAAAGACGCAGAACCTTGTTGATTCATTACAATTAATCTTGCAGCATCTTCAAAAAGTACATCACGATCAGATAAATCAATATCTAAATTAGAACCACCTTCTTCACCAACATATTCAGGCAAATGCATCGCATCTGGATAACCACGTTGTTCACCAATAAATTCGGTGATTTTATCGACTTCTGGTGTATCAACAAACGCACATTGTAAACGTACTAATTCGTTTCCAGTTGTGTATAACATATCACCTTTACCAATTAATTGATCGGCTCCTTGCGAATCTAAAATCGTTCTCGAATCGATTTTTGACGTTACACGGAAAGCGACACGACCAGGGAAATTGGCTTTAATTGTTCCTGTAATCACATTTACAGACGGACGTTGAGTTGCAACAATCAAGTGAATACCAACGGCACGAGCTAATTGAGCCAAACGAGCAATCGGTAATTCAACTTCTTTACCAGCTGTCATAATCAAATCTGCAAATTCATCCACGATTAATACAATATATGGTAAGAATCTGTGACCTGCTTCTGGATTTAATTTACGTTGTTTGAACTTCGCGTTATATTCTTTGATATTTCGAACGAAAGCATTTTTCAATAATTCGTAACGATCATCCATTTCAATACAAAGTGAATTTAATGTGTTAATTACTTTTGTATTATCTGTGATAATTGCTTCTTCCGAATCTGGTAATTTTGCTAAATAATGACGCTCTATTTTAGAATATAAAGTAAGCTCAACTTTTTTCGGATCGACCATCACAAATTTTAATTCAGATGGATGTTTTTTATAGATTAACGAAGCGATAATTGCATTCAAACCGACCGATTTACCTTGTCCAGTTGCACCAGCCATCAACAAGTGAGGCATTTTTGCTAAATCGGCAACAAAGGTTTCGTTCGTAATTGTTTTTCCGAAAGCAATAGGCAATTCCATATCAGCATTTTGAAATTTTTGCGAAGCAATAACCGAATGCATGGAAACCATCGAAGGATTAGAATTTGGAACCTCGATACCAATTGTTCCTTTTCCAGGAATCGGAGCAATAATACGAATACCAAGCGCAGCCAAACTTAAGGCAATATCATCCTCAAGATTTTTGATTTTAGAAATACGAACACCAGCTTTTGGTACAATTTCGTACAAAGTAACGGTAGGACCGATTGTTGCTGAAATTTCATCGATTCCGATTCCGTAGTTCCCTAAGGTTTCGACAATTCTATTTTTGTTCGTTTCTAATTCTTTTTGATCAATTAACGTATTTCCGTTGTCATATTTTTTCAATAATGAAATAGGAGGAAATTGATAATTTGG
>RRZT010905442.1_pt1 | contig 11937 bp, 11 predicted proteins | sample 2165551 | NCBI WGS metagenome assembly RRZT01 (sample SAMN10456910, study PRJNA506462) | wastewater metagenome | biome: wastewater; feature: sludge; material: wastewater sludge; isolation source: wastewater sludge with Escherichia coli K12::gfp cells carrying plasmid... | place: USA: Moscow, Idaho... | reverse complement strand
AGGATATCAGAGAGAATAACCTCAGGAATCGTAAGAGAAAGAGATTCCCAGCTTCTGGCAGAAGCGATTGTTTCAGCAGGAAGAATTTTTGGAAAGCGGATAACAGCTGACGGGGTATCCAACGCCAGACAGGCACAGATGCTCAGACAGTTTGGATGTGACGAGATGCAGGGAGCGTTTTTTGCAAAACCCTCAAGTCTTGAGGAAATAAGAGAAATACTGGATAAATCATACAGATTACCATGAAGGTAAATGCAAAGGCTGAAGCGATGCATTTTGTTTTTGTGGTAATTTTTTATTTAAAATTTATGTTATAATGAAAAGAGGTAAAGAGATGAATAAATTGAATGAACTTAAAGGTTTTATAGATAGAATAACTGATGATGGTCTGTGCATTGCATTTTCAGGAGGAGTCGACAGCTCCCTGATACTGAGGATAGCTTCAGAAACAGGAAAAAGAGTTCATGCGGTTATGTTCAGGACAAGTCTTCATCCTGCAGCAGATGAACCTGAGGCGAGAAAGCTTGCACAGGAGATGGGCGCTCAGATCACCGTGATGGAGATTGACGAGTTTTCAAATCCTGACATACTCAAGAATCCTGTTGACAGATGCTATCTCTGCAAGAAGATGCTGTTTGAGAAGCTCGTTGAATTTGCACATGAAAATGGATACATGACTGTCGCAGACGGGACTAATGCAGACGATCATAACGAATACAGGCCGGGAATACAGGCCCTGGGGGAGCTTGGAGTAGTAAGCCCTCTTGCAGAGCTGGGTATAACCAAAAATGAGGTAAGGCATTTCGCCAAAGAGCTGGGAATAAGAGTCCACAACAAGCCATCAGCACCATGCATGGCTACCAGATTCCCATATAATACTGAAATAACCAGAGAATCTCTTGAAAAGGTAGAACTCGCTGAGAACTATCTCAAGCAGTGCGGACTTGAGGTCTGCAGGCTGAGAGTACATTCAGACATTGCCAGGATTGAGGTAAAAGAAGAGGATTTCGAAAAAGTCCTCATAAACAGGAAGAATATTGCAAGTGAACTCAAAAAAATAGGATTCACATATATCACGCTGGACATCGAGGGCTTCAGGAGCGGAAGCATGGATGTCGGGCTTAAGTAACAGTTGGAGGTAAAATTGAAAGACATACTTGAAGCATATAAAAATGGCGATCTTGAGCTTGAGAGCGTTATTGACCATCTTAAAGATCTTCCATATGAAAACCTTGAATACGCGAGAGTCGATCATCACAGAAAATTGAGGTCAGGATTCGCAGAGGTTATATTCGCGCAGGGAAAAACCCCGGCGCAGGTGGCGGAAATAGCGCACCGGTTGAATGAACGTGAAAAATCCTTTCTTGCGACAAGGGCAGATGCAGACCATTTTGAGGAAGTAAGAAAACTCATTCCGGAAGCAAAGTTTGAGGAGCGCTCAGGAGTGATATATCTTAAAAATCCTGATACAGTGCTGAAAGGAAAGGTAGCCGTGTGCACAGGCGGCACTTCTGATATACCTGTCGCCGAAGAGGCTGCAATCACGGCAGAGCTATTCGGGGCAGAGGTCATAAGGATATACGATGTAGGGGTCGCGGGACTTCACAGACTGCTCAAGGTACTGCCTGAGCTCAGAGATATGAATGCAATAATAGCAGTGGCAGGAATGGAAGGCGCGCTTCCCGGAGTGCTGGCCGGACTTGTAGACAAACCGGTAATAGCAGTTCCTACGAGCGTAGGATATGGAGCCAACTTTGGAGGACTTTCATCACTGCTCACGATGCTAAACTCGTGCGCCGAAGGAATAGGTGTAGTGAATATAGATAACGGATTCGGGGCAGGGTATCTTGCCGCTCAGATAAACCGCCTTGTAGTAAATGCGCTTGAAAAAAGATAAGAGGAGTGTGAATTAGATGAAAACACTGTATTTTGAATGTTTTTCCGGTATAAGCGGAGATATGACTGTTGGAGCACTGCTTGATCTTGGAGCAGACAGGAAAATGCTCACAGAAGCCATTGAGAGTCTGGGCATCGATGGATTCAGGATCGAAATCTCCAATACTCAGAAATGCGGGATAACTGCAACGAAGTTTGATGTGATAATAGATGATGAGCATCAACATGAGCATCACGATCACAACCATGAACATAATAATCATGACCACAGCCACAGTCATGGACATGACCACGACCACGACCACAGCCATGATCACCACCACGACCACGACCATGACCACCACGATCATGATCACGGGAATGGCGGCGAGCATCACCATCGCGGCCTAAAGGAAATAACAGATATAATAAACAGAGCAAGAATGACAGAGAGCGCTAAGAAGCTGGCGCTGGAGATATTTGACATAATAGCTGAAGCAGAGGGCAAGGTCCACGGACTTCCAAAGCATGAGGTTCATTTTCATGAGGTAGGAGCCATAGACTCTATAGTTGACATAGCAGGCATGGCGGTGTGCATAGACAGCCTTGGGGCGGACAGGTATGTATTCTCGCCTCTTTATGAAGGTCAGGGACATGTGCACTGTCAGCACGGAAAAGTTCCTGTACCGGCTCCGGCTACTCTTGAGATGGCGGTAAGGCACGGCATACCTCTTAAGATAACTCAGACCAGGGGAGAACTCGTAACTCCTACTGGCGCAGCTTTTGTAGCAGGCATGAATCCACAGTTCGGCTCGATGCCTCAGGGACTGATAAAGGCTGTCGGCGTCGGCGCGGGCACCAAGGATTTCGCGCATGCCAACATACTCAGGGTGTACATGATCGAAGAGTCTCTTGAATCAGTAGACGAATGTAGCGACAGCGTGGTGCTGATAGAGACCAATATAGACGATGCGAAAGGCGAGCAGCTTGGTTATGCGATGGAGATCCTTCTTGAAAAAGGAGCGCTGGATGTATACCATACTCCGATACTGATGAAAAAGAACCGCCCTGCGTACATGCTCAGCGTGATTTGTGAAAAAAAGCATGAATCTGAGATCATAAAGACTGTATTTAAACATACCACAGCAATTGGAATAAGAAGGCAGGATATAGACAGGGTAAAGATGCAGAGAAGCTTTGAGACAGTTGCAACCGAGCTTGGGGATATAGTGCTCAAGCACTGCAGCTATGAAGGAATAACAAAGACATATCTGGAATATGAAAGCGTCAGAAAATGCGCGCATGAGAACAATATAGGACTTGATGAAGTAGAAAGAAGAGTAAGCCTCAACTTAATATAAGGCTTTGACTGGAGGCGCATCATTGGAGAACATGAAAAAACTAATAATAGCAGAAAAACCGAGCCTTGCGATGGAAATCGTAAAGGCTCTGGGAAAGATGGAAAAGCGGGGCGGATATTATGAAAACGAAGGATACATAGTCAGCTTTGCATTCGGTCATCTTCTTGTGCTTCAGGATGTGGATGATTATTTTGAGCGTGAAAAAACAAGATGGACAATTGAAGAGCTGCCGTTCATACCGGAAAAATTCAAGTTCAGGATACGGGATGACGACGGCGTAAGAAAGCAGTACGAGCTTCTGGAACATCTGATAATGAGGCCGGATGTGGACATGGTAATAAACTGCGGTGACGCTGACAGAGAAGGCGAAGTCATTATAAACAACATAATCTACAGAGTATTCAGCATAAATGGTGCGAGAAAGCAGGTAGGAAGGCTATGGCTCAAATCCATAAACCTCGAGGAGATAAAGGCTTCACTGGCAAGGATAAAGGATATCAGCGAGACGGACAGCCTGTACAAGGAAGGTCTTGCAAGGACTTATCTTGACTGGCTTTATGGAATAAACCTGACCAGATATATAACCCTCAAGGCAGGAGATTTCCTTCCTGTAGGGAGGGTCCTGACTCCGATCGTCAAGAAAGTCTATGACAGAAGAATCGAAATCGAGAACTTCGTGCCTGAAAAATATGCAGAAATAGACTGTATAATCCAAAAAGACTCACAGGAGTTCAAGGCAGCTGTAAAAAGCAGCAGATTTCCGGACATGAACGATGCAGAGCTCATCAGAAAGACTATTGAAGCGCTTAACCTTGCAGAATCCGTAGTAAGCGACAAGCAGGTAAAGGAAGTGGAGAAAAAGCCTAAAAAGCTGTTTTCGCTGACCACTCTTCAGAACCATATGGTTAAAAACTTCAAGCTCACTCTGGAGGATACACTGAAGGCGGCTCAGGCGCTTTATGAAAAGGGACTCATAACCTATCCGAGGACCAATACCGAGTATCTTCACTCAAGCGAGGCTCAGGATGTAAAGAACCTGGTTGAAAAATATGCGGCTATGGGCTATGGCATAAAATTCAAGAATACAAAAGCCCTGTTTGATGACAGCAAGGTAGAGAGTCACAGCGCGCTGCTTCCGACAGTGAAGAGCGTGAATGCTGACAATCTCAAGGCTCACGAGAGAGATGTGTACAAGGCCGTATTAAGCCGCTTTCTGGCAAACTTCGCATCAGAAAAAACCATTGTAGAAGAGACCCGCATAATTATAAAGACTGTTGCAGACAATCGAGAATATATAGTGGAGCTCAAAGGAAATTCCATAAAAAAAGAAGGCTTTTACAGATATGAGAAGCCGGATTCAAAGGAAAAGCTCCTTCCTCAGTTTGAAAAAGGAGAAATCGTAGACGCAAAGTTCGTTGAGGCTATTCGGGAGACCAGCCCCCCAAAGCTGCTCACGATGGTTGAAATGAACAACTATCTCAAGAATCCGTTTCGGGAGGAGATAAAGAATCTCAAAAATTCTACTGCAGAGGATACTGACAGCGCAGACGAATATGAAGAAACCCGGGAGGATGACGACAGGGACTATGCACAGATGCTAAAAGGTATTGAGATAGGAACGGTTGCGACAAGGGACAACATAATCTCCAATGCAGTGAGATATGGCTATATAACTGAAAAGAAGACCGTGCTGGACATTACTGAAAAGGGAATATACCTGGTCCAGGCACTCGAACAGCTCAGCATTGACATGTCAAAGGAAAAGACTGTTGAGACCTCGATAATACTTAAGGACATCTACAGAAAAGACATGACTGTAAATGAAGCAGTCAAAAGGACATCAGACTATTTCAGTGAGATAATAGGACGCAGGGCAAGCATAACAAAGATAAAAAAACCGCATGAAGGCAGGAAAAAGGCAGATAAGGATACAAGAGAAGTCATAGGGACATGCCCGAGATGCGGAAGGAATATATTCGAGAATTCAAAGTCATACTACTGTGAAGGCTACAGAGAAGATCCTCCGTGCAGATTTTCGCTCTGGAAGGAAGACCGGTTTTTCACATCAAAAGGCATGACGGTCACAAAGCCTATGGCAAAATGCCTCATAGAAGGCAAAGTGATAGCGCTGAGAGGGCTTGCCGGAAGTGACGGAAAAAGCTATGGAATCCTTGTGAGGATAAGGGACCTGCAGGATGAGCGCATAACGTTTGAGATGCAGCGCGAAGAAATCGAATCATAAACGAAAAAACAAAAGAAAATATAAAAAGAACTGAGAAGATATCATTTCTATGATACAAAGCTCAGTTCTTTGTTTTTTCAGCTATTCATTGTTGAGCACGGATGCGAGAAATCGGTCTTCAAAAAAAGTATTTGCATTATACAGATAAAGCACGTGTGATATATCCTCGCTGTCGATAAGCTCATACAGATCTTCGTAATAGTACCTCGGGTCCACCACTGTTATGCGGCTGAAATGAGCAGTAAGAAAGGGAATGAAGCAGTTTGCATAGGAATCCTTTATTACGAGAAGGGATTTCTGATTTCTTGCCGCGGTCTTTATCTTTACCAGAGGATGGTTGCCCCTCATGAATACCTCATATTTATTTTTAGCGCTCAGCTTTGAGACATCAAACAGAGAAGGGGACTTGAGTTTCTCCTCAACGTAGCTGACTACGTACTGATCAGATTTTGAGTCTGGCAGATAGACATTTATTGTATCTCCATCGTAGCCGTAATAGCCTGTTTTTGATGCGAGAGTACCGTAAAAATCCGCTGTCACAGGCAATTTTTTATAAGCGCTGTCTGTAACATCAATCTTCAGCTCCCGGGCAAGGCTTTTGAACACCGCATAGGCGCTGTCTGAAGTCCAGTGATGATCAGTCCTGTAGAACGTATCTTTTTCGGATATCTGAGCAAGGGCATTATATGAATCTATCTTTATGACAGAGCTGTCAAGCTCTGAGTATAAATCCTGAATATATTCCTTCTGGCTTATCAGAGGCGCATCCTCGGGAAGGTATGATGACAGGATATCTGAGGCATTTGGCACAATTATGAAAAACGATTGGATATTTCGGTACTTTTCAGTAAAGGAATTTATTGCAGAGATTTTTTCATCCATCGAGGCTTTGTCCGGCGCAGAGGTTTTTTCAAAGAGAAATCCCTCGTTTCCTCTCAAGACTCCGTTAACCTCTCTTCTTCCGAGAAGCAGGTCTGTTCTTGACTTCATCTCGACCCACAGCGTACGATACGGCATCTGGTCTGCAGAATACTTCTCGAATTTCCTGCTGAACCGTCCGCTGAGTATATTGTCGGCATCAAGCCTTGGTACTTTCGCAAGGACCCTGTTCTCACTCTCTGAAAACCTTGAATCCTGATGAATAAGACCAATGGCTCCTGTCACAAATATGAAAGCCGCAAATATAATGCCACTTATCTTATGGAATTTATGTTTTTGATTATCACTTTTTTCAAAATCTGGTTTCATAGGACATCTTTCTATATAACAAATATTATAAAATTAATTTTAAGTTAAAAGCGGAAATAAAGGAATGGATTGTAAGTCTCGGTTACAAGGTATGCCGTAGCCATAAATAATATGAACGCGTGAAGAATAACGGATGCTGACTGGCTGAACCAGTTCTTAAGCTGGTCTCTGTTATGCTCAGGCTCAAATATTTCCCTGAAGATGCCTGTAGAAAACAGCAGGGATATTACCAGCATGACCGCATTTGATTTAAGATAATAGATAAACGTCTTGTCAACAAGCAAATTACCTGACGCTCCAGACATCACGCCGAGATAAGTCGCAGCAGATTCAATGTCTCTGGAGGCAAAAAGTACCCATCCTATTATCACGGCGAGCATGCAGTAAACATGGGATATTATAGCTGGAGCATTATCTATGGATTTCTTCAGGAAAAATTTCTCTATCAGCAGCAGGCACCCGTAGTAAATTCCCCAGACTACGAAATTCCAGCTTGCACCATGCCACAGTCCTGTGAGCATCCACACGGCCATTATGTTTCGTACCTGCTTCATGCGGCTGCAGCGATTTCCTCCAAGTGGGATATATATGTATTCTCTGAACCAGGTCCCCAGAGATATATGCCATCTTCTCCAGAATTCCGTGACGCTTCTTGAGACATATGGATGATCGAAGTTTTCCATGAATTCAAATCCGAACATCTTCCCAAGACCTATTGCCATATCTGAATATCCGCTGAAATCAAAATAGATCTGGAATGTATATGCAATTATGCCAAGCCATGCAGAAAATACAGAAATGCCTGTCATATCCATAGCCTGAGTAATATCCCACAGCGCTCCCATGCTGTTTGCTATAAGTACTTTTTTACCAAGTCCCTGTATGAATCTCTGAGCGCCTTCTCCGAATTTCGCTGCTGATACGTTCCTTTGCTCGAGCTGAGATTCGATATCGCTGTATCTTACTATAGGTCCGGCTATCAGCTGAGGGAACATGGTGACGTAGAGCGCAAATGAGACAGGATTCCTCTGAAGCCTTACCTTGCCAAGATATACATCAATCACATAGGACAATACCTGAAATGTATAAAATGAGATTCCTATTGGAAGCGGCAGCTCACTGTAAGCAATATCTGCATTAAACAGAGCATTGATATTTTCTGCCAGGAATCCGTAATATTTGAAAAAACCGAGTATTAGAATATTGAACACAACTGCGGAAATAAACAGGGCTCTTCGAACCGCCCTTTTTTCCTTTATGAGCTCCGATTCGATAAATATTCCAAAAACAAAATTTGTAAGTATCGACGCTATCATAAGCAGAACGTACACCGGCTCTCCCCATGCGTAGAAAAAAAGGCTCACTGCAAGAAGCGTGAAGTTCTTTATCTTTGCCGGAGACATCCAGTAGAGCAGAAGTGACAGCGGCAAGAATGTGAATAGAAAAAATATACTGCTGAAAACCACTTTATTCCTTCTTCCTGTTATAATTTCAAAAATTCCATATCTTAATGCCCATCAAGAAAAGCATTCCTGAGCTCCTCTGAATTATCAGCTACAGCATAAAAGACGATGTCATCACTTATACGGACTATATAATCCTCAAGCAGCGCGCACTGCTCGGGAGCATATCCGCCAAAGCTCTCGGTCTGAGCGGATATCCGGCTTTCTATCGCAGCTTCGACAGATTCGATCTGAGCCTTGTCGCTGAGCTTTATAATCATCATCTCGCTTACGTCCATAGAAGAGGCAGGAGAATAGATCACGACATCCTCGTAATCTGCTGTATTAAGTCCAAAAAAGCGCTTGAGGGACCTTGACGGATTCTCTGATCTTATCATTTTATCGCTGTCGATAAGATCCTGCATGCCTGATGCAAGCTCCTGTATATCAATCTCTCCATTCTTCTGTGAATCCTTGCTGCAGCCGCCGGCAGAAGCAAGGAGAAGTGCCAGCATAATGAGAAGGACTGCACTTTTCAGCCTTCTTTTATTAATTTTAACTCCATCATCCATTATTTTTTCTCCTGTATACCAATCTGAGCCATTAAGAAGTCAAGCCACGCAGGGTAGTACTGAGCCTTAAAATGAATGCCATCTGCAGCATAATAGTCCGGATTTTCCTTTATCAGATGTGTAGAATCGATGTATGTGATTCCCATATCCGAACACATACTTACAAGGGCCTCATTGAAATCTCCGCTTCTTTTGAAAAGCGGCTTTTTCTCAATGACCGATTCTTTCACAGGATATACTGAGTTGACATAGATTTCAGCGCGTGGAATCTCAATTCTCACGCTCTCAATAAGTGCCCGGTAATGCGATATGAAATCCTCAGTAGTCTTGAAAAGCAGCAGATCATTTACTCCATAAAGCATTACTATCTTCTGAGGGCTCAGAGAAGCTGCTTTCTTAACGTCGTCCTTTGCCGATATTACATTTCTTCCTTTGCTTGCGACTACTGAGGATGAATCGGCATATCCATAAAGGCTCAGCGGCTCAGCCTGGGAGTCGCCCATGAAAACCACAGATTCAAAAGCCTTCCTGAATCCATTTTTATGGGATTTTACCTGCAGAGACTTTTCCTCCTCGGATTTTGAGATTTCAAGCTGAACAGCTTGTATCTTCTCCTCGATAGCTGACGTTTCGGCGGCTTCGAGCCTTTTAAGAGCATCGACATTTGCAAGAATCTCCTGCTCGCTCAGTCCTGATGCATTCACTTCAAGCTCTGAATCATTTTCAAAGGCATTGTATGATATAGCCATGACTATGAGCGCTAAAAATATATATTTGAATTTCTTCTTGATTTTCATGACAAACCTGCTTCTTAAAATTATTTTTCCTTCTCAAGACATTATGATATCATACTTTGAGCAAAAATCACACATCAACTGTAAGTTTATTGTAACTAAAAGGTCAATTTATTCATATATAATACTTGAATAACGAAAATCAAGGAGACAGAAAATGGAAATATTACGCATAATTTTTGCTGTCATGATAGTGATATCATTGCTTGCAATGGTACTGCTCTTCATTGACGGAGGGAAATATGGAAAAAATACAATGATATTCAATTCGATAGCGATGTGGTCAATATTCATATCATGGATCGACTTTACGTCAATTCCGGTGAATTATTCCACGCAGCCGTTCAGCTATCAGCTCAAGCTGTTTATTTCAATATTATTTGGAGCTATGTCCATAATTGCGGCATTTGTTTTTTTCATAAAGCGCGACAGGCCAAATCACGCGAGAACAATAATGGCTCTGGCGATAGCAGGTGGCATGATGGGGCTGCTGCTTTAAGGGTTTAAGTAACATACTTTTATATAGCATTAAGGAGAAAAAATGTATAAATTAGTTTCGCTTGACATGGATAACACTACACTTGACAACAATCACAGAATAAGTGCAAAAACCAGAGAGACCCTTGAAAAAGCACATAAAAAGGGTGTAAGGATAATAATGAATACAGGCAGGACCCACAATGAATCAGAGAAATATCTCGAATATCTTGACTTTGTAGATTATTCAGTGACTTCAAATGGATCGGTGGTATATGAGAGAAAAAGCGACAGATTTTACCGCGTAAATGAGCTCAACATGGATTATGTAAGAGCGGCGCAGAAAATCTGCAGGAAATACAAAGACAGCGTGCTCTTTCTGGTAGCTGATGAGACCAGATGCTACATGGAAAAAGATTATGCTCAGAGCAGAGGCCTTGAGCTCTTCAATGATATAATAGGAATTGAGCTGGAGGCCGTAGAAGACCTGGCAGGGCATTTCGAGAATAAATTTGCAGGGAAGTCTGTAATAATGGGTGACCGAAGCATACTTGAAAAGATCAAGGATGAGCTTCATGAGATATTTGGCGAGGATATACAGCTTAGATATTCACTCGAATCTGCGCTTGAAATCCTCAACCCTGAGATGGATAAATCAGAGGGTCTAAAGCTGATAATGGAGCTTTGCGGCATAAAAAAAGAGGAAGTCATGGCAATAGGCGATGGTGAGAATGACATAGGAATGCTGAAGCAGGCAGCTCTTGGAATTGCAGTAGCAAACGCCTGCGAGCCTCTTAAGAAGATTGCAGATTATATAACTCTCAGCAACGTCGAAGACGGAGTTGCTCACGCCATAGAAAAATTCGTGCTGGCATAGAAAATCTGTTCAGGAGGTAGATTGTGTCTGAGATTCTGTTTCCCCGAAATATCAGCTGCATTTTCTGCAGCATGCCGATAAGCAGGCAAAATGCCTACAGCATTTGCAGAGAGTGCTTCGAAAAGATGGAATTCATAAAGGAAATATGCACAAATTGCGGAAGGACTGGAGAACACAGCAGATTGTGCACTTTTTGTCATGGAGACAGATATTATTTCGACAGAGTATACAGCATATTAAAGTACAATGACTTCATGCACGGAAAGATATATGGATACAAATACGGACACAGGAATTATCTTTCCAGGTATTTTGCGCAGATGGCAAATGACTTCATCAAGGCAAACTCTCTGAATTATGATTTTGTAACAGGAGTACCCATATCCAGAAAGAGAATGAGATCAAGAGGCTTCAACCAGACATATGCAATTGCTGAAAAACTTGATGAGAGCGAAAAATATATTGAACTGTTTGAGAGAAAAAGACATACGGCATTTCTTTCAAGGCTTTCTGATTCACAGCGGAAAAGTGAAATAAAGGGAGCGTTTGATATAAGGGCAGAATCTCTGGATATAATGCTTGAAAAATTCTATTCAGACAAGGACCGCGTTTTTCCTGAAAAAAAGCTTAGAATCCTTATATTTGATGACATATTTACAACCGGCACAACCATGAATGAGCTTGCCTCACTATTAAAAAAGCGTATTGCAGATGTGGAGGTAAGCTGCCTCACATTATGCAATGCAAGGATAATGCATAAAAATGAAACAAAAAAATCTGCTTCTGAATTATAATCAGATAAGCAGATTTTTTTTATGCAACTATTTATTATACAGCAGTCCTGTCTGAAAGTCTATCAGATGAGGACGATAGCTTTTTGCCATGTGCATAAGTCACGTATGCGTATATTCCTGTTATAACTACTCCAGCCACATAAGAAACATTCATTGGTAGTCTGAATCCTATCTGTGCATTAAGGATATAGCTTGATATTATGAACATGTAGAACATACCAGGAAGAAGTGAAACCATGTAGTTCTTTTTGTTCT
>RRZT010634690.1_pt1 | contig 11937 bp, 9 predicted proteins | sample 2165551 | NCBI WGS metagenome assembly RRZT01 (sample SAMN10456910, study PRJNA506462) | wastewater metagenome | biome: wastewater; feature: sludge; material: wastewater sludge; isolation source: wastewater sludge with Escherichia coli K12::gfp cells carrying plasmid... | place: USA: Moscow, Idaho ... | reverse complement strand
CATGTTTGAGCTTAACGAAACCCTGGAACAGGCCCGCGTTCGTAACATCCGTGATGCGTTGATGGAAGACATTGGCGTGTGCGACTGGACCGGCCAGCTGGTGCCGGTTCCCCATCCGGTGACGGCGCGGGTATTGGTGCGCGAAGACGCAGTGCTCTGCGGCCGCGAGTGGTTTGATGGCAGTATGCAGGGGGTGGACCCGGCGCTGCAGATCGAATGGCATTACGCGGAAGGAGACCGGATGCAGGCTGACACAGTTGTTTGCAACATTCGTGGCGAAGCGCGTTCGATCTTGACGGCCGAGCGTTGTGCACTCAATTTTTTGCAACTGCTCAGTGGCACGGCAACCATTACACGCCGCTATGTCGAGGCCGTCGCGGGCGCTTCGCCACGAGCTTGTTCCGTGCTCGATACGCGCAAGACCATTCCCGGCCTGCGTCAGGCGCAGAAATATGCGGTGCGCGTGGGCGGGGGACAGAACCAGCGCCTGGCCTTGTGGCATGGCATTTTGATCAAGGAAAACCATATTGCGGCTGCCGGGGGCATTGCGCAAGCGCTGGAAAATGCCCACGCGCTCAATGCCGGTGTCGACATCCAGATCGAGGTTGAGACACTCGAGCAGTTGCAGCAGGCATTGGCGCATGGTGCTCGCAGCGTGCTGCTGGACAATTTCACACTGGATGCCATGCGTGAAGCCGTTCGCATCACTGCTGGACGTGCATTGCTGGAAGCCTCGGGTGGCGTCAACTTGGAGCAGATACGCAAAATTGCCGCCACTGGGGTGGATCGGATTTCGATCGGCAAGCTGACCAAGGACGTGGTGGCGGTGGATTATTCGCTGCGAATTGTTGCCTGAAGGAGCGCCGGTTTCAGGCAACCGCCTTTGCTTCGCCCGTACCGACCGACGCGCACATGGGTACGCGTCGTCGGGTGCCCGGCATTATTGTTTTTTGGGCAGGTCAACGCGGTAGATTTTTTCCGGGTTGAGTTTGGCGCTCCACGGCAGACCGGAGTTCTGCCAGCCATTGATCACGCGCATGCCCGCTTTGTCACCCTCCTTGGCCGCGCTACCCTGGAAACCGTTGATGACGTAACGGGCGTTCCTGAAACCTTTTCCTTGAAGGAACTCGGCGCTGGGCAGGCCGCGTTCGCTGCCGGATCGGCACATGGTGATCACGGGGGCATCTTTGTCTAGGCCACGCGCTTTGAGGGCAGCCTCAACCTGCATGGCGAAATCCGGGTTTTGGTACATGCGGAAACGGCTGTGCTGGGCATCCCATTGGGTGCGGTCCACCAGCATATAAGGGATATTGGCGTCAACCACATCGGTATTGCCGGTGAACATGATTTCAACCGGATCGCGCACATCGATGAACAGGACTTTGTTGTTGGCCTGTTGTTCGAGCTTGTAAGTTTCTTCTGCGCTGATGCCCAGAGGATCGGCAGCAGATGCCGAAGCGCAAAGGCCGATGGCGCAACTGGCCACGAATGCAGCTGTCAGACGGCGGGATAACATCACTAATTTCTCCTGAAATTGATTGGACACTGGATAATATTATATATATTAATATAGTATTAGATAAGTCCCTTTGCCTTTCAAGGAGATTGTGCCGCTTGCGAAAACGCCAGGCATCTTGGTGCGAGGCTTCAGCGCGGTGAATACAGCAGCCGGAGCGCCAGGCCGACAAATACCACACTGGCGCTGCGGTTGAGCCAACGTTGCGCGCGGGACGAATGCTGTATGCGCTGTCCGACGGTGCCGGCGAGCAGCGCCAACGCCGAAAAAGTCAACCACGACGCCAACATGAAGAGCGCGCCCAGGAGCAGCGTCTGGGTGAAGGCGTTGCCTCGCTGCGGATCGATAAAGCTGGGAAACAACGCCAGGAAAAAAACCATCACTTTCGGATTGGTGACGTTCATCAGTACACCGCGCCGCCAAGCTTGCAAAGGCGTGAGATCCGGCATGGCAGAGTGCTGAGTTTTGCCGGTAGCCGGTGATGCACGCCACGCACCCCATGCCAGATAGAGCAGGTACAGCGCGCCGATCACTTTGAGCGTCGTGAAGGCGACAGGCGAAGCCGCAAGCAGGGCGCCTACACCGAGGGAAACGGCCAGGGTATGGACCACTAGCCCACTGCACAGCCCGAGCACAATCCAGAGTCCCGCTCGAGCCCCGCGAAGGGCCGACAAGGTAATGACGAATAAGTTGTCGGGTCCCGGCGACAGGGATAACAGGAAGGCGATACCGAGAAAGCTCAGGGCGGTTTGCAAGCTGGGCATAGGGGAAGTCTATTGGTTTTTGTTTCCGGATTTCTTGCTGGATTTCTTCCCGTTTTTCTTACCCATGCGTTTGAACAGGATAGTCGGGAAGCTGGCGGGCAAGGGCTCCGGATAATCGCGGATGTAATGCAAACCGCGACTTTCGTGGCGATTGAGCGCACTGCGCACGATCAGGTCGGCGCAATCGACCAGGTTGCGCAATTCCAACAAGTCGCGATTGACCTTGAAGTTGGCGTAATAGTCGTCGATCTCGGCCTTGAGTAAGGTGATGCGGTTCTGCGCTCTTTCCAGGCGGCGAACGGTACGCATGATTCCGACGTAGTTCCACATCATCAGCCGCAATTCGTCCCAGTTGTTGGCGATCACGACCTGTTCATCGGGATTTTCAACCTGGCTTTCATCCCATTCCGGCAAAGGCGGGGGGGCAACAGAGGCCTGTTCGCGGATGGCGGAGGCGCAGCTTTTGCCGAACACCACGCATTCGAGCAGGGAATTGCTTGCTAGCCGGTTGGCGCCATGCAGGCCGGTGTAGGCGGCCTCTCCCACGGCGTACAAGTTGTGCAGGTCACAACGGCCGTCAAGATCGGTTACCACGCCGCCACAGGTGTAATGCGCAGCCGGAACTACTGGAATCGGATCTTTGGCGATGTCGATGCCCAGTTCCATGCAACGCTGGTAAATGGTGGGAAAGTGCTCCTTCAGGAAATGCTCCCCCAAATGTGTGGCATCAAGCCAGACATAATCCAAGCCGTGTTTCTTGATCTCAAAGTCAATGGCGCGTGCCACGATGTCGCGTGGCGCCAGTTCGGCGCGGGGGTCGTGGTCGGGCATGAACCGCACGGCATGGATGTTGCCTTCGGTATCCTTGATGGGCAGCTTGAGCAAGCCACCTTCGCCGCGTAGCGCCTCGGTGATCAGAAAGCTGCGTTCTTGCGGATGGAACAGGCAGGTGGGATGGAACTGGATGAATTCCATATTGCCCACCCGGCACCCGGCACGCCAGGCCATGGCAATGCCGTCACCAGTGGACGTATCGGGGTTGGTTGTATAACGGTAAACCTTGCCTACCCCTCCAGTGGCCAGAACCACCGCGCGAGCCGCAAGGGTCATGACCTTGCCGGCATCAATGTCGAGCACATAGACACCGTAACAATTTCTGATGGGCGTCTCAGCCCCGCTGCCAAGATGTTTATCGGTAATCAGGTCCAGCGCCATCCAGCGTTCATGCAGGGTAATGTTGGGATGACGGCGCGCCATTTCCAGCAACGTGGCATGAATGGCTTGCCCAGTGGCATCTGCCACATGGGCAATGCGGCGTGTGCCGTGTCCCCCTTCGCGGGTGAGGTGCAGCCCCAGAGGGCCTGCCGGATCGCCGGTGAATGGCACGCCTTGTGCGAGTAGCCAAGCGATTGCGTCGGCGCTGTGAGCGGCTACGTGGCATGCGGCGTACTCATCGACAATACCGGCGCCAGCTATTTGGGTATCGTGGACATGGTTTTCTATGCTGTCGTCGGAGGCAAGAACACCCACAATGCCGCCTTGGGCGCGTGCTGTGGCTGATTCCTCCAGCTTGCGTTTGGCCAGCATGACTACGGGCATCTGGTCGGCCAGGTGCAAGGCCGTGGTCAGGCCCGCCAATCCAACGCCCACAATCACTACTGGGGGGGTGTGGACGGATGGTGCTGTGGCAGCCTGGGAGGTGGGGGCTTCAGTCATGGTTGGCGCATGTTGCCGGGGGCTCGCCGGTTTGTCCGGCGCCATCAGGCGGCTGGGGTACACGATAGCCTTCGCTTGACCATGCTCCCATGTCAATCAGCTTGCAGCGCTGGCTGCAAAAAGGGCGCCAAGGATTAATCGTTGCGTCGTAAATGTTGTTTGCCCCGCACTGCGGACAGGATACGATGCGCGGGGTGGCCGTGCGCATTAGAGGTGTAGGCATTTTGTTGGGAGACCCGGTATCAGGCGCACAAAGTCAGCTGGAAGTCGGTATGTTCGGCCCTTGGCACCAAGTGCTCTTCCTCGTCCTGCTGCATCATCCGTATGGTAACGATGAGACGGTTGGCGCTGATTTCCGGGATTACAGCAGTTTCGGGATTGATATACAGGCGCAGCAGCTGGAATGTACGGCTCTGGGGCAGGTTCTGCTGGAATTGGCCGTTTTGGGCCGTCATTTTCTGGGGCTGCCCAGTGCTACGTAGCAACATCAGCAACAACTTGATACCATCTCCGAGCGGTAAGAGATGGTTGATCCAGCGTTGCAGGTCATTCTGGCGATTCTGGTGAGAAAGATGCTGCCAGGCGTGATAAGCCGGCAGGTCAAATTCGCAGGTTCCGCCAGGGATACTGATACGGCTGCGGATGGCGGTCAGCCAATCGTTCTCTGTCAGTACATGACCAATTTTCCCCTCCATCTGTGCGAGTTGGGAAAAACAGGTATGCAGATCCTCCAGTGTCCGATCCAGCGCCACCTCGGCAATGGCCGGGTTGCCTTTGTAACTGTTGAGTTGCTGCTTTTGCCGCTCGAGATCGCGCATAACCTCTGATTTGAGATCGGGGCGGCTGGCTACATCGAGTATTTCAAACAATGTGACCAATGAAAAATGGTGGTCTATGGCATCGGTGCGAGGCTGCAATTGTGCAAATCGGTTGAATAGGCGCTCTAGCCTCAACCATGTGCGGATGCGTTCATTAAAAGGATGTTCGTACAGGATCACTTGGCGATTCTCCCGCCGCAATCATAATCCCGAAACTGCGTGCCAGAATACGCACCTGGTCACGAAGTTGTTGTGGATCGACCGCCTTTCCGTTGAAGATCACGGCATCGGCAATGCGCCAGCGATCCTGCCTGCCTGCCTGACTAGCCACAATGGAACTGGCGGTTTCCCATGTTAGGGCACTGCGTTGTGTGGTGCGCTGGATCTGCGTATCTTCATCACAATCTACGACGATGATCCGGTCAAGCCGTTTGCGCCAGTGCGGTGATTCGGCAAGCAGGGGGATCTCGTAAAGGATGACTGTCCTGCCTTGGCGCTGTGCCGCTTCTCCCAGTTCCTGAGCCTGTTGCAATACGATGGGGTGGATGATATTTTCCAGTTTTCGCCGGGCTTCGGGAAGACGAAAGACCAGTTCCCGCATGGCATCACGCCGCATCGCGCCGTTGGCATCAATGAATGCGTCTCCAAAAACTTGCCGGATGCAGTTGATGGCAGCGCCGTGTGCACGGGTGCAGGCCCGCGACAGTTCATCAGCATCGACTACGAAAGCGCCTGCGGCTTGCAGCAAGCCCGCCACGGTGCTTTTGCCACTGCCTATACCGCCAGTAATGCCGATATGCCAACTGGGAGGAATGATCGCGACGGACATGGGAGGATTCAAAGATAAGAAAAGGCCGAAATCCTCAGGAAAGACCGACCATCTGCATCAATTTTTGCGCGCCAAACAACCAGACAGCCGATGCGCCCAACGCCAGAAAGGGACCAAAGGGTACGTAACGGCCTTCGCGCAATTGACCGCCAAGCTTCATGAGGATACCAATGATCGCACCGATGACTGCGGCCAGCAAGATGATTGGTATGAGGGCCCCGGTGCCAAACCATGCACCCAATGCGGCATACAGCTTGAAATCGCCAAAACCCATTCCTTCCTTGCCCGTGAATAGCTTGAAGCTCCAGTAGATCAGCCACAGCGACATATACCCCAAGGCCGCACCCCAAACGGCACTACCCAGGCTGATGCTGGTCCAGCCCAGGCTAGCGATCAGCAGTCCCATCCATAGCAAGGGCAGGGTGATGCTGTCGGGCAGATAGGTGGTGTCCCAATCAATCAGTGTCAGGCAGATCAGGCTCGTGCCAAAAATGAACCAGGCCAGGGCCTGCCACTGTAAGCCATACCGGCTCAGACACAGCCACGCAAGCGCGGCAGTAACCACCTCCACGAGAGGGTAACGGATGCCAATGGATGATCCGCACGATGCGCATTTGCCGCGCAGAAACAGATAGCTCACAACCGGGATATTTTCGTGCCACCGGATGCGATGGCCACACTGACGGCAACAGGAGGGCGGCGTCAACAAATTGAATCGTTTGTGTGAAGAGCAGGACGCAGGAGACAGATCCCTGTTTTCCTTTTGGGCCGCATAGGCGGCATGTTCTGCGTCCCAGGCCTGTTCCATCATCCGGGGCAGGCGGTAGATCACTACGTTGAGGAAGCTGCCCACCAGCAGCCCCAGCAGTGCCGCCAGCGCGGCATACAGTGTGTTTCCCGTCATCAGACCACCTGGCCCAGCTTGAAGATCGGAAGATACATCGAAATAACGATGCCTCCGATGACAACGCCAAGCACCACGATGATGATGGGTTCCATCAGGCTGGAAATGCCGGCCACCATGTCGTCTACTTCTGCCTCGTAGAAATCGGCTGCTTTGCCTAGCATGTGATCCAGTGAACCGGATTCTTCGCCAATGGCCGTCATCTGGAGAACCATGACCGGGAAGCGGCGTTGTGTGGTCATGGCTGCAGAAAGGCTGGTTCCCTGCGCAACATCCAGCTGGATGCGCTTGGTGGCCTCTTCGTAGACTCTGTTGCCAGAGGCACCTGCAACCGAGTCGAGTGATTCGACCAGGGGTACGCCTGCGGCAAACATGGTCGACAGGGTGCGCGTCCAGCGGGCGATGACTGATTTGTCAACGAGTGTGCCGAAAATCGGCAGTTTCAATAGCAGGCGGTCCATGAAATGCTGTACTTTTTCATTGCGTTTCCAAGCCTGCATGAAGAAATACACGGCGGCAGGGGGCACCAGCAAAATGAGATACCAGAATTTCACAAACAGCTTGCTCATGCTGATCATAAACAGGGTGGGAGCTGGCAGGTCGGCGCCAAAGGAACTAAAAACCTGCTCGAATGAGGGAATCACGAAAATCATGATGATGGTGACTACCACAAAGGCCACCACGATCACTGCAACCGGATACATCAGGGCCGACTTGATCTTGCGCTTGATGCCTTCCGTTTTTTCCATGTATGTGGCCAACCGGTCGAGCAGCCCTTCCAGAATGCCGGCCTGTTCCCCCGCTTCTACCAGGTTGCAGTACAGGGAGTCGAAATGCATCGGGTATTTGCGAAACGCTTGGTTCAAGGCGGTCCCGGTTTCCACGTCGCTTTTGATGGCATGCAGCAATCGGGTCATTTTTGGATTTTCGCTGCCTCGAGCCACAATGTCGAACGATTGCAGCAGAGGAACGCCTGCCTTGATCATGGTGGAAAGCTGTCGGGTAAATAGCGCGATATCCTTTGGTTTGATTGTTTTGCCACCACTGGCGCGGCGTTTTTTCATCTTAAGAATCCGGATGCCCTGACGCTGCAGTGTGCTGCGCACGACCGCTTCAGAAACGGCGCGCATTTCGCCTTGCACCGGCTTGTTCTGCCTGTCAACGCCTTGCCAGACAAACATGAATGTCTTGACTTCCTTCTCTTCCTTTCGGGGCGAGGCCCTGCCGGAATCCTGGCCGGAACGACGGCTGGAAGGGTTGCCAGAAGCGGTTGCCATGATATGGTTCCTGTTTCAATGGTTATTGACGATCAAGTTGCTCATTCGTTGGTCACGCCGAGGACTTCTTCCAGGGAGGTTAGTCCCTGCATGACCTTTTGCAGACCCGCCTGGCGCAACGAGCGCACGCCTTCGAGTTCGGATTGTTTGGCGATGTCCAGCGCGCTGCCGTCGCGCAGGATGATTTCTTGAATCGCTTCGCTGATCGGCATAACCTGGTAAATGCCGACGCGGCCCTTGTAGCCGTTGTTGCAGGCGTCGCAGCCTACAGCCTTGTAGGGTTTCCAAGTGCCGTTGAGTTCGGCTGGTGTAAACCCGGCCTCGAGCAAGTTGGCTTCTGGAATTTCTGCTGGCGTCTTGCATTTGAGGCACAGGCGCCGGGCCAGCCGCTGCGCCGTAATCAGAATCACGCTCGAAGCAATGTTGAACGGCGCCACGCCCATGTTGCGCAGGCGCGTGAGGGTGGTGGGCGCGTCGTTGGTGTGCAGGGTGGAGAGCACCATGTGGCCCGTTTGTGCGGCCTTGATGGCGATGTCGGCAGTTTCGAGGTCGCGGATTTCGCCGACCATGATGATGTCGGGGTCTTGCCGCAAAAACGATTTGAGCGCCACGGCAAAGGTCAGGCCCGCTTTTTCGTTGACGTTCACCTGGTTCACGCCAGGCATGTTGATTTCCGACGGGTCTTCGGCGGTGGCGATGTTCACGCCCGGCTGGTTGAGCAGATTCAAACAGCTGTAAAGCGACACGGTTTTGCCCGAACCCGTGGGCCCGGTGACCAGAATCATGCCGTAGGGGCGGTAGATGGCTTGGAGCAGACGTTCTTTCTCAATCGCGTCGTAGCCCAGCGCATCAATGCCCATGCGCGCGCTGCTGGGGTCCAGAATACGGATCACGACCTTTTCGCCAAACAGCGTGGGCAACGTACTCACGCGAAAGTCGATGACCTTTTCGGGGCCGAGCTTGAGCTTCATGCGGCCGTCTTGCGGCACCCGTTTTTCAGAAATGTCGAGCCGCGACATGACCTTGATGCGCGAGGCCAGCCGATCTTTGATGGCGGGCGGCGCCGAGGTGATTTCGCGCAACTCGCCGTCAATACGAAAGCGCACGCGGTAGGTGAACTCGTAGGGCTCGAAGTGCAGGTCGGATGCCCGCATGTTCACCGCGTCCACAATCATCTTGTGGAAGAAGCGGACGACCGGCGCGTCGTCGGCTTCGATGCTGCCGCTGTCGTCTGCCGCTTCGTTGGCGTCCTCACCGCTGGTGATATCGTCGAAATTAAAATCGCCGCCTGCGGTGAGCTTGTCGAGGCTCTCAGAGGCGCTGGTGCCGAGTTCGGCAATCAGCGCCGTGAGTTTGGTGTATTCGACCACCACCCAGTCGATAGGCAGCTGGATGGCGAACTTGAGCTTTTGCGCGGCAACCTGGTCGCTGGGGTCGGCGGTGGCAACGATCAGGCGGCCATTCTTTTTTGCCAGGGCGACGATCTTGCATTCCGCCGCCAGCTTGCGGTCGATCAGGTCTTTGCGCAGCTTGGTTTTGTCGACCGCAGCAATGTCAAGCAGTGGAAGAGCGAACGTCTGTGCCAGGGTAAAGGCCATGTCGGCGGCATCGATGTGGCCGGCATTGATGACTTCGGCGATGAAGTTGCTTCTGCTTTGCCGCACACGCTGCATCAGTTCGTTTGCGATGTTTTCCGTGATCTTGCCGCGCTGAATCAATACCTGTGCCGTGGCTGGCAAGGTATTAGATGTGTCTTTCAAGGTGGAGTCTGTTACGGACATGTTTTGGGCGTTGGCATCAATCAGAAGGGTCCGGCAATCAGCGTTGGCGCAGCCATACTGTCAGGCAATGAAAATGTAAACAACATAACATATATTTGCATATTTTATGTGAATGCAGTCTAGCGTTATCCGGCTATAAGATCAGCGTTCCTGCCAAGTTATCTGCGAAATTTATCGCAATTTCATTAATAAAAAATACGTGAAAAATTTGTTATTGTTTCGTATTCCCCAACAACCGGTGGCTTGCATGTCTCGTGCATCGGTGACGAAATACTTGCCGTTTGGAAGGAATCGCCCGATGTTTTCCCGATGTTCCATGCTCCGTTCTTGTGCAATCACGGTTGTCATTGCTGCACTGGCTCTGGTTTCTGGTTGCGGCCAGAAACAGTCTGTCAGGAACAATTTGTCGGTTGGCATGGTGCTTGAGCCGCCCGGTCTGGATCCCACAACGGGTGCTGCTTCGGCCATTGGCGAAGTGGTGCTTTATAACATTTTTGAAACCTTGACCAAAATTCAGCAGGACGGATCGGTCTTGCCGTTGCTGGCGCAACGCTGGGAGTCATCGCCTGACCAGAAAATCTGGACGTTTCATTTGCGTCAGGATGCCCGATTCCACAACGGAGAACCCTTCAACGCCTCCTCTGTCAAGTATGCATTTGAACGTGCGGCGGCTCCAGACAGCACCAACAAGGACAAGCAACTCTTTGCCGGTTTCGAGCGCATTGAAACTCCCGATGCATTCACTGTCGTGTTGCATGGGCGCGTGCCCAATCCGAATCTTCCTTTCCTGCTTGGGCAGGCTACAGCCGTTATCGTTGAGCCCGCAACAGCGGCCGGAAACCCTGTCAATCCAATTGGAACGGGGCCTTACCAGTTGGCGGATTGGCAGAAAGGCGCTTCGCTGACTCTGAAGAAATGGGAGGGTTACCGATCTGCGAGCAGCATTGCCCTGCAAAGCGTTACCTTCCGTTTTATTTCGGACGCTGCTGCCCAGTCTGCTGCTTTGCTGGCGGGCGACATTGATCTGTTTTCGCGCGTACAGGTGGCTCGAAACATCCAACAGTTCAAAAATGACAGCCGGTTTCAGGTGCTGGTGGGTGGGTCCCGTGCCAAGACAATCGTTGCCATGAACAACGCTAGAAAACCGCTGGATGATGTGCGTGTGCGCCGTGCCATCAGTATGGCCATCGACCGTCAGGCCGTGATTCAGGGGGCAGCAGATGGGTTAGGGGTGCCCATTGGCAGCTTTTATGTGCCGGGTGCTGCCGGCTATGTCGATACTACAAACATGGTGCCCTACGATCCGGAGAAGGCCAGGGCGCTGCTCAAGGAGGCAGGAGTTGCCGGTCTGAGTCTGTCCATGAAATTGCCTCCTACGCCCTACGCCAAGCAGGGTGGGGAAGTGATTGCAGCCATGTTGGCCAAAGCCGGTATCACTGTCACACTTGAAAGTGTGGAGTGGGCGCAGTGGCTCAGCCAAGTCTATGGAAAGAAAGACTACGATTTGACCATCATCAGCCATGTCGAACCGTTCGATTTCGGCAATTTCGCCAAACCCGATTACTACTGGAATTACCGTTCGCCAACATTCAATGCCCTGTATGAGCGCATTCTTCAGTCGGGCAACGAACAGGAGCGGACGCGTTTGCTGGGTGACGCGCAGCGACTGGTGGCCGACGATGCCGTCGCCGTCTATCTGTACCAGCCGCAATGGATCACCGTGGCCAACAGCAAGTTGCAGGGTTTGTGGCAGGACATGCCGGTGTTCGTCAATGACCTTTCTGCCTTGCGCTGGCAATAACGCTGCGGCAACCTAATACACGTGCACGTGCATTCATGCAAGAAACCTGAACAGGTTCGCACCGTTGGTATCCTCCGGTCGGCGCTTTCATTCAGTTAGCGCGTATGGCTGATTGGTTATGCCAGTTGCGCGGTCTGTTTGTAACAACAAACAAAACCGTTGGCCTTGCCCAGTGAAAACATTCCCCATTCACAAGTAGCAACCACGTCCGGCTGTTGATACCGGTGCAGGGGCTGCGGATGACGGTCACTGCTATAGTCAACGGATCGGCAGTGCCTACCGGTAACCGGGGATATGGATGGACAGGAATGCTTCACTTCAGGATATTTTGATTATTGTTCATGCGCCGCCCTATGGCAGCGAACGTTGCCTGTCGGCGTTGCGGCTTGCGTTGGCCCTTGCGGGGCAGGATCAGTATCCCCCAAGGCTGCAAGTTTTCCTGATGTCCGATGCCACGGTTCTTGCACTTCCCAATCAGCAGGACGCGTCGGGCCAGACGCTGCAGAAAATGGTCGAGGAACTGTCCGGACT
>RRZT010260502.1_pt1 | contig 11937 bp, 11 predicted proteins | sample 2165551 | NCBI WGS metagenome assembly RRZT01 (sample SAMN10456910, study PRJNA506462) | wastewater metagenome | biome: wastewater; feature: sludge; material: wastewater sludge; isolation source: wastewater sludge with Escherichia coli K12::gfp cells carrying plasmid... | place: USA: Moscow, Idaho... | reverse complement strand
GTCTGATCGCCATCGAGCGCGCGGGGACGATCTGGATCGATTTCCCGCCCGATTTCACGCTGGGTGCCGACGATACGCTCTACGTCTGCGGGGGGCGCGATGACCTCAAAACCCTGCAGGCAGCCTTTGCCCTCCAGGCCGTTCATTCCAGCTCGCATTGCGCGTGCGCCCGGTTTTCGATCGCTTACGTTGCCCTATTCGCAACTTTGTTGCATTATCCGGGAATGCGTGAATCAAACGGCAGTCATTCTCATCAACACCCGCCTTCCAGAAGGGTTTTGCAACGGCCGCAAACCCATCTCTGGCGGGCTTTATGCATGGGCTCGTCCGTACGTCTTGGGTGGGCGTTAGGCGCATTGGCCCTGCTTTGGCTGGCCGTCATCTGGGCGATGACATGACTGCCTCCGTGCTGCTCCGCTTTTGCGATCTGACTCTGGGGTATAACCGTCATCCGGCGGTGCATCACTTGGAGGGAGAAATCGGCGCCGGAGAACTGCTGGCCGTCGTCGGACCGAACGGCGCCGGCAAATCGACCCTGCTCAAGGGCATTGTCGGGGAACTCCGCCCGATGCAAGGCGACATCGAATTTGCGGCCATCGAACGCGCGCAAATTGCCTACCTGACGCAGCAGGCGACGGTGGATGGCAACTTCCCGATCAGCGTTTTCGATTTCGTGGCTATGGGCCTGTGGAGCGAATTTGGCGCCTTCCGGGCTCTCGACCGTCGGGCGCTGGCGCGGGTCGGCGAATCGATCGAAACCGTCGGTCTGGCCGGGCTCGAGCGCCGGACGATCGGCCAACTCTCCGGCGGGCAACTGCAGCGCGCCCGCTTTGCCCGCGTCATGCTGCAGGACGCTCGGTTGGTCTTGCTCGACGAACCCTATGCGGCAATCGACGAAAGCACGGTGCTCGATCTGGCCGCGTTGGTGCGACGCTGGAACGCTGAAGGACGAACCGTGATCAGCGTCCTGCATGATCTGGCGCACGTGCGCCGGGAGTATCCGCAGACCCTGTTGCTTGCCCGCGAACAGGTGGCGCGTGGCGCCACCGCCGAGGTGTTGAGCGAAGCCAATCTCGAGCAAGCGCGCGTCCTTGCTGGCCTGCAAGGCGACCGGACTGCGCTGGAAATCTGCCGCGGAGGCGAGCGATGAGCGAACTGCTGACGTCCATTCCGCTGTTCGAACCTTTCATCGAATACGCCTTCATGCGCCGAGCCCTGGCCGGCTGTCTAGCCCTATCGCTGGGCGCGACGCCGATTGGCGTGTTCCTCATGCTGCGCCGGATGAGCATGGCCGGCGACGCGATTTCGCACGCTATCCTGCCCGGCGCGGCGATCGGCTATCTGATCGCCGGCCTATCACTGTCGGCGATGACCGTGGGCGGCCTGCTGGCAGGAATCGCCGTAGCCCTGCTCGCTGGCGGCGTCGCCCGCAGTTCGGTGCTCAAGGAGGACGCCAGTCTGGCTGCCTTCTACCTGATGTCCTTGGCTGCAGGCGTACTGATTATTTCCGCACGCGGCAGCAGCGTCGACCTGTTGCACGTCCTCTTCGGCAGCGTCCTCGCGCTCGACGATCAGGCCTTGTTGCTGTTGGCCGCAATCGCTTCGGTGTCGGTCCTGCTCCTGGCCGGCGGCTTGCGTTTGCTGGTGCTCGAATGTTGCGACCCTGCCTATCTGGCCCGGGTCAGCCGTCTGGCACCGCTGACCCACTACGGTTTCCTCGTTCTCGTGGTCCTTAATCTAATTGGTGGTTTCCACGCCCTCGGCACTTTGATGGCCGTCGGCATCATGATCCTGCCGGCCGCCGCGGCGCGCTTGTGGGCCGAGGACATCGCCGCCCTGCTCCTGGTGGCCGTCGGCATCGCCTTCGCCGGTTCCGTGCTCGGACTGCAGCTGTCCTACCAGGCTAATCTGCCCGCCGGCCCGGCAATCGTGCTCACCCTCGGCGGCGCCTACCTTCTCTCCATGCTGCTTGCACCGCACGGCCCGCTGGTCAGCCGCTTGCGGCCACGCTGGCATTTCGACCACTAAGCCCGTTAGGACCCCCTTATGCCTCCAGTTTCATTCGGCCTTGAGCGCCTGATTCGCCTTGGTCTTGCCGTCTTGGGCGGCCTGCTGTTTGCGCTCGCCGCCCGCGCCGCCGAACCCCTGCCCGTCGTCGCCAGTTTCAGCATCCTCGGTGATTTCGTCACTCGGGTCGGCGGTGAGCGCGTCCAAGTCAGCACTCTGGTTGGTCCGGGCAGCGATGCCCATGTCTACCAGCCCACTCCGGCCGGTGCCAAGCGCCTGGCCCAGGCGCGCCTGGTGGTGGTCAATGGCCTTGGTTTCGAAGGTTGGATCAATCGTCTGATCAAATCCTCGGGCTACAAAGGGACCGTCGTCGTCGCCAGCAAGGGCAGCGAACTCCTCGAACGCCGCCCGGCCAAAGCCACGTCGCAGGATAAAGGACACGAGCGGCACCACCATCACGGAACTCGCGATCCTCACGCGTGGCAGGATGTAAGCAATGCGCTGCGCTATGTCGACACCATTGCCCAGGCCCTTTCCTCCGTCGACCCCGAAGGTCGCGCGCACTACATGGAGAACGCTCGTCGCTACCGCGAGGAACTGGCCGCGCTCGACACTGAACTTAAGACTGCGTTCCAGGCGCTGCCTGCGGAACGTCGCAGCGTGGTTACCCCCCACGACGCCTTCGCCTATTTTGCCCGCGCCTACGGGCTGCGCTTCGTCGCCCCGCGCGGCGTCAGCAACGAAACCGAACCCTCGGCGGCCGACGTTGCCCGCGTCATCCAGCTCGTGAAGCGGGAGAACATCCCTGCGGTATTCGTGGAAAGCATCACCGATGCGCGCCTGATCGAACGCATCCGGCAGGAATCGGGCGCACGCGTTGGCGGGACGCTTTATTCGGATGCGCTTACCGGAAAGGACGGTCCGGCCCCGAATTATGTCGCCATGATGCGCCACAATGCGACAACCTTGCTCGCGGCCCTGCGTCCGTAATCCCCCAATACCCCGGCCTGGCGCCGCATCGGCGCCATCGATGGACCGAAAGATGCTGATAAAATACGGCGCCCCCATCCGGAACCGCCGACTATGCCGATTTCCTCGTTTCCACGCCTTCTCGCAGCCCTGCTGGCCGTCCTGCCGTGTGCAGCACAGGCGGCCGAAGCGCCAACCGTAGCCGGAATTCCGGTCGATTTCATTCTCTTTGCGCTGACCCTTCTCGGCGTCGCGCTCTTTCACAGCCACACCTTGCTCGTCGGGCTTACCGGGCTGGCGACGATTTCGCTCTACAAGTTGCTGTTTACCGGCTTCAAGACCGGTGAAGGTTTGACCGGGCTGGCACTGCATTTTCAACACGAGTGGGTCGTCCTCGCCAACCTGCTCTGTCTGCTGATGGGCTTTGGCTTGCTCTCGCGCCATTTCGAGAAGAGCCATGTACCGGTCATCCTGCCCAAGTACCTGCCGGACGACTGGAAAGGCGGTTTCGTGATGCTGGTGATGGTCTTCGTCCTCTCCAGCTTCCTCGACAACATCGCCGCGGCGCTGATCGGCGGGGCCATGGCGCATCAGCTTTTCCGCGGCAAGGTGCATATCGGTTTTCTCGCCGCCATCGTCGCCGCCTCGAACGCCGGCGGTGCCGGCTCGGTGGTCGGCGACACGACGACCACCATGATGTGGATCGACGGCATCAGCCCCTTGGTCGTTTTTGACGCCTATGTCGCTGCCTTTAGCGCCCTGCTGATCGTTGCCTTCGTCGGCGCCAAGCAGCAACACGCCTACTGCCCCATCATCAAGAACGCTCACGAGCACACCCGGGTGGACAAGGCCCGTCTGGGCATCGTGGCGCTGATCCTCGTCTTCGCGATCGCCACCAACGTCACCGTCAATCTGCGCTTCAACGAACTGGCCAATCATTTCCCCTTCATCGGGGTCGCGGTCTGGGTTGCGATTCTGATCTCGGTGCCTTTGCGCCGCCCGGACTGGGAGATCCTGCCAGAAACCTTCAAGGGCTCGCTGTTCCTGCTGAGTCTGGTGAGCTGTGCCTCGATGATGCCGGTCGAAAAACTGCCGCCGGCATCAGCACTCTCGGCCCTGAGCCTGGGCTTCATTTCGGCGGTCTTCGACAACATCCCGCTCACCGCGCTGGCGCTCAAGCAAGGCGGCTACGATTGGGGCTTCCTGGCCTACGCCGTCGGTTTCGGCGGCTCGATGATCTGGTTTGGGTCTTCGGCCGGCGTCGCGCTTTCCAACATGTACCCTGAAGCCAAGTCGGTCGGTCGCTGGCTTCGGCATGGCTGGCACGTTGCGTTAGCCTATGTCGTCGGTTTTGCCGTCATGTACACGGTTCTCGGCTGGCACCCCGATCAGGGGCACAAGAAATCGGCGGCCAGCGTGCGCGTCGAGTCGGTGGCTCCGACTTCGACCACCCCGCCGCCCTCGCCGCAGTAAGCGTCTGAGCATTCCGAACGCATGCACAAGAACGCCACCTGCGGGTGGCGTTCTCCTTCATGAGCCCTGGCCTTCGTTATAATGTCAGGTCGGACCTGCTGGTCATTACATGAAGTTTTCATAATTCCTGGCTAGTTATCGTTTTGGACTTTCCCGCCTTTCTTCCTCTGATGCTGGCGCTGGCCTTTGCCGGCGCCCCGTTGCCGCTGCTCGCGCAACGCCGCGGTCGCGCGGCCGCAGCTTGGTCTTGCGCGGGCCTCATGCTCGGACTGCTGGCGCTGCTGGCGCCCCAGGCCAGTCCTGTCCTGGCGGGAGGACACAGCATCCAGATGCTCAACTGGTTGCCGCAGGCCGGCCTGCAACTCGCCTTCCGCCTGGACGGCTTGAGCCTGCTCTTCTGTCTATTGATCCTCGGCATCGGCTTGCTGGTCGTCCTCTACGCCTATTTCTACCTGCCCAAGAAAGACCGTCTCGGCCGCTTCTATGCGATTCTGCTGGCCTTCATGGCCGCCATGCTGGGCGTTGTCCTCTCCGAGAACGTGCTGCTGCTGGTCTTTTTCTGGGAGATGACCAGCCTCTCTTCCTTCCTCCTCGTGGCCTACAAACATGCCTCGCCGGAAGGGCGTGGCGGCGCCCGTCTGGCCCTGGCGCTGACCGGCGGCGGTGGCTTGGCTCTGCTCGCCGGGGTGCTGCTGCTCGGCCACATTGGCGGCAGTTACGCCTTGTCCGATCTGTTCGTCGCCGCACCAACGCTGCATACGCATCCGCTGTTCGTTCCCGCCTTGCTGCTGATCCTGCTCGGCGTGTTTACGAAATCGGCTCAGTTCCCTTTCCACGTCTGGCTGCCAAACGCCATGGCCGCCCCGACGCCTGTATCGGCCTACCTGCATTCGGCGACGATGGTCAAGGCCGGCGTTTTCCTCCTTGCCCGGCTGCATCCCATCTTCACCGGCAGCGAGGCCTGGTTCTGGATCGTCGGTGGCGTCGGCGCGGCCACGCTGGTCCTGGCCGCAGCCGAGGCGCTGTTCCGGCATGACATCAAGGGACTCCTGGCGTATTCGACGATCAGCCACCTGGGCCTGATCACCCTCCTGTTCGGCCTCGATACCCAACTCTCGGTCGTCGCCGGTGTCTTCCACATCATCAACCACGCGGTCTTCAAAGCCTCCCTGTTCATGGCCGCGGGCATTGTCGACCATGAGTGCGGAACGCGCGACATGCGCAAGGTCAACGGCATGGCCCGCTACATGCCGCTGACCGCGACCCTGGCGATCGTCGCCGCAGGGGCGATGGCCGGCGTCCCCCTGCTCAACGGTTTTCTGAGCAAGGAGATGTTCTTTGCCGAGGCGGTCACGCACGCCGCCTTCGCACCCGTCGACTGGTCGCTGCCCTTGTTCGCCACCTTGGCCGGCGGACTCTCGGTCGCCTATTCCAGCCGCTTCGTGCATGACATCTTCTTCAACGGCGCCCCGGTCGATCTGCCGCGCGAGCCGCGCGAGCCACCGCGCTGGATGCGGATGCCGATCGAAATCCTGGTCGTGATCTGCCTGCTCGTCGGCATTTTCCCCGAACAGACCGTCGGCCCGCTGCTGGCCGTGGCCGCGGGTGCAGTCCTGCAAGGCCCCTTGCCCGAATATCGGCTTGCGCTCTGGCACGGATTCAATCTGCCGCTGGCCATGAGCGCGCTAGCGATGCTGATCGGGCTGTGCATCTACAGCCAGCGCAAAGTTCTGTTCGCATGGAACGACCGGCGGCGTTCGCGTTCCTCGCGCGAAACCTTCGAGCGCGGGCTCGAGGCCGTCGTCGTGGCTGCGGGCCGAATCGTCGCCTGGCTCGACAACGGCAGCCTGCGCCGCTATGCCATTCTTTTGCTCGTCTTCGTTCTTGCCCTGGGGCTCTGGGCCTGGGGCAGCGCACCGCTCGCACCCGCGCGCCTGCCGGCCCAGGCAGTCGACTTGCCGGCGTTGATCGCCTTTGCCATTTTTGTGCTGGCCGCGCTCGGAGCCACGCTGATGCACCGCCGGCGCCTGCTCGCCATCCTGCTCGTCAGCGTCGTCGGCCTGATCGTCACCCTCACCTTCGTCCGTTTTTCCGCCCCCGACCTCGCCTTGACCCAATTGGCCGTCGAGGCAGGAACGATCCTGCTGCTTCTGCTGGTGCTTTACTACTACCCCGAGAAACGCTCGTCGCGCACCCCACGCCGCCAACGCGGGCTGGACCTCGCCCTGGCCATTGCCGTTGGCAGTGCGCTCGCAGCGCTCAGCGCCTGGCTGCTGCTCACGCCCTACACGACGATCGCCGACTTCTACCTGGCCGAATCGATTCCGGGCGGCGGCGGTGCCAACGCCGTCAACGTGATCTTGGTTGATTTCCGCGGTTTCGACACCCTGGGTGAAATCACCGTCCTGGCAATGGTTGCCTTGGCCGCCCACGTCCTGCTCGACGGCCTCATCCTGCGCGCCCCCGGGCGCGACAGCGAGGGCCGGACATGGGCCCGCGAGCGCCACCCGCTGTTCCTTTCCATGCTGCTGCGCCCCTTGCTGCCGCTGGCCTTGAGCGTTTCGGTCTACGTCTTCCTACGCGGTCACAATGCACCCGGCGGGGGCTTCGTCGCGGGACTGATCACCGGCATCGCCCTGATCATGCAGTACATGGCCAATGGCCTGCAGGCAACGCAAGCCTTGATGCCTCGCAACGCACGCCCGCTTCTGGTGGCGGGCCTGACCTGCACGGCCGGCATTGGACTCGCCAGCGTGGCGTTCGGTCGCAATTTCCTGACCAGCGCGCACGGACACGTGACCCTGCCGTTGATCGGAGAAATCGAACTGGCGTCGGCGATGATCTTCGACCTCGGCGTTTATCTGGTGGTGGTGACGGTGGTGTTGACCATTCTGAGCGAAATCGGCCGCCTTTCCTTGCGCGCCACGCGTGACGGAGGCGACGCCTGATGGAACTCCTCCTGGCCCTGGCCATCGGCCTCCTTTCCGGCTGCGGCGTTTATCTCGTCCTGCGCGAGCGCACTTTCTCGGTGATTCTCGGCCTCTCCTTGCTCTCGTATGCGGTCAATCTTTTCCTCTTTGCCAGTGGCCGGCTCTACGAAAACGCGCCGCCCATCGTCCGTCCCAGCGCCCTGCTTGCCGATCCCTTGCCGCAAGCCTTGATCCTCACTGCGATCGTGATCGGCTTCGGCATGACCGCCTACCTCGCCATGCTGGCGCTGCGCGGCATTGCTGAATCGAACGACGACCGGGTCGATCTCAACCCCGCGCCGACCGAGGCCGCGACCGACGATCGACGCGAGGCGCAGCCATGACCCAGCACGCGCCCCTCCTGCCGCTCCTGATCCCCTTTGCCGCTGCACTGCTGCAGATGCTGATGCCGCTTGCCCGTCAACGGCAGGTCGCCGCACTTTCCGCTGCACTCTCGATCGCCAGCACCCTCTGGCTGCTCGTTCTGTGTGATGCAGGCCCCTTGCGCGTCTACGCGCTGGGCGACTGGCAACCCCCGTTCGGCATTGTCCTCGTCGCCGACCGGCTTGCCGCGCTCATGGTCTTTTGCTGCGCTCTGCTTGCGGCCGCCTGTGTTGCCTATGCCAGTGCAGGTGCCGACGCACACGGCCGGAACTTCCATCCTTTGTTCCAACTGCAGTTGCTCGGCATCAACGGCGCCTTCCTGACCGGCGACTTGTTCAATCTCTTCGTTTTCTTCGAAATCATGCTGCTGGCGTCCTACGCCCTGCTCGCGCAGAGCGGCGGTCTGCAGCGCACCCGCGCCGGGATGGTCTATGTAGTCATCAACCTGCTCGGCTCCAGCCTGTTCCTGATCGCGCTCGGCACCCTCTACGGGGCGCTCGGTACACTCAATCTGGCCGACGTTGCGCACCGGGCAATGCAGGTCGGCGCCAACGATGCGCTGTTACGCGTCGCTCTGCTGCTGCTTGTCGCCGTCTTCGTGCTCAAAGCCGCACTGCTGCCGCTCTCCTTCTGGTTGCCGCAAACCTATGCCGCAGCGATGGCGCCCGTCGCCGCCCTGTTCTCGATCATGACCAAGGTCGGCATCGTCGCCCTGTTCCGCCTGCACGCCCTCGTGCTGCAACCGCTCTTCCCCGAACTGACCTCGGGCTGGCTGAGCACGTTGGCGCTTGCGACGCTCCTGTTCGGCATGCTCGGCGTCCTGGCTGCGCCTTCGCTGCGCACCCTGGCCGCCTGGCTGATCCTGATCTCGGCGGGCACCCTGCAAAATCTCCCGTCCTTCGGTACTCCGGAAGCGACGGCGGCTGGAATCTTCTACCTTGTCCACTCGACCTTCGTCGGTGCGGCCTTCTTTCTGCTTGCCGAACTCGTCGGCGAGCAACGCGGCAGCCGTCTGTGCAGTTTTGGGCCCGACGCCGCGGAAGCCAAGCGCGCCGCGCCGGCGCTCGGCATCGCCTTTTTTGTGCTCGCGATCAGCGTCGCCGGTCTGCCGCCTTTCTCGGGCTTCATCGGCAAACTGCTGATTCTGCGCAGCACGGCCGGCAGTGCCTTGTCCGCGCCCCTGCAAGTCGCGCTCTGGGCCGCCCTGCTGGTCGCCGCCTTCGGCGTGTCACTGGCCCTGGCGCGTGCCGGGAGCCGGCTATTCTGGCAGGGGTCTGCACCACACGCGGTTTCAACGGCGCCCGACCTGCGCTTTGCTGCGCTGGTTTTCCTGGTGGCCTGCGCCCCCTTAGTCACCCTTTTTGCTCAGCCGGTCGTCGACTATGCCACTCGCGCCGCGCGGCAGGTGCATGACGGCCAGGCGTACGTGCGAGACGTGTTGGGCACGCCGCCGGAAGCGGCCCCGGCGCGTACCGTGCGTCCGAACCGCACGCCTTATTCCGGAGAACGATCGCCATGAGTCTACCGCCTTCGAACCGGCCTTCGCGCAACGTCTCACGCTACCTGCCGCGCCCGATGTTGAGCCTGTCCCTCCTGATCGTCTGGCTGGCCATTACCAATGCCGCCTCGCTCGGACTCTTCCTGCTCGGGCTTGCCCTCGCATTGCTTATTCCCCCTTGCACGCACGCCTTCTGGCCGGAAGCGGCACGCCCATTCCGCTGGCGTCCTGCGCTCCGCTTTCTGTTCGTCTTTGCCTACGACATCGTCGTCGCCAACATCAACGTGGCGCGCCGGGTCATCGCCTCTCCGCAACGGCTCAGCCCGGCCTTCGTCGACGTGCCGCTCGGCCTGCGCGATCCTTTTGTCGCCACTCTGCTTGCCTGCGTGGTCACCTTGACGCCCGGCACGTTGTCGATCGACGTCGACCAGCAGCACTGGGTGCTGCGCGTACATGCGCTTGATGCCCCGGATCCAGAAGCCTTGGTGCAGGAGATTCAAACCCGTTACGAGGCAGCCCTGCGGGAGATTTTCGCATGTTGAGCCAAGCCCTCACCCTTGCCACAACGCTCCTTGCCCTGGCGGCGGCGCTCTGCTTCTGGCGTCTGCTGCGCGGACCGGACATCGTCGATCGCATCATGGCCCTCGACACCTTGAGCATCATCGCCATCGCGCTGATTGTCGGCTATGGCATCCGCACCGATAACCCGGCCTACTTCGAGATGGCCCTGCTCATCGCCCTGCTCGGTTTCGTCGCGACTGTGGCCCTGAGCAAACACCTCCTGCGCGGAGACATCATCGAATGAACGCCTACGCCGCTACGCCGATCGGCGAATGGATCGTCTCAGCCCTGATTTTGATTGGCGCGTTGTTCATCTTCTTCGGCGCCCTGGGCCTCGTACGCCTGCCTGACAGCCTGTGCCGTCTGCACGGACCGTCTAAGGCGGGGACCCTCGGTGTCGGCGCCCTGTTGCTGGCGTCGGCGTTGCATTTCTCGCTCACCCGCGAAGGATTGAGCCTGCACGAATGCGCGATCCTGGTCCTGCTCTTCATTACCGCGCCGATCAGTGCTCAACTCCTGGCCAAGGCAGCGCTCCATCGCCGCCTGCCGCTGTCACCAAAGACGCAGGGCGAACCCGAGCCACAAATGGCGTCGGAGCGCGCGTCGACGTCCGCCAGCCAAGCGGACAAACAAGGCTCCGCTTCCGACGCTTGACTCCCATTCCCGACGCAGCCTTCGCGCGGCGGCCGCGCTCGCCTGCGGCACCGAGCTGATCCAAGGAAAATCCTGGGGGGTTATTCGACCACTGCTTCGTCACCGGGCTTGCGCGCTGCGGCGGGTTTGCGGCCACGGGCCGGCGCCGGCAGGTCGCAGGACAGGCGGCAGCTTGTGCCTTCGACTTTCCGTCCCTCGATAAAGCGTGTGGTTTGGCAGCAAATGACGTCGCCCGCGGCCGAAAGCTCGACCACCAGTTGGCGCAACCGGGAAATCGGGATGGAAAGGGCCGAGGCGAGATCGACGTCAAGCTGTTCGCCGTTGGCTTTGAGATACTGCAGGATCGCGGCGTTTGCTTGAGTATCCACGTTGCAGCCTTCACTGGAATGGTGTTGCTAGTGTGCCCGTTTGCCGAGCTTATGGCAAATGAATCGAGCTTCAGTACGCTTGTGAAGCCTCTTCTGCCGCGGTTTAGGCGCATAAAGCCCGCAAGGCTCGAGAACAATCTTGACAGACCAATTCTGAGTGTCTAATTTAGGAATTCAAGCACTTCCTTACCAATCCTGTGCCTTTGCCAAAGCACTTGCCATGACGACTTTAACCCAATGGGTTTCAAGCAAAGATATTCTCGAAAAAACAGGAGTATCTAGGGCTACTTTAAACAACTACATTAAAGTCGGGATCCTACCCAGGCCTGAAGTCAGGAATCCCGGGACTCGGGGCTATGGAGCACGTCAAATTGGCTATTTTCCAGCTTGGGCGATCGACAGAATTTTGTCTGTACAAACAATGAAAAAAGAGGGGTGGGCCATGGAAGCGATCACACAGCGACTCGTGTTCGACAGTCTAAACAAGGTCAGCGAGCCCGCTCCTACCCCCACTCCAAGGGTAGCACCGGTCCAGGTGCTCGCCCCAAAGCCTCTGGATCACGCAGCAGCCCCGCCAGCGGGAACCTTCGCCGCGGGAGAGTCACTGTACCTGACGATCGATGCGATCGACCACCCGGCGTACATGCTCAATTACCAGATGGAGCTGATCTGGTTCAACGAGGCCGCACGACGCAAAATCCTGGGAGACTTTGCGCAACTGCCACCACAAATCGAAGCACGCAACATTTTCCGGTTCTTGCTCGATACGGCGAACGATTCTCCACTGGCAGGCAACCGTCCGCTGATCGAATTTCATCTGGCTTTGGCCAAAGATCGCATGGGTCATGAAGGTCTGACGGGTTTGGCGCACGAACTCGAAGCTCAGCATTTCAAGCTGATCGAAGCGGTTTATGCGGAAACCGAGCCCCTGCACAGCCGCCCGGTCGCCGAGTGCCCCCTCCCCGCTTTCGAACGAGATGCAGGGGAACACGCCTGCGTGGCCTACGCCACCCAGTATCGCGAGGGCATCCTGTTCGTGTTCGTGCCAAACGAT
>RRZT010245551.1_pt1 | contig 11939 bp, 8 predicted proteins | sample 2165551 | NCBI WGS metagenome assembly RRZT01 (sample SAMN10456910, study PRJNA506462) | wastewater metagenome | biome: wastewater; feature: sludge; material: wastewater sludge; isolation source: wastewater sludge with Escherichia coli K12::gfp cells carrying plasmid... | place: USA: Moscow, Idaho ... | reverse complement strand
TCAAGACCGCGCGGCTCGGCTACGACGGCAAGGGCCAGCAACAGGTCAGCGACCGCGCCGCGCTCGCCGCCGCCTGGCAGGGGCTCGGCGCGGTGCCTTGCGTGCTGGAGCAGCGGCTGGCGCTGCGGCATGAGCTGAGCGTCATCGTCGCGCGCGGCGCCGATGGCGAAGTGGTCGAGCTGCCGGTGCAGCAGAACCTGCACCGCGACGGCATCCTGGCGGTGACCGAGGTTTATGCACAGAACCTGCCCGATGTGTCCATCCAACAAGCGGTTGACGCTGCAAAATCAATAGCGGCTGGCCTCGACTATGTGGGCGTGCTCTGTGTCGAGTTCTTCCTGCTGGAAGACGGCGCCCTGGTGGTCAACGAGATCGCCCCGCGCCCGCACAACAGCGGCCACTACACGCAGAACGCCTGCGACGTGTCGCAGTTCGAGCTGCAGGTGCGCACCATGGCCGGGCGCTTTCATCGGTGTGGACGGGCTGCGAATGCAGGGAGTATGTGGTCGCAGCGCTTGTCTATCAAGCGCTGGCGGACAGATTATGGGGGAGTATCCAGAATCCATGGCTCAGAAGGCTTCCATGCCCAACAGCGCCGCCGCCTGCAGCGCGCGCTGGCGTACCGCGCCGGCGTCCGGCCCGGTGAAGGTCAGGTGCCCCATCTTGCGGCCGCGCCGCGCCTCGGTCTTGCCGTACAGGTGCAGGTGCGCGCCGGGCAGGGCCAGCAGGTCACGCCAGGGCGGGGTGCGGGGCTGGCCGTCGGCGCTGAACCACAGGTCGCCCAGCAGGTTGAGCATGATGGCCGCGCTGTGCTGGCGCGGCGCGGCCAGCGGCAGGCCGGCCAGGGTGCGCACCTGCAGGTCGAACTGCGAGGCGTCGCACGCGTCCACCGTGTAGTGGCCGCTGTTGTGCGGGCGCGGAGCCATCTCGTTGACGACCAGCGAGCCGTTCTGCAGCACGAAGAATTCGACGCACAGCACGCCCACGTAGTTCAGCTCGTTTGCTATCGCCACGGTAGCGCTCTGCGCTTGCTTGACGGCGATTTCGGGCAGGTTGCCTTCATAAACCTCGGTCACGGCCAGGATGCCGTCGCGGTGCAGGTTGCGCTGCACCGGCAGGCTGACGACCTGCCCGTCGCGCCCGCGCGCCACGATGACCGAACACTCGTGCGCCAGCGGCAGCATCTGCTCCAGCACGCAGGCCACGCCGCCCATGCGCTGCCAGGCGGCGGCCAGTTCGTCGCGGTTGGCCACGCGCGCCTGGCCCTTGCCGTCGTAGCCCAGGCGCGCGGTTTTCAGGATGCCGGGCAGCAGCACGGCGGGCACTTGGCCCAAGTCGGCCTCGTTCTCGATCACCGCATAGGGCGCGGGCGCCACGCCGCTGCCGGTGGCGCAGCGGGCGAAGTGCGCCTTCTCGCGGATGCGGTCCTGCGCGATGGCGACGCACTCGGCCGCGGGCGACACCGGACGCGTGGCGGCCAGCGCGGCCAGCGACTCGGCGGGCACGTTCTCGAACTCGGTGGTGATGGCGTGGCAGCGCGCGGCCAGTTCGCGCAGCGCGTTCTCGTCGCGGTAGTCGGCCTGGATGAAGTGGTGGCTGACGCGCCCCGCCGGGCTGCCGGCGTCGGGGTCGAGCACCACCGTCTCATAGCCCAGCGCCTGCGCCGCGTGCACGAACATGCGGCCCAGTTGGCCGCCGCCCAGCACGCCCAGGGTGGCGGGGCGGCCGTCGATCAGGCTGCCGGGCAGCAGGGGCAAGGTGGTGGGCATCTCGGAACCGTCAAGAAAATTTGAATCAAATCGGGCCTTGGCGCCCGTCCAGACTGCGCAAGCAGCTATATGACTAATAGCAAACTACCCTGCGGGTGGCAGCGTCATGGCGCGCGCGGCGGCGGTCTGCTCGGCGCGGAAGGCTTCCAGCTTGCCGCGCAGCGCCGCGTCCTCATTGGCCAGCAACGCCACCGCGAACAGCGCCGCGTTGGCCGCACCGGCCTGGCCGATGGCGAAGGTAGCCACCGGAATGCCCTTGGGCATCTGCACGATGCTGTGCAGCGAATCGACGCCCTGCAGGTGGCGGCTGGCCACCGGCACGCCCAGCACCGGCACCACCGTCTTGGCCGCCAGCATGCCCGGCAGGTGCGCCGCGCCGCCGGCCCCGGCGATGATGGCCTTCAGCCCGCGGCCGGCAGCGGCCTCGGCGTAGGCGAACATGTCGTCCGGCATGCGGTGCGCCGAGACGACGCGCGCCTCGTGCGGCACGCCGAACTGCTCAAGGATCTGGACGGCGTGCTGCATGGTGTCCCAGTCGCTGCTGGAACCCATCACCACGCCCACGCGGGGACTCGTCATGGGGCTTGTTGGCACAATGGCTGTTAGATATGTTCAATTTTGCCCCCAGATACGCCCCATGATCGACATCACCCTGCAAAACTTCGAAGCCGAGGTCATCAAGGCCTCGCTGCAAACCCCCGTTCTGCTGGACGTGTGGGCCGAATGGTGCGGCCCCTGCAAGCAGCTCGGCCCGGTGCTGGAGCAGCTGGAGACCGAATACGCCGGCCGCTTCGTCCTGGCCAAGCTGGACGCCGACAAGGTGCCCGAGATCGCCGGCCAGCTGTCGCAGATGCTGGGCACGCGCAGCATTCCGCTGTGCGTGATGTTCGTCGGCGGCCAGCCGGTGGACGGTTTCGTGGGCGCGCAGCCGGCCGGCACCATCCGCCAGTTCCTCGACAAGCACGTGCCCAGCGAGGGCGCGCTGGCCGCCGAGGAAGAGGTGAACGAGGCCGAGGCCCTGCTGGAAGCCGGCGACACCGACGCCGCCCTGGCCAAGCTGGCCGACGCGCTGGCGCAGGACCCGGCCAACGACGACGCCCGCGCCGACTACGCCCGCGTGCTGATCGCCACCGGCGCCTTCGCCGAAGCCGCCGCCACGCTGGAAGAACCGCTGGGGCGCGAGCCGCGCCCGCTGCGCTTCGACGCACTGCGCCGCTGGCTGGACGCGATGGAGTTCGTGCAGAACGACGAGCGCGGCAACTGGCCGGTGGAGCAGTTCGACGCCAAGATCGCCGAGAACAAGCGCGATTTCGACACGCGCTTTGCCAAGGCGCAGGCGCTGATGGCCGAAGGCCAGTGGACGGCCAGCATGGACGAGCTGCTGGAAATCATCATGCGCGACAAGAAGTGGAACGACGAGGCCGCCCGCAAGACCTACGTCGCCATCCTGGAGCTGCTGACGCCCCCGCCGCCCAAGCACGGCGCCGGCGCCGACGGCAAGAGCGCCGGCGGCATCGAGCTGACCGGCAAGGCCGCCAAGCAGGAAGACCCGCAGGCCGAGCTGCTGTCGGGCTACCGGCGCAAGCTGAGCATGGCGTTGAACTGAGGCGCTGCGCGCTTCAGGCGAGCACGGCCTGACCTCATGGCCGTGCCCAGCGGCCAGCCATGGGGCGGGGCGGCCTTGGCGGCGATGGGTGCCCTGCCGAGGCCATGAACGCTGCTTCGCGGGCAAGCCCGCTCCCACAAGGCGCGTGACCAGGGGAAAGATAAGGGGGAGTATGTGTCTGCAGCGCCCGCCAACCGGGCGCTGGCGGGTATAGACCCTACCAGTATAGGGACGGGCAACGCTGCCGGAACGCTCAGCCCAGGGCGTCGGCCAGCGCCAGGTACTCCGCCACCGGCACTTCCTCGGCGCGGCGCTGCACGTCGAACGGGCCGCCGAAGCCGCGCGCCTCCAGCCACTTGCCCAGCGTGTGGCGCAGCAGCTTGCGGCGCTGGCTGAAGGCGACCTGCACCAGCTCGGACAGCAGCGCCGGGTCGATGGGCGCGAAGTCGGGGCGCGGCACCATGCGCACCACGGCCGAGTCGACGCGCGGCGGCGGCTCGAACGCGGCGGGCGGCACGAACAGCACGTTCTCCATCGCGTAGCGCCACTGCAGCATCACCGACAGGCGGCCGTAGTCCCCGGTGGACGGCGCGGCGACCATGCGGTCGATCACTTCCTTCTGCAGCATGAAGTGCTGGTCTTCGATGTGCGCGGCAAACGGCAGCAGGTGGAACAGGATTGGGCTGGAGATGTTGTAGGGCAGGTTGCCGCACACTCTCAATTTGGTAGCTGCCTGCGCTTGCTGCAGCTGCGCAAAATCCACTTTCAGCACATCGGATTCGATGACCTCGAGCTGCGGGTGCGCGCGCAGGCGGGCGGCCAGGTCGCGGTCGAGTTCGATCACCGTCAGGCGCCCCAGGCGCTCGACCAGCGGCTGCGTCAGCGCGGCCAGGCCGGGGCCGATCTCGACCATCGGCTGGCCGGGGCGCGGGTCGATGGCGCGCACGATGGCGTCGATGATGGCCGGGTCGCTGAGGAAGTGCTGGCCGAAGCGCTTGCGGGGGATGTGTTTCATCAGGACTGCGCGGCGCCCGTCATTCGAACGGCCGCGGAGCAGGCCATGCCAGCGGCCGCCGTGGAGCGGGCTTGGCCCGGCCACTGGCGGCGTCCCCCTGGGGGGAAGGCGCGCAGCGCCTCAGGGGGGTGCGTCATTTCGGAGGGTCGCGGTACTCGACGTAAGCGCGGCCACGCACCTCGCGCGCCCAGGTCTCGAACGCCTCCTGCGCCTTCTTCTCGCGCAGCATGTTGCGCGCCAGCTGGCGCTGCTCGGCGGCGGTAAGCACCTGCTCGCGCCGGCCGTCGACGCGGATCAGGTGCACGCCGAAGCGCGTGATCACCGGGTCGCTCACCTGGCCGTCGTCGAGGTTGTTCATGGCCTGCTCGAATTCGGGCACGAACTGGCCCGGCGGCGCCCAGCCCAGTTCGCCGCCGTCGGCGGCGCTGTCGTCCTGCGAGAACTGGCGCGCCAGATCCTCGAAGCGGACCTGGCCGGCCGCGATGCGGCGCTTGAAGTCGGCCGCGCGCTCGCGCGCCACCTGCTCGCTCTGCGTGGGGCCGGTGCGCAGCAAGATGTGGCGCACGTGGGTCAGCGGGATCTTGACCTCGGGCAGCTCGTTGTTGGCCTTGCGCTCCAGCACCTTGAGGATGTGGAAACCGGCGCCGGAGCGCACCGGGCCGGCGATGTCGCCCACGCGCGCGCGCTGCGTGCTTTGCAGGAACAGGTCGGGGTACTTGTCGGACGGGCGCAGGCCCAGCACGCCGCCGTCGCGGCCGCGGTTGTTGGCGTCGGAGAACTCCACCGCCAGCGCCGCGAAGTCTTCGCCGCCGCGCGCGCGGCGCGCCACCTCGTCGGCGCGGGCCTGCAGGCGCGCCAGTTCGGCGGCGTTGGCGCCTTCGGGCACGGCCACCAGGATCATGGCCAGGTTCAGGTCCACCGCGCCGGGCCGCACGCCGGTCTGCTCGCGGATGAAGGTGTCGACCTCGGCGTCGGTCACGCGCAGCTTGGGTTCGATCTCGCGCTCGCGCAGGCGCGCCAGCAGCACCTGGTTGCGCACGTCGTCGCGGAAGTCCTGCACGGCAATGCCTTCCTGCTGGATGCGCTGGTACAGCTGCTCCACGGTGGCCAGCTGGTTCTGGCGCGCGATGGACAGCTCGGCCTGCGCCAGCGCGCCGTCGTCCACCTTCAGGCCGGTTTCGCGCGCGTACTGCAGCTGCGCGCGCTCGGCGATCAGGCGTTCCAGCATCTCCTTGCGCAGCACGTCGGCCGGCGGCTGCGGGCCGCCGCGCTCGGCCAGCTGGCGCTGGGCGCGGGCGATGCGGGCGCGCACCTCGTTGTTGGTGACGGGCTCGGTGTTGACCACGGCGACGATGAAGTCGGCCTCGCGCAGCGCGGCGCTGGCGGGTGCTGGCGCGGGAGTCGCCACGGGTGCTGCCGGGACGGCAGCAGGCGCGGCCGCCGGTGCCGGCGCGGGTGTGCGCGGGGGTGCCGGTTTGGCGGCGGGCTTGCGAGCCGGCGCCTTCTTGGCCGCGGGTTTCTTGGCGGCCGGCTTGGTGGGCGCGGGCTTGCGCTGCATGCCGCTGGTCTGCGCCTGCGCGGGCAGGGACAGTGCGATGCAAGCCGCAGGCAACAGCAGCCAGCGGGAAAGAACACGAGACATCTTGTTTCTCCTAAACGCACCGAGGCCATCGTGGGATGCCGACGCGGTTCCACCGAAGGCCGCGGAGCGGGCCATGCCAGCGACCGCCGTGGCCGGACCTGTGCCGGCCACCAGCGGTGTCCCCCCTTCAGGGGGGAAGGCGCGCAGCGACTCAGGGGGGTTACTCATACTCTGTGAACCGGCTCGGTGAGGTGGTTTCTTCGCGCAGGTATTGATAACGCGGAATGTTGTTGCGCAGCGTACGCAGCGGGTTGCTGCCCAGGCGCGACAGGCCGACGAACTCCAGCTGGAACATGATGCGCTTGGTGGACGAGGTGGTGGAGCTGGTGAGCTTTTCCAGCACCACGCGGCCGATCCAGCAGCCGGCATCGTATTCGACGCCCAGGATGGCGTCGACCAGCCGGCTCTCGCGCAGGCTGTAGTTGAGCCGGCCGACGCTGTACCAGCGCCCGTTGCAGCTGCCGCTGCCGCTGCGCGCGGTGGTGGTGCCCAGCTCGCCGCGGCGGCCGGCCAGGTCGCTCAGCGGCCATTGCCAGCCCACGTCGAGGTGTTCGCTCTGCAGGTCGCGCTGGTGGCGGTAGGCCGCGCTGACGGTGCGGTACGGCCCGGGCGAATAGCGCCCCTGGAGGGTGGTGCGGGTGCTGCGCCGGGTGTCGGGGTTGTACTGCACCACGCTGTCGAACGACCAGCGCGGGTCCCAGTTGATGCCGGCGCCCAGCATGATGTCGGACAGGCCGCGTTCGGTGGGCGTGCCGCCCGGCAGCACCACCTGTTGGCCCGAGAAGCGGTAGCGCTGCGCCAGCCCCAAGCGCACCACCTCGGCGCCGCTTTCGGGGTCGAGCAGGCGCGTGGTCAGGCCGCCGGTGACGAGGTTGTTGTCGACGATGCGGTCGTTGCCGGCAAAGGCGTTCTCGGCCCAGATGGTGGCGAAGTTGAAGTCGTAGGCGCCCGAGTCGTAGTTGGGCAGCAGGCTCTGGTTGCGGTACGGCGTGTAGACGTACATCAGGCGCGGCTCCAGCGTCTGGCGAAAGCCGCGGCCGAAGTACTGCGCGTCGCGCTCGAACACCAGGCCGCTGTCGAGGCTGAAGGTGGGCAGCACGCGGCTGGCCGAGGTGCGGCCGTCGGCCAGCGGGCGGTCGAACTGGTAGCTGGTGGCGTGCAGCTGCACCTTGGGCACCAGAAAACCCCACGAACGCGTGATGGGCCGCGCCAGCTGCGCGTGCAGGAAGCTGCGGTCGGCGTTGGGCTGCTGCGTCCAGAAGCTGTCGGCCCGAAAGCGCGTGAAGTCGCCATCGACGGCGTAGTCGAAGCCGCGGTCGTTCACGCGGCCCCAGCGCGCGGCCAGTTGCGGCAGACGGTCGTAGGGCGGGATGATGGGCGCGTTCACGTCCTGCAGCGTCTGCCACTTCAGCGCCCGCGCGCTGGCCGAGAAGTCGCCGCGCGACCAGGTCAGCGCGCCGTCGTTGGCCAGCAGGCGCGTGGTCAGCGACAGGCCGCCGCGCGAGAAGTCGCGCCAGTAGTCGTTGTCGCTCACGCGGTTCAGGTTCAGCCCCAGGCCCACGGCGCCGATGCCGTCGATGCCGGTGTCGTAGGTGCCGTTGTGCCGCGCGAAGTAGCCCCAGCGGTTGCGGCCGTCGCGCAGCTTGTCGTTGGGCAGCAGGTTGGCGTTCAGGCGGCCCTGGTAGTTGTTCTCGAGGTAGCGGAACTCGCCACCCATCTCGACGCCGCGGCGCAGCATGATGGCCGGCGTGAAGGTGGCGTCGCGGTTGGGCGCGATGTTCCAGTAATACGGCACCGACAGGTCCAGCCCGCTCTTGTTGTCGAGCCCGATGGTGGGCGGCAGCCAGCCGGACTTGCGCCGCTCGCTGAGCGGAAAGCTCATGGCCGGCACCGGCAGGATGGGCACGCCCTTGAACTCCAGCACCGCGCCTTCGGCCCAGCCCTCGTCGTCCTCGCGGTCCAGCTCCAGCTTGTCGGCGCGCAGGATCCAGTCGGGCATCCAGTCCGGCCCGCCGCGCTGGCAGGTGGTCTAGGTGCCCTGGGTCACGCGGGCGCGGTCGCGGTCCAGCAGGTCCAGCCGCTCGGCCGTGCCGTGCGCGCCGCTGGCCAGGAAGCGGTAGGTGGGCTGCAGCAGAAAACCGGCCATCGCGTCGATCTGGATCTGCCCCGAGGTGGCGGTGTAGCGGTCGCCCTCGGCGTTCATGCGCACGTCGCCGGTGACGGTGGCGATGTCGGTGGTCTGGTCATACACCAGCTTGTCGGCGCGCGCCACGCGGCCGGGCTGGCGCAGCTCGGCCTGGCCTTCGATGACGGTTTCAAGGTCGGTGCGGCCACTGATGCGGTCGCCGTAGACGATGGTGGGCGGGTGGGCGTTGTCGGGCAGCTTCTCGGCCAGCAGCGGCGTGGCCTGCAGCTGCAGCGGCTCGGACGGCTGCGCCAGCACCGCGCCCGCCAGCAGCGCCAGCACCGCGGCGGTCACCGGCCGCAGCACGGCGGCCCGTGCGGGATGCGAAGCGTGGCGAGAAAGGGGGAAAACCGGCGAAGCCTGCACTGCGTGTGGGTCCAGAAAGCGCAAGCACTGGCCCGGTGCGGGAGACGGCTCGCTCTATAGAATCGATTATCCATGAGCGACGCGACACCGGCCCCCCTGTCACCATCCGTTTCCCCCGCTGCCGCGCCCCTCGCGCCCACCTGGGCCGATCCGGCGCGGGCGCAGGCCTTCGCCGCCTGGCTGGCACGCATCGCGCCGGCGCAGCGCCTGCAGCCGGGCAGCCTGCGCGTGGCCTCGGCCGACGCCAGCTTTCGCCGCTACTTCCGCCTGGGCACCACCGATGGCGCCACCCGCATCGTGATGGACGCGCCCCCGGCGCAGGAGAACAGCGCCCCCTTCGTGCACGTCGCCGGCCTGATGCAGGCCGCCGGCCTGCCCGCGCCGCAGGTGCTGGACTGGGACGAGCCGCAGGGCTTCATGCTGCTGACCGACCTGGGTGCCCGCACCATGATGGACGAGATCGACCGCACCCACCCCGAGACCAACCGCCCGCGCTACCTGCAGGCGGTGGAGCTGCTGCTGAAGTGGCAGCAGGCCTCGAAACCCGGCGTGCTGCCGCCCTACGACGAGGCGCTGCTGCGGCGCGAGCTGGCGCTGTTCCCCGACTGGTATCTGGCCAAACACCGCGGCATCGCCGTGGAAGGCGCGCTGCGCGACACGTTGAGCAAGACCTTCGACCTGATCGTGGCGCGCAACCTGGCCGCGCCCATGGTCTACGTGCACCGCGACTACATGCCCCGAAACCTGATGGTGTCGCCCAGCGGCGACCTCGGCGTGCTCGACTTCCAGGACGCCGTGTACGGCCCCATCACCTACGACATCGCCAGCCTGATGCGCGACGCCTTCCTGACCTGGGACGAGGAGTTCGTGCTCGACATCACCGTGCGCTACTGGGAACGCGCGCGCAAGCTCGGGCTGCTGAACTTCGAGGACTGGCACAGCGACTTCGGAAGCTTCTGGCGCGCCGTCGAATGGATGGGCCTGCAGCGGCACCTGAAGGTGGCCGGCATCTTCGCGCGGCTGACCTTGCGCGACGGCAAGCCCAAGTATTTGGCCGACGCGCCGCGCTTCATCGCCTACATCCGCCACACCGCCGCGCGCTACCGCGAGCTGGCGCCGCTGCTCAAGGCCATCGACGAGATCGAAGGCACCGAAGCGGCCAGCGGTTGGGCGTTCGGGCGGGTTTGACGGCGTTTACAAGCCAAATCAGCCATCGGCGCCCCCCAAGCCTACGCAGGCAGCCACCTCGAAACAGGGGCAAGGTCATCAAGGCGTTGCCTTCGGCTCACGACGGCTTCGAGCGATACGAGCAATCAGGCGAGCGGCGACTCTGGCAGTCAGTCCATCCCGATCCTGTGACGGATTGAGTTCGGCCACGTCGGCGGCCACCACCCGTCCGCAGGCGAGCACCTGATCGATCAGGCGCTCCACCTGCGCCAGGGGGACCCCCAGGGCCGATGGCGCTGACACGCCGGGTGCCTGAGCACCCGGCAACACGTCCAGGCAGACGGTGAGGTACACCGCATCGGCCTGCTTCAGATCGTCGGCCAGGGCCGCCTGTGCCGACGCCAAGCCGGTGGCGTCCTGTAACTGCTCGTCGAGCCAGTAGCGCACACCCATCTCGTGCGCCCGGTCGAACAAAGCCTGGGTATTAGCGAAGGTGCTGATCCCCAGCACGCGGTAGTGAAAGGGGCGCCCGTTGGCTGCCTGCCAGTCGTGGATTTGCCGGAAGGGCGTGCCCGAATTGCCGCGCGCCGCCATGCGCAGATCGAAATGCGCGTCGAGGTTGACGATCAGCAGGCGGCTGGTCTCCCGCTGCGCCGCTGCAATGCCCTGGAAAGTGCCCCAGGCCACCTCGTGTCCGCCCCCCAGCACGATGGGCAGGCTGCCACGGGTCAGGAGGGTGTGGACCTGCTGACCCAGTTGGGCCTGCGCCTCTTCCAGATCGCCGTTGCGGCAAGCCACGTCGCCCGCGTCCCAAAGATCGGGTTCGCCACGCACCGGCAGGTTGGCCAGCGCGACGCGCAGTGCTGCGGGACCGGCCGCCGCACCGGCTCGACCGCCATTGCGCCGGACACCCTCGTCCACGGCAAACCCCACCAGGGCGACGCCGCCACGGCTGTGGGCATCGAACGGGCGCACCACATGGTGCCAGCGCAGACTGGGACCAGTCTCCTCGCTGTCCGTGCGACCGGTCCATTCAAACGATGAAGGAATGTCCATGCTCATGATCGTTGCACTCCGTTCTGGATGACGTGCAGGCAAGGGTTGCGACCGAACCAGTAGGCCAGCTCGTGGGGGTGCTGCAGGTCCCAGGCGACGAAGTCGGCCCGCTGTCCAGCGATGAGTTGGCCCCGGTCGCGCAGACCGAGCGCCCGGGCCGCGTGGACGGTGATGCCTTGCACCGCTTCCAGCGGCGTGAGGCGAAAGAAGGTACAGGCCATGTTGGCCATGAGCAGCAAAGACAGCCCGGGCGATGTGCCAGGGTTGTGGTCGGTCGAGACGGCCATGGGCACACCGGCCTGGCGCAGCGCCTCAATGGGAGGACGTTTTGTCTCCCGCAGGAAGTAGTAGGCACCCGGCAGCAGGACCGCGACGGTGCCGGCGGCCCGCATGGCGGCCACTCCATCGGCGCTGAGGTGTTCCAGGTGGTCGCAGGACAGGGCGTTGAACGAGGCGGCCAGGGCTGCGCCGCCCTGGTCCGACAGTTGCTCGGCGTGCAGTTTGACCGGCAAGCCCAGTGCCCGCGCCGCCTCGAACACGCGCCGTATCTGCGCGGGCGTAAAGCCGATGTTCTCGCAGAAGGCATCCACGGCGTCGATCAGCCCCTGGGCGTGCAGATCGGCCATCCAGCGGCAGACCGCGTCGATGTAGTCGTCGGACCGCCCCTCGAATTCGGGCGGCAAGGCGTGGGCGCCCAGAAAGCTCGTGCGTACCTCCAGCGGCAGTGCCTGGCCAAGGCGACGGGCCACACTCAGGCAAGAGGCCTCCGCGTCCCGCGACAGCCCGTAGCCAGACTTGATCTCCAGCGTCGTCACGCCTTCGGCCATCAAGGCTTCGGCGCGCCGCGCAGCGCTGTAGAGCAATGCGCCTTCGCTGGCCGCTCGCGTGGCGGCCACCGTGGAGCGGATGCCGCCGCCGGCACGGGCAATGTCTTCATAACTCGCGCCCTGGAGCCGCATCTCGAACTCGGCAGCCCGGTGGCCGCCGTAGACCAGGTGGGTGTGGCAATCGATCAGGCCCGGCGTGAGCAGCGCGCGCCCCAGATCGACGGTACGAGCAGGTGCCGCGCCTGCCGGCAGGTCTGCTTCCTGGCCGACCCACGCGATGCTGGCGCCATTCGTGAGTACGGCACC
>RRZT011294879.1_pt1 | contig 11943 bp, 17 predicted proteins | sample 2165551 | NCBI WGS metagenome assembly RRZT01 (sample SAMN10456910, study PRJNA506462) | wastewater metagenome | biome: wastewater; feature: sludge; material: wastewater sludge; isolation source: wastewater sludge with Escherichia coli K12::gfp cells carrying plasmid... | place: USA: Moscow, Idaho... | reverse complement strand
TTGATCCAGAATCCACAGATACATAAACCCAAAAAATGGAATATCATAATCGAAAAAACAATCGTATGTACTTCAATCTGATATCGTTCTGCAATCTTATACAACACACGGCCTTCATATAAAAAAGCAAGTAACCATGAAAAATAGAATGAAAAAACCAGAATAGATAATTTATGTCCATCAAGACGCTTCATCTGTTTTCCTCCTGTCAGCCTTTGATTTTATTTATCTCTCTGATCACACGGCATGGGTTCCCAACAGCTACACAATTCTCTGGTATATCCCTGGTAACTACGCTTCCCGCTCCAATCACGCTGCCATGTCCGATCTTTACTCCCGGGAGAATAATCACACCTCCACCAATCCAGCAACCATCTCCAATTTCCACAGGCAACGCATAGGTACGACAGAAATACTCACTATGTTCCTGCGTCCATCCCGGTGTTAAACGATCTGAAAGTTCCACCGGATGTGTTGCTGTATAAATCTGAACATTAGAAGCAATTAAAACATTACTCCCGATTTTTATTTTATTACAGTCAACAAATGTACAGTTCATGTTAATAGAAACATTATTGCCCAATGATATATTCACACCATAATCACAAATGAACGGTGTTCCAACAGACACATTACTTCCTATACTTTCGAACAAATTTCCCAGAATTTCTCTTTTTTCAGCTTTCTGACTATAAGAAAGTTCATGGTATCTTTTTAATAGATTTCTGGCACTTAATTTATAATCCAGAAAAATTTCATCATGACAGTCGTACCATTCTCCTGCAAGGCATTTTTCAAGTTCATTCATTCTATACCCCCTCTGCTTGTTTCAACACTCTTTTTCACTTCTTTGATTTACAGATCACACTACGATCATAAAAATGATACCTATCAATAGTAACCATATGACAATGATCGGTATTGCATAATACCATTTCTTTGGTGTTCCATCTGCCCAAATATTTTTCGCAAGCTCTCTGTTCTTTTCAAATATTTCTTTTGGAATGAACCGAAGTGTCAATGCAACAAGTGCTGGTAATATAATCAGGTCATCAAGATATCCTAATACCGGTATAAAGTCCGGTATCAGATCTGTCGGAGACAGTGCATAAGCAATGGTAAGTGCTGCAAAAAGTTTTGCGATCAAGGGCGTATTTTGATCTTTTAGAGAAAGAAACAGGGCAGGAATATCAGATTTTAATTGTATTGCACGCTGCTTTAAGTCCATGTTCATTCTCCTAATTATTATATATGACTAGTAACATTTTTTGAAATCTCTCGAAACTTTTTTGTAGCAGATTCACTCGGCAAGCCCTTTTTGCAAAAAGACAGCTGTGCAAGTTTTGGAACGACTCGTTCTACCACCACCTGATCATGTACCAGTTTCCCTTTAAGTACCCTGTATGCTTCCTGAAAACGCTCATCTCGTCTGGCATACTCATAAAAGGATAGCACATATACATACTCAAATAGATTATAATTACGGGAAGGATATTCGACCTGCATGAACAATGTTCCAATCCCATAATGACAGGGACCGATTGGCCTGCGGTTCACCCAGTGCTGCAATAAGAATTCTACCGCTTTCTCAAGCTTCGGTTCCTGATTGATTAAGCCAGTATAGCGGAACACATCTAGGACGTTCAGTGTTGGAAGTGGATTTGAAGAGTCCGTCTCTTCTCCATGTCCAAATGGGAATTTATTACATCTCCAGCCCCCATCCTGGTATTGAATCTCAAGCAGATGTTCCAGCGTTTTCTGTATTCTGGGATCAGTTACATAACCAAGATGACAAAGTGCTTTTGCTGCAGCGACTGTCTGACAAGGGTAGATAGAACCTTCCGGATAGACCCTGAACCGTCCATCCTCCTGCCATTTCTGAAAAATAAGTTCAGAAACAGCTTTTAAAACAGGATCATCTGGAGACATACCCAGTTCCAAAAGATAAAGCGCACACTCAATCGTTGAATAGGGCGAACCCTTGATTAACCTTTGGTCAGGCGTTGTCCATAGATCAGCACCCTGATCATATCTATGTGACAAAATTATTTCAATATCTGATGAATATGCATTTTTTTCCATCATATCAAGTTCTCCTATCACATAGGACATTGGTATCTTACTTTTTTCGCGCTATGCTTGCCATATTCTATTGCTTCGACCGGGCACTTACAGATACATGCCATACAATGTGTGCAATTATGTCCCCAGATAGGTTTGTCTCCCGATAAATGAATATTATTCAATGGACATTCTTTTTCACACTTACCACAGCTAATACATTTTTCAGTTACTTTGAATAGATCTGCTTTCACAAAAATGGGATAAAAAAGTACATTCACAATAGAACTATTGATCTTGTCCAATATACCTAACTTCTTTATTGGCAATCTCTTAGAATTTTTAATCTGAGTAGCAAGTTCTTTTATAATAGGTATCGATTTTTCAACTATTTTCCTGGATGTTTCAATTCCAGGGGCATCATAAAGTGCAATATAATTTTCAGGCATGATGATTTCAGCTGTTCCCATATATAGAAAATCTTTTTTTACGCATAACTTCTTCAAATATTTTTCCGCATTTCCAATGCTGTCTCCACAGCTCATAACAAAATATACTTTAGTTGATTTTCCAAAATCATTCTCCAAAATCCATTTTTCAACAAGTCTGGGTATCTTCCATGCATATGTCGGAGTCACAAAAACAAGTGTATGTTCCTCTTGAAGATGTAACGACTCATTCTTCTTGATTTTTTCATTCATTGATATCAGGCTGTCATCTGTTAGTTCAGCCAGTTGGTTTGCCACAAATGAGCTGTTTCCAGTTCCTGTAAAATATAAAATCATATATTTCTCCCATGTTATTATAAAGTAATTGAAAGATGTACTGTTGTATTTCAATAAATCCCGGTAATCTCACATTAAGGATTACTCCTTTTTTTCTTAGCAACAATCAAATCATAGCTTTCTGCAAGCATTCTCTTGATCTCCTGCTCCGGAATGCTCCCATCCAGAATCAACGTATTCCAGTAATTCTTATTCTGATGATATCCCGGAAGCACTGCCTCATATGCCTGTCTCCAGAACTCTCTCCACTGCGGATCTACTTTGACATTCACGCAAAGAAGCCCATCCCTGATATAAGTCCAGGCAAATGCTTTTTTATTTTTTCTATATCTGACCAGAACCCAGTTATCATCATGAAATGGTGTATCCAGATAGGTGTCCTCAAACGTCAAACAATATGTCAATGCTTCTTCTCTTGTTGTCATGGTCTGCCCTCTTTCATCTGTCTTTTATCATATGTTCTTTCTATATAGTCCAGCGTATAATTAGTTACAACCGCCAGTCCTGCTGCCAGAATACTTCCCCATATGATTTTATTCGTGTTCATTGTTCTTAGACCATCAAACAAAATCGTACCCAAACCACCGGCATTGATCGAGGCTGCTATCGTTGCAATTCCGATCGTAGATACAAGCGCAAGTCTTATTCCTGTGAAGAGCGCTTTTTTTGCCAATGGAATTTGAATCAGGACCAGTGTCTGTGATTTTTTCATGCCCATTCCTATTGCAGCTTCAATCATTGCCTGGTCTACTTCATTCAATCCTGTTAAAAAATTTCGCAGTAGCAAGTATTGATTATAAACGACCAGTACAATGATGGCTGTTGTCTTACCAAGACCTGTCAGCGGAATCAGAATGGCAAACATGGCAAGACTTGGCACTGAATATATCATCGATGTCACACCGAGCATTATTTTTGAAAGTTTATCAAAATAAAGACATACCGTTGTTATGATTGTAGCGAGCAAGAAAGAGAACAATAATGAAATAAAAACTAACTGAAGATGTTCCAGTAATGCTATGATCAATTTATCATAATATTTGAGAAAATAAGTTATCATACAAATTTCTCCCAAAACTTTCCTTTTTCACGTGCAGAAGATATTAACGACTCTACAAATCCATCTGCTGGGTTATCAATAATATTTTTTGGTGTATCGAACTGGACAATTTTCCCCTCATTCATAATGATGATCCGTGTGCCTAATTTGAATGCTTCTTCAATATCATGCGTAACAAATAAAAATGTCTTTTTCAGCCCACCATGGATCTGCAGTAATTCATCCTGAAGCTTAAGTCGATTGATGGAATCTATGGCACCAAATGGTTCATCCAAGAGCATGATCTTTGGATCAACAGCCAAGGCGCGTGCCAGACCAATTCTTTGTTGCTGTCCCCCCGAAAGCTGATTTGGATATCTCTTTTTAAATTCTTTCGGCGGCAATCCTACCAGATTCAGTAATTCATCTACCCTTGCTTCTATTTTCTCACGATCCCACTTTAATAGTTTTGGTACCGTTGCAATATTTTCAGCGATTGTCATATGCGGGAAAAGTCCGACCTGTTGTATTACATAACCAATCCGTCTCCTTACCTGAATGACATCTACTTCTTTTATGTTCTCACCAAATAGAATAATCTTTCCTTCATCCGGTTCATATAATCGGTTGACCAGTTTCAGAAGTGTTGTTTTTCCACATCCCGAGGATCCTAAAATCGTTATAAACTCCCCTTCATTTATAATAAAACTCACATGGTCTACCGCATTGTCTTTCGCATAATCAAATTGTTTTCTTACATTTTGAAATTCGATTGCAGTCTTCATAGTATAGCCTCCAAAACTACTTTATGGAAAGATAGAAGTCTTCTGCTACCTCCTCATATTCAAGTTGATCAACATCCACTTTGGCATTTAACATGGTAACTGTTTCCGTATCAAGTATTGCACTCACTTTGTTTAAAATATCAGCAATATCTGGGTTCTCTTCCAATACTTCATTCCGTATAATAGGCGCAAGATAATAAGGCGGCCAGAAATGTTTATCATCCTGTAATAATGTGAACAAGTCTGTATTGGTCAACTGACCTTCTGTCGTGTATGCAGGTGCAACATCTGCTTCATCATTTTCAAGTATTTTATATTTTAATCCATTATCATATAACGTGATGGACTTAAAATCGAACTTACCATACACTTTTTCCAAGCCAGGAATCCCATCTTCACGATATTCAAATTCACCCTGGGATGCAAGTCTTATTTTATCTGCATGTTTCTGCAAATCAGAAACAGTATAGATTCCATACTCCTGCGCCAAATCAGTTCTGATGACCAGACCATTTGAATCATTTGCCTGCGTTTGATCTAGCCAGGTAATATTGAATTGTTTGCTGTATTCATCTTTGACTGTCCGATAGACTTCCTCCGGATCTGTAATTAAATCCATCTTTAAAATTGCAAGCAATCCTGTTCCTGTATACTCAGGATAAAGATCAATTTCATCATTTGTAATAGAAGCATGAATTATTGATCCCGCTATGTTCATGTTACGTTCTACCTGATATCCTGCATCTTCCAGCGCCAGAGCATATACTTCAGCAACAACTAAACTTTCTGTAAAATCTTTTGATCCAACTCTAATCGTATTTTTGTTATTTTTATTTCCTCCGCAAGCAGTCATTGATATTGCAGCTATTATGATCAGTACTACTATAATCGTATTCCTAAATACTCTTAATTTCATAATCAGATCCTCCTGCTATTTTTTTTATTTTTATATTTTTTTGTCTGTTATTTCAAATAACAGACTTACTGTGCTTGATAGTATGGCTACGCTGACTCCTCCAATTACCAAAAGGTCTGGACGGTTAAGTCCTAATCCTGTAAAAATAATTTCACCAAGTCCCCCTGCTCCAATTTTAGCTGCAAGCGTAGCACTTGCAATGACTTCAACGGCTGCAGTTTTTATTCCTGTCAGGATCAGCGGTAATGCCAACGGAAATAGCACCTTTCTCCATACCTGTTTTGACGTCATTCCACAACTTACTGCGGTCTCTAGCATGAATTCCGGAACTGCCTCCAGTCCTGCTACGGTATTCATCAGAATCGGTGGAATCCCAAGTAACACCAACGCAACTAATGCCGGCTTCAATCCTGTTCCCAAAATCGGAATGAATAAAAGAAGGATTGCCAAACTTGGAATGACTCGTAATATTCCAAATAAAGTAATGACAAATTTTTTGGAGCTTTTATATCTGACACACATAATTCCCATCGGAACAGCAAGAACTACTGCGAACATAAGTGCATACATACTGATCATGATATGCGCTCTGACTGCCAAAATAAATGTATTCAGATCGTTTTGAAAATATGCAGTAATCTGTTCCCACATCCTTCAAGTCTCCTTTCTTCAATTGAAACAGAACTTTTTAACAACTGCTCCCTATTCCAGTTCACGATAAGCTGCTGCCGATCCATTTTCCTCTTTTTCAATTTTACCGCCAACCAGATTGTATAATCCCATATACGGATCTTTTGTTCTTTTGCACAGTAGCAATTTTTTACCATCCAGGCTGAATATCATAATACAGTTATATCCTTGCACTATCTGTCCTCCATCCTCTGAAATAACTCCCCGGAAATATCCAGGATCTCGTCTATTGCAATCTGCATCCCATCCTGCATGATCAGACATCGGTTCAACCTGTCTATTTTAGCTATACTTCCCACAATCGAACGATACGATCCTCCGTCTTTTTTTTCATCCATCGAAAAAAAAGTAAGTTCTATTTCCGGTCTTGAACTTAACTGTTCCTGTAATAGCCTTAGTTTTTCATCCAATATATACTTTTCTGTTTCATCCAGTTCTATTTTCTGATCAGTCAGTCTTGCAGTCTCTTTGATTGCACCATCATAACCAGTCAATGCTGCAAATGGTGAAAATTGTGCTGCACGATCTGCAAGTGACATGGGACTACGATGTCTAGAAACATGATGAGGCAGATTTATGATATCTTCATAAGGAAATATTTTTATTTCTTCATTACCTTTTTTCATTAGGCCTTGTGTCCTCCGATCTGTTTATTTCTTTCGATCGTCGTTGCACCTTCTTCAAAATTAGTTCCTTTCAGAATTGCGTTTTTTCCATACTTCTTTTTTATTGAAAGAATCGCCTGTTGCATCTTCCGTTCCCGTTGCAATGCTGCGTCTTTTTCTTCTTTTTCTTTTTGTAACGCTTCATAATCGGTAAATAAATCTAATTGTTCAAAACTTTTCCCCGTTTCAACTGACTTTTCATCGATTACATGATTTGCAGTGACATAAATTCTTCTTATTAATAGATTTTTATCCATGATTCTTTCATAAAGTTCCATGACTGCTGCCATAACGATCTTCGTGGAAGCTGTATACTGCACAAGATTTGATGTTCCATGTGCATGCTTTGGAATCTGACGTCCATAGTGATCCGTCGTTACAGGACCACGATATTTTTTTCTTATTTCAGGATTACTTAAGTTTTCAATGTCATATCCTACTGTAAGAACGATCTGATCTGTCACAAGACCTTTCTCTACCAGATCAAGTACTAACAGATCTGTCATCTCACGGACCACCGTCTTTGCTTTCTCATATGAATACGGACTTTGAAGTACCTGACCGGCACCCATACAGTTCGTTGCCGGTTTATATGCTTTGATCTCTGCAATAGTACAAGGTTCCCATCCCCATGCATGGTCTATCAAAAGTTCAGCATTAATTCCAAATATTTTGTAAAGAAGTTCTCCATTATGCTATTCATTCATGCCACCAATGGAGCATCTTGCAACATCTCCCATTGTGAACATCCCATTCTCTTCCAGTTTTGCTGCATATCCTCTTCCGACACGCCAGAAATCCGTGAGTGGGCTGTGCGTCCACAACTGACGTCTGTATGACATTTCGTCCAGTTCTGCGATCCGAACGCCATCTTCATCTTCCGGTATATGTTTTGCAACAATATCCATCGCAACTTTACAAAGATATAAATTAGTTCCGATACCAGCCGTTGCTGTAATTCCTTCCGTCTGGTACACCTCCTGAATCATTTTCCTTGCAAACTCTCTTGCCGTGAGCTTCGCTGTCTCCAGGTATTGTGTCACGTCAATAAAGACCTCATCAACAGAATAAACATGGATATCCTCTGGAGCTACATATTTTAAATAGATCTGATAAATCCTGGTACTGTATTCCATATAAACAGCCATCTGTGGTGTCGCTGTAATGTAATCTAACGAAAGTCCCGGGGATTCTTTTAACTCATCACTTAAAAAAGAAGAGCCGGAAAAAATATGTCCCGGTGCTCTGTTTTTTCTGGCTATATTTACTTCTTTTACTTTCTGTACAACTTCAAACAGCCTTGATCTTCCAGATATACCAAATGCTTTCAGCGAAGGTGATACTGCAAGACAGATCGTTTTCTCAGTTCTTGCAGCGTCTGCTACAACAAGGTTGGTTTTCAGCGGATCCAGTCCACGTTCCACGCATTCTACAGAAGCATAAAATGATTTTAGATCAATCGCAATGTAAATATGATCTCTCTGATTCATCTTTTTCACCCCTTTATTTTTTCAGATCATACGTGTATGATAACTATAAGTGTACAAATTTACAAAAGAACAGGAGCATGGCTATGAGGAAACCTTTTATCGATAACATAAGATGGTGTACTGTGATCATTGTTTTAATCTATCATGTGTTTTATATTTACAATTCCGTTGGTGTTTTAGGCGGAATCGGAGGCTTTACAGCCATACAATATCAGGACTCTTTCTTATATTTTGTTTATCCATGGTTTATGGCGCTTCTGTTCCTGATCGCAGGAATCAGCTCCAGGTATGCCCTCTCACAACTCTCTTATAAAACATTTATGAAAGACAAGACAATAAAATTATTGGTTCCCTCAACGCTCGGATTGTTTGTATTCCATTTTATCACTGGATATATGAATATCAAAATCGGTGGTGGATTGTCTCAGATTCCCTCTGCACTGCTTTATCCCATTTCTGTACTCAGCGGAGTGGGACCATTATGGTTCATCCAGACACTTTATATCTTTTCTCTGTTACTAGTCTTGATCCGCAAGCTTGATTCCAAGGATCTTCTTTATAACTTTTTCAAAAAATGCAATATACTGGTACTGATTCTAATGTGCATTCCGGTCTATGCCGCTTCACAGGTCTTAAACATGCCTGTCATTACCACTTATAGGTTTGGAATCTATTTTTTCATGTACCTTCTTGGATATTTCGTATTTTCTCATGATGAAGTACAAATAATATTATCCAGATATGCTGTTCCTTTGCTTATCGTTTCCCTATTAATGGGAATTAGTTATACCCTTTATTTCTTTGGTTCGAACTATTCAGATGCATCCGTATTGCAACACATTTATACGAATCTCTACCTCTGGTTCGCAATTCTTGCGATCCTTGGATGCGGAAAAGCATTCTTTGACAAATCCTCAAAATTTTCAAATTATATGACTCGTTCAAGTTTTGGAATCTATATTGTGCACTATACCATAACGTTACTTTTATGCTATTTTCTAAAAACATACGCTAAGCTTCCGATCGTCATGATTTATGGCATCGCCATTGCAGGTGTGCTGGTGCTTTCACCTGTCGTATTTGAATTGCTACGGCGCATTCCATTGATCCGCTTTCTACTGTTTGGAATTAAAAAAAATAAAAACTTTAATGAACCAGAATGTAATAAATCACATAGAACCAGCTTAAAAGACCGTGAATGATAGCCCAAAATATTGAATGCCAGTTTGTATAGGATATTACCATTGCAAGACATGTTCCAAAAGTGATTCCCGTTTTAACAGTATTTCCAATTGCGCTATTACGTTTCTCATTTGCCATCGCTGCTTCTCCTTTTTGATCATAAAAGTTTACATTTTGATTGCCCAACGCATTTTTGTAGATTTGGCACGGCCATTCTTTCTGCACTCTTCCGCTGAAGGACGTATCACATCAGTTGAGACCTCACTGTAGATCCCTGCATTTTTTCCCTGTTTAAATGCATTTTTTACCAGTCTGTCTTCTCCTGAATGAAAGGTCAAGATAGCGGCTCTTCCACCTGGTGCAAGTACGGTCGGAAGTTTTTCCAGAAAATCATATAAAACTTCAAACTCACTGTTTACATCGATTCTAAGCGCCTGAAAAGTCCTCTGGCATGATTTTTGGACCATTTCCCTGCGGTCTTTATCCGGTACCCGCACCAGTGCTTTTTCAATGACCTGCCTGAGATCTGTCGTCGTTTCTATTATTTGTCCATTTTTTCTAGCCCTGAATATCTCTTCTGCTATTTCTTCTGCAAAAGGTTCATCTGCATTTTCTAAAAGCATTCCTGTTAATTCTTCTTTTGTCACCTGCTGCAGGCGCTTTGCAGCGCTGTCACCTTTATCCGGATTCATACGAAGATCGAGAGGTCCGTCAACCTTGTAAGAAAAACCCCGTTCAGGATTGTCGATCTGCATGGACGATACACCTAAATCAGCCAAAATAAAATCAAATTTCCCTGCTTCTTCTGCTACGATATCAATATTTGAAAAATTGATTAGTTTTACCGTTAAGATCTCTTCTCCATATCCTTTATTTCTTAATCGCTGTTTCGTTTTTTCTGATTCGATCGGGTCTATATCAAGACCATAGATATGTCCCTTCCCTTCAAGGCGTTCAAGCATTGCCTGTGTATGTCCGCCATATCCAAGTGTTGCATCCAGTCCTCTCTGTCCGGGCTGAATCGCAAGAAAGTCCAGTATCTCATTTACCATAATGGAAATGTGCATTCCCGCAGGCGTACTTCCTTTTTCTATGACATGCGCAACTGTATCTGAATATTTTTCCGGATTTTGTTCCTTATACTTTTCTTCAAATTTCTTTGGATATTTTCCAGAATAACGGACTCTGCGCTTGCTTTTTTCTTCCATTCTATGCCTGCCTCTTTCTAATGTTCATTTCACTACATCTGATCTTCCTGATGATAGTAACGTTTATTAATCTAATCATACCCTTCTAGTCAAAATGCGTCAATTAAATCTATGTTCATATCCGCTGAACAATTTCAACTTCTACTCCGTTTGGATCCAAAAAAAGAAAATTCCAAAAAGACAACGCTTTACAAAATGATACCTCTGTAAGCATTTTCAGTCCATTACAATCGCTTATTCTATGATAGACCTCTTCAATATTTTCTACAGCAAGCGCCATATGTCTGTACATCCCTCTAAAATCTGAATCCGCAATTAATGAATCAGTTTCATACTTATATTGTATCAGTTCCAGCATATTTATCGATCCAAGTTTAAAATATTGAATCCCATGATCGCCCATATCTATCTGTTCCATCTTTGTTAATCCTAAAACATCCTCATAGAATCTTATACTTTGTTCCATAGAGATTACATTAATCGTAAAATGATCTGCACCTGTAATTTTCATAAAAGACCTCCGTCTTGATTTTATTAAAAATGGCTTTCATCTTTTCAGATAAAAGCCATAATTGTATTGAAACAAACCTATTTTGAATTATTAATATCAGACTCAAACGAAACGATACGGAATTCTAGTCATATAACAGGATTGCTATATCTTCCTGGCTGATATTATCCATATTATACCATTTTGAACCAGTATCTACATCTGCGACTGTCTTTCCATCTGCTGCATCGACTGCTAATTTGATTGCCTGATATCCCATCTGATAAGGATCCTGGGTTACAGAACCTAAAAACTGTCCATTCGTAACAGCATCTTTCTGAGACTTTCCAGCGTCAAATCCTGCAACATAAATATCCTTAAATTTGCCAGATTCTTTATCCAGGTCAGTTGCATCATTTGTAGCACTGATCACACCATTTACTGCATCCTGGTTCGCTGCAAAAACACCAACTAAATTATCTGTTGCAAAAATCGTATTTGCTGCCGACTGAATATCAGCCTGGCTTGTTGAAGGTGGTACTGTTACAACTATTTTCACTTTAGCAGAATTTGCAGATGGAATTGTCCATTTCTCCTGACCTGAAACATCTACACATCCTTTTAATCCTTCC
>RRZT010388663.1_pt1 | contig 11943 bp, 11 predicted proteins | sample 2165551 | NCBI WGS metagenome assembly RRZT01 (sample SAMN10456910, study PRJNA506462) | wastewater metagenome | biome: wastewater; feature: sludge; material: wastewater sludge; isolation source: wastewater sludge with Escherichia coli K12::gfp cells carrying plasmid... | place: USA: Moscow, Idaho... | reverse complement strand
GCGCTCTTGGCGGTGAGCATCGCTTCCAGCGGCGCCATGAAGGCGATCCAGCGGTAGTAGGGGCCGCGCGCCGGCGTGCCCACGGGCGGCGCCAGCTTTTTCTCGGGCACCAGATCGGCCAGGTACAGCAGGATGGCGGCGTTCTCCGTCACCACGGTGTCGCCGTGCTGGATGGCCGGCACCTTGCCCATCGGGTTGATGGCGCGGTAGTCGGGCGCTTTCATGGTGGTGCCGTAGTCGAGGATTTCGGTCTGGTAGGGCAGGCCGGTTTCTTCCAGCATCCAGCGCGCCACGCGGCCGCGCGACCAGGGGTGGGTGTAGAAGGTGAGTGGGGTGGTCATGAGTGTCTCCTTGGTAGTGCAGGCGTGGATATGTATTGCACACGGACAATGTCGAGCGCGCCCCGCACGGCGTCGTGGAACGTCGTGGTTTATTCGAAACGGTTGGTGCCGAGCGAAACGTGCGACAGAGCCGAGAGCGGTGCGGTCATGGCGAGCTCTTGGTTGGGGGAGCGTCATCGTGGCACGCGTCGATGACGGTTTCTGTCAGCAGCACACTCGGCCGCGACAGCGCCAAGCGCCAACGCACGGTGCCCTACCAAAGACGCAAGATGAGTTGACCAAAAACGGCCAGTATGGGCGCGTTTCCCATGTCGTAGGTGTTGGATGAATTGGCATTAATCTTCGGTTTGACCTTTTGACCCTCGATCACCCAAGTGTTGGCGTATGAGCCACCTGTTTTTGGTCGTATTTCCTTGCCGTCCCAGATCCACGTGTTTGAAAAAGAGGCGCCATATTTGAGTTTGAGCTCCCGCCCGTCAAGTATCCATGTGTCGGAATTCTTTGCGCCAGACTTCGGCTTTATTTCTTTCCCATCGCACGACCAATTTTTAGGGATCTGGATAATATTTGCCATATCGATTTTCCTTTGCGCTGTAGGATGGGCTGGTCACATACTCGACATAATTCAGAAAGTCGTTTGACGATTCTGTTCCAAGCGCCGACAGGCGATCACGGTGCAATCATCGGGGATGCCTCGGCGGACCACCTCCGTACGCAGTGCACGAACGTTGACCGCCAAGCTTGATTCGCTGTTCCAGAGGGCCAGTCTTTTCTCTTCGTCAAGACAGTCGTGCAATCCATCGGTGGCAAGCAATAGAACGTCGCCGCCCTCCACTCGGCTCTGATGCACGTGCAATTTGGGGTAGTCTTCAGGCTCTGCAAACCGGCCGATTTCATCCTCATCCTCATCCGCATCGTCATGAACGTCTGAATCGCTCGTATGTCCGAGCGTCAGGCAGTGCATGAGGCCACCATAAATGGACGCATATGCGCTTTGCTGACCGGCGATCGCATGGCCTTCCGCCAGCAGCGTTTCCCACGCCGTGTGATCCTTCGACAATTGCAGCCAGGTGACAGTTTGACTTTGGGGGCTGGCGCGCAGTCTCCAGACGCGTGAATCCCCGCAGTTGATCGCCGTGCATTGGTCGTTCGCCAGCACCACGGCAGCCAAAGTGGTCGAAGCGCCCTGGGTCGCAGGGCGAAGGTGCCTGGCCTGCCACTTGTCATGGGCGGCGCGCACGACGCTTGCCGGTGCTGCGTTCGGTGGCGAGGTCGCTTGCGTCTGGTGAAGGGCGGTCAGGAAGGTGCGACTGGCGAGGGCGCCGTCGGGTCCGGCTGCAACGCCATCGGCCACTGCGAGCCACAACTGCTCCGACGCCTCAAGTCTGGCCGAATGCCACGCCAACTGAACGCTGCGTTGCTGCCAGACGTGGGCATCAAGCCCCGCCGCGAGCAGCATCGCGTCCTGGGTCTGGTTGCGCGCGGCGCACTGGAAGGCCGCGATCTCCCACCATGTGGCGTCTTGTGTCATGCCGGCGGGGCAGCAGCGTCGATCCGCTTCATGGCCGCAGCGGTGACGCGATCCAGAATGGCGTCGAAGGGCTCATGCTCGTTACCTGACATGTGGTCGTCGAGCCGGATCAAATCCACCTGCGCCGCCTGTTGCTCCAACATTGACAGCGCCGCGCGGGCGTTTCGGTGTCGCTGCTCGCTTTCCCAGGCGAAGGGCGTCGTGGCAATCGTCAGGCAGCGCAGTTGCATGTCGCGTGCGAGTCTTGCCACCACCGGGCTGGCGCCACTGCCGGTATTGCCGCCCAGCGTGCTGATCACGCAGCACAGAGGCGCCGCTCGAAACACCGCCGAGAGGGCGTGCGCGGCGGCTCGGGCCGACTTTGCAGCCGTTTGCATATTCCACGAGGGGTGCTCGATACCAGGCTCCAGATAAACGCGACTTTCAACAGAAGAGCGTTGGAGGGTACGCAGGTCAGCGTTGACCAGCCAATAACGGGACGGACGAGCGCATCGTTTGAGCATGATTTCCACGATTCTGCAACCACCGCCGCCCACACCAACGATGACAGTGTTTTGATCAGTCGCCAAGTTTTATCTCCAGCGCGTTGGTTTAAGTCCCCAGTCGGTTTTTAAGAAGGGTTTTCGCGATCAAGCAGCCAGCAAGTGCTTGATCTTGGACACCAACTGCTCCATTTTTTGATAGGAGTTGATGCCCGCTGGGCTGCCAAAGAACGGAGTGACGCAGATCAGCGTGTCCGCAAACTTCGCCACGGTAAGCGAGAAATCCGCCAGTTGCACCGTCTGGCGTGGCCCCCCGTCAGCAAAGGCACGAAGGAAATTCTCGCGTTCTCCGACGCCGGTGCATACCAGAACCTTGGGTTTATGTTTGCTCAAAAATGCCCTGAAAAATGCGCCACGGTGGGTGACGCACCAGCTGCGGTAGTCGTCAAATGTTTCAAACCCCGAGGCAGCCTCTATTGCCTTGGCCCAGGCCAAGGACTCGCGGTTGCGAAAGCGGACCGGCAGGAGATTGAGTTTGAAGCCAAGGCCATCTGGATAAAGAATTTGATGGTTGGCAACGAATTCATCGTAGCTCATGCCCTCCCAATCAATGGCGTAAAAATATTTGAGGAACAGACAGATTTTTCTGTTGTAGTTGGTGTTCCAGCTGCCTTCGAAGTCCTTGTGTGCCCAGGAGGTCGGTTCCGGGATCGGTTGAAACTCCGTATCGATGGTTTTTTCAATATCGATGCCGTGCGAGTTACCCCACTCAAAGCCGCAGAACCAGACTCCCGAATCAAGGTTTCCTCCGTCACCTCCGGCAAAGGACAACGCCATATCGACGAATCGCGACGTGGGTACCTGAGTAGTCATGGCAAAGCTCCAATAAAAAAACTGCAAACCGTTGCATGCGTGCAGGGACAGAAACTACCGCCCGATGCGCTGTGCGAATAAATGGCAGGATCACTTGACGGCCAAGTGTTCAAAGGTTAAACGTTGCCTGTGTCAGGTTGTGTCAGCAGTGGACGTCGGTTCGTGAAAAATGCCGCATCTGCGCGCGCCAGCGCCGAATCAGCGCGTGGCGCCGCTCGGGGTAGCGGGTGCCGCTGTGGGCCAGATCGACGACGCGGTCGGCGCGGAAGTGGCGAAAGTCCTGGCGCAGTTCGCACCAGGCGGCGATCAGGCGCGCCTGGTCGAAAAACGCCATGGCGAAGGGCCAGATGCGGCGCTGCGTGACGGCCCCGCCCTCGTCGCGGTAGTGCAGCAGCAGCGCGTGCTCGTCGCGGATGGCGCGGCGCAGCACGGGCAGCCACGGGGCGGGCGACGGCGCGTGGGCGCGCGCGGGCACGAACAGGCCGCTGGTTTCCACCGCCAGGCGCAGCTCGGGCGGCAGCACGGCGCCAATGCGCTGTACGGCGTCGCGCGCGGCCCGCGCCAGCTCGGGGTCGGCCGCGTGGCTGGCGACCCAGCGCGCGCCCAGCACCAGCGCCTCCAGCTCGTCGGCCGAGAACATCAGCGGCGGCAGCGTGAAGCCGGGGCGCAGCACGTAGCCGACGCCGGGGTCGCCCTCGATCTGCGCGCCTTGCTCGCGCAGGGTGGCGATGTCGCGGTACAGCGTGCGCAGGCTCACGCCCTGCGCTTGCGCCAGTTGGGCGCCGGCGACGGGGTGGCGATGCGTGCGCAGGTGTTCGAGCAGTTGCAGCAGGCGGGCGGCGCGGCTGGACATGGCGCGCCGCGATCAGGCGAAATGGTCGAAGGCGCGCGCGGCCAGCGGCGCCGTGCGGCCGTCGGCGTCGGCCAGATACAGGCCGGGTGCGGCTTCGATGCGGCCGATGCGGGTCACCGGCGTGGCGGCGCGCTCGCTGGCGGCTTGAACGGCGCTGCGGGCAGTGGGCGGGGCGGTGAAGACCAGTTCGTAGTCGTCGCCGCCGGTCAGCGCTGTCTTGAGCAGAAACGCTGAATCAAATAGGCCGTCAGCGCTTGTTAGATCAGCGCGAACAGCTATCAAAAAAGAAGCATCTTCGAAATCGAGCACAGCGCCGACGCCGCTCGCCTGAAGGATGTGGCCCAGGTCGCCCGTCAGGCCGTCGCTCACGTCGGCGGCGGCGCTGGCGATGCCGCGCAGGGCCAGGCCAAGGGCGAGGCGCGGCGTGGGGCGTTCCAGCCGCTGGCGCGCGGCGTCCAGCACGTCGGGCGGCAGCGGCCATTCACCGCGCAGCGCGCCCAGCGCCAGCCGCGCGTCGCCCAGCGTGCCGCTGACCCACACATCGTCGCCCGCGCGCGCGCCATCGCGCCGCAGCGCCTGACCAGCCGGCAGCTGGCCGAAGACGGTGATGCAGAGGTTGAGCGGGCCGGCCGTGGTGTCGCCGCCGATCAGAGCGCAGCCGTGCTCGTCGGCCAGCGCGAACAGGCCTCGCGCGAAGGCGCCGAGCCAGGCTTCGTCGCGCGCGCGCTCGGGTGGTAGGGCGAGGGCCAGCGTGCAGGCGAGCGGTTCGGCGCCCATGGCGGCCAAATCGCTCAGGTTGACGGCGAGCGCCTTGTGGCCCAGCGATTCGGGATCGACGTCGGCGAAAAAATGGCGGCCTTCGACCAGCATGTCGGTGCTGATGGCCAGCTGCATGCCGGGCGCGGGTTGCAGCAGCGCGCAGTCGTCGCCGATGCCGAAAGCTATTGAATTGATAGCTGCTCGCGCTTGATTGGCAAGCACTGGCGGCTGATTTCGCTTGAAAAAGCGCTCGATCAGCTCGAACTCGCCCATGGCGCAACCCGCGACCAGTCAGCGGCCGCCGAGCGCGCTGGCGCGTTCGCGCACGCGCGCCACGCCATCGGCCAGGCGCCGCACGCGGCCGGCGCGGCGCGCGGCGGCTTTCAGAAAGGCCATCATCAGCGGGCCGCTGTCGAGCACGCCGTCGCCGGGGTCGAAGCCGTTCATGTGAAATTCGGGGTGCCACTGCACGCCCATCACGAAGGGATAGCCGGTGTGGCGGATGCCTTCGGGCACCAGGTCGATGGGGCTGCGCGCTTCCAGCACCAGGCCCTTGCCCAATTGATCGACGCACTGGTGGTGGATGCTGGTGACGCGGCGCGGTTCGTAGCCGTAGATGTCGGACAGGCGCGAGCCGGGCATGAAGTGCAGTTCGTGGATCAGCCGGTCGTAGCGGTGCGTGTCGTTGTGCAGGATGGCGCCCGGCCATTGCGTGGGGATGTCCTGGATCAGCGTGCCGCCGAAGTACACGTTGAGCAACTGGCAGCCGCGGCAGATGCCGAGCACGGGCTTCTCAGCCTCGATGAAGCCGCGCAACAGGCCCAGCTCGTAGTCGTCGCGGATGGGGTCGTATTCGGCCTTTTCGACCCAGGGTTTCTGACCGTAGGTTTCGGGGCTGATGTCGATGCCGCCTTGCAGCACCAGGCCGTCGAGATTGGCCACCAGGTCGTTGAGCGGCGGGCGCTTGCGCTGCAGCGGCGCGCTTTGGTCGATGAAGGGAATCATCAACGCCACCACGCCGTGCGACATGATCCAGGTGGCCATGCCGCTTTCCAGAAACTGCAGCCGCTTGGTAGGCAGCCCCAGGCCGGGCGGCGGGTTGTGCAACAGGCGGGCAGAGATGCCGATGCGCAGGGTCATGGTGGGTGCTTGTGAATCAAACAGGGCGCTGGCGCTGATTGGGCAAGCGCGAGCAGCTATGATTTTTGCATGACGCGCCTGGCGGCGCATGACCTCGGCCTGCGGCCTTCGATGACGGCGCGGCGCGCCATGACCTCAAGCCCTGGGTCATTCCGTCATTGAAGCGAAGCGAAGTCATTCCGTCATTGAATCAGTCACCGGCGCTTACCAGGCCAGCGCGAGCAGCTATCAAATATAGAGTATCGAGCGTTTCACGCAGCGCGCCCCCTGAATCGCTGCGCGGCCTGGCGGATCACTTCGCCCAGCAGGCGTTCCTCCGACTGCCGCTCGCGCAGCCAGCGCGCGTCGTTGCGGTTGTCCTGCACTTCCTGGCGCAGCATGGCGAGTGCGCCGCTCGCCTGGCAGGGTTCGGCAAAGGGCTGGATGCGGTCCATGGTGGCCAGGATGTGATCGCGCAACGGCAGGTGCTCGCCGCTGGCCGGGTCGACGTACACGGCGTCGAGCCCAAAGCGGCAGGCCTGAAAGCGGTTGTAGCCGTAGACCAGGTAGTCGTCTTCGACGGGCGCAAACGGCCGCTCTTGCTGGAACCACGCCGCCAGCGACTGCACGTAGCCGGCCAGCGCGGCTGCGCGCTCCACGGTCAGCGGGGTGTCGAACACGCGCACTTCGATGGTGCCGTATTCGGGCTTGGGGCGAATGTCCCAGTAAAAGTCCTTCATCGACTTGACCACGCCGGTGCGTGTCATCTTGTCGAAATACTGGCCGAATTCGTCCCACGTCAGCACGCAGGGCGCACGGCCCGACAGCGGAAAGGCAAACACCGAGTTGAGACGCGCCGAATCAAACGCCGTGTCCTGCCCTTGCACGTAGGGGCTGCTCGCCGCCAGCGCAATGAAGTGCGGGATGTAGCGGCTCATGCAGTGCAGCGTGTAGAGCGCGGTGTCGGCATCGGGGCAGCCCACGTGCACGTGCTGGCCGAAGATGGTGAACTGCTTGGTCAGGTAGCCGTAGAGCGCCGACAGCTCGTGAAAGCGCGGCTTGTCGTAGATGCGCTGCTGGTGCCACTGCTGAAACGGGTGGGTGCCGCCGCCCACCACGGCGATGTTGAGCTTGTCGGCGCACTGCACCAGCGCGTCGCGGATCTGGGTCAGCTGCGCCAGCGCGTCGCGCCAGGTGGCGCAGACGTCGGTGGAGATTTCGATCATGCCGGCCGTCATTTCCGGCACCACCGAGCCGGGCAGCTTGCGCCGCGCCATCAGGCGCAGCATGTCGTCGGCGTAGTGCGCCAGGTCGTAGTCGTTGGTGTTGACCAGCTGCAGCTCCAGCTCGACGCCGAGCGTCAGCGCCTCGGATTGACCAAAAGCTTGCAGCGTCATGCCAGCGGTCCCGGTTGACTGTCGGCGGCGGCCGGATCGCTGTGGCGCCACGGTTTGACGGCTTCGCGCGCGCGCACCAGCGCCAGGCCGACCAGCACCGCGCCCAGCAGCTCGGTGATCAAAATCACCGGCAGCGCAATCGCCGCCACGCGCGCGCCGACGCTGTGCGAGGCCACCACGAATTGCGAGGTCAGCAGCAGCGCCACCGACGACATCGGCACCAGCGCCACCCCCACCCACAGCGACTGCCGCAGCGACAGCCCGCTGGCCGGCCCGGTCAGCAGCAGGCTGAGCAGCTTGGCCGCCATGCGCGCGGCAACCAGCGCCAGCGCGGCCCAGGTCAAGGCGCCGTGCCAGTCGGCCTGCGCCGCCATCAAGGACACCAGCACGAACATCAGCACGTTGAGCATGGCCGCCGCCGTGCCCAGCTGGCGCGGCCAGACCCAGGGCCGCGGCTGCAGTTGCTTGAGCACGATGCCCGCCAGCAGCGTGGCCAGCGGGGCCGAGCCGCCCAGCGGCGTGGTGACGGCCGTGCAGGCGCCGATCAGCGCCAGGATGACGATGGCCGTGTCCTGGCTGGTCGGGTGCAGCAGCTTGAAGGCGCCAACCAGCAGCGCCGCCAGCAGCGCGCCGACCAGCAGCGACACGCCCAGCACCGCCGCCGACGAGGCCAGCGACGCCAGCATGGTGGTGTCGCCGCGGTCGATGCTGCGCAGCATGGCGGTACCCGCCGTCAGCGCGTACAGCGTGTTGAGCGTGGCCAGCGCGATGGCGCGGTCGGTCACCGGGCCGCTGGCGCGCAGATCGGACACCACGCGCATCAGCACCGCGGGCGATGCCGCCACCGACACGACGGCCAGCGCGCGCGCCACCGGCACGTCCAGCTCCAGTGCGCGCAGCAGCAGGTAGGCGGCAAAAAAGGTCAGCAGCGCCTCGACCAGGCTTTGCACCAGCACCATCGGGTTGTGGCGGAACCAGCGCAGCGACAGCCGCGCGCCGGCTTCGAACAGCACCACGGCGATGCCCAGCTCCAGCAGGTACAGGCCGACGCCGTGCAGCGGCCAGGCGCCGCCGGCAAAGCCGGCCAGGCCGACCGCGGTGCCGAACACCGCGTAGCCGAGGATCTTGGGCAGCCCGGTAAAGCGCTGCACCAGGTGCCCGGCCAGCGCCGCCAGCGCCAGCAGCAGCGCCCATTCAAGCGTCAGCGGGCCCGGCGCGGATTGCAGGGCGGCGGGCCAGAAAGCGATGGCGTCATGCAGCAAAACGAAAGGGGTCCTTGGTTGTGTTCAGGTTCATGCTAACCGCTTCAGGCGGGGTGACCAGAGGGCTTGTCAAAAAAGATAGCTGCCCGCGCTTTCCAGTCAAGCGCTGGCGTCCATTTTTGTCACTTTTTCAGCGGCGGGTGGCGCGTCCGCCGCGCCTGCCGCCGCCGGGCGCCGCACCCGCAGCGGCAGCACGAAGGACCACGGCCGGCGCAGCGCGCGCCAGGCCAGCGCGATGTACACGCGCCGCCGATCCACCGCCGGCACGTTTTGCGCCGTCAGCGCCAGCCTGAAGGCCAGCGTGAAACTGAACGTCAGGTTCATCAAGCCGGTGATGACGATGCCCGCCACCGCCCAGCCAAACGCCGGCTGGTGCAGCACCTGCGCCCCCAGCTTGTGCGCCGACGCCGCGATCTGCCCGGCCACCAGCGTGACGTGACGCACCTCGAACGGGACGCCGAAGAAGCCGATGATCGGCGGCACCAGCCCCAGCATCAGCCCGAGCGAGATGTTGGCGGTGTAGCCCGAGATGTGGTCGCGCCAGTAGGCGCCCCAGCGCGCCGCGCGCGCGGCGCCCAGCCAGCGTGTCATGCGCGGGTCGTAGGCCATCACCGAATCAAGGCGGTGAAAGACGAACCAGTTCTCCACCCAGCCGGCAACGATGCTGGACAGGAACAGCAAGCCCCCGGTGGCCGCCGCAAACAGCGCGGTCGGCCCCAGCAGGTGGTGGCGCGCCAATATCTCGCGTGCGTGGGAGGCGCTCAGCACGCCGTCCCAGCCCAGCCACTGCACCACCACGCCGATGCCGATGGCCGCCGGAATCACCAGCCCCACGTTGCCCAAAATGGCGGCGTACTGCGAGCGCAGCAGGTACACCATCTCGTCGACAAAATTTTCCACCGCTTCGGGCGTCGTCACGTTCTTGAGGCGCGCCGCCATGGCCGGCGCGGTCATCGCCGGCTGCTTGGTCGCCACCGTCCAGTGCGCCAGCATGATGATGACGAACGACACCGCGTAGTTCAGCCCCGCGTACAGCCCGCCCCAGAACGCCGACAGTCCGAGCATGCCCAGCCCCAGCTTGATCCAGGTGGTGAAGGCCAGCACCACGCCGCCGCCCGACGCGGCGCCCAGCATGCGCAGGTAGTCGCGCGGCGTGCGGGTGATGTAGTGCTCGCCGGTTTCGGCGTTGCGCTCGGTCACCTTGGCGGCCAGCAGCTCGGTGCTGCTGGCCAGCAGCGCGCGCATGCTCAGGCTGTCGCGGTTCACGCGCACCAGGTGCGACAACAGCTGCGCCGTGGCCTGCGCCGGCGCATCGGTGTCCAGGCACAGCAGCAGCGCCTTGACGCGCAGGATGCGCTGGCGCAGCTGGAATTCGATGTGCACCGAAATGCCGTGTTCGCCCAGGTGCGCATACACCGTGGCCGCGGCGGCGCGGCAGGCGTCGAGCTGGCTGCGCAGCTCGGCCGCGGCCACCAGCGCCGGCGCGCTCTGGCGGCCGTGCGTCAGTACCGCCTGGCGCAGTGTCTCGAAGACGATCGGCAGATCGAGAAACGGCCGCTGCTCGCGCGCCTCGGGAGACATGCGCAGCCGCACGTCGGCCGACTGGCCGATGGCGCTGATCTGGCCGGTGGCGTAGGCCATGGCGTCCAGCAGCGTGCGCAGCGCATAGCCGCCGCCGGCCTGGGTGCCGTGGCCCTCAGCGCGAAACAGCGTGGTGCGCAGGCGCTGCAGCGTCGGCTCGTCCAGCGCGCGCAGCCACTTGGCGTCCAGTTCGGTCGGAAACATCAGCCCGAACAGCTCGCTCAGGTCGGTGGTTTCAGGCGTGGCCGGCAGCAGTTTGCGGCGCAGCCGGTGCACCAGCTCGCTCGGAAACGAGCCGCGCGGCGCAAAGCCCAGGTCGGCCAGCAGCGCCGTGGCGTCCATGGTGGTCAGAAATTCCCGCCACCAGTCTTGCCACTGATGCAGCCAGTCGGGCCGCACCTCGGCCGCGTCGATCAGCATGCGCATGCGCGCCACGGCCATGTCCACATCGTCCGAATCGCCGCGCACCCAGGCCAGCAGGCGAATCAGCCACAGGTTGCGCTCGGCCAGCGGCGCCTCGGCATCAAGCGCCCGCATCAGCTCAATCAGCTCAAGTTGCGACGTCCCCATCTCAAGCGCTCAAAAACCCTTGCGCCACAAGGCTGCGAAGCAGGCCAAACCGAGGGCCGCGGAGCAGGCCACGCGGGAACGCCGTGGAACGGGCTTGGCCCGGCCACTGGCGTTGTACCCTGGGAGAAGGCGCCGCAGGCGACACAGGGGGTTAGTGAAGTACACGCGCGCTGACCCCAGCCTGGCCGCCGGCGTCGAGCACGAACATGGGGATATCGGCCTCAAAGCGCTCGCCATCGGCCGCCACGCAGAAATAGGTGCCGTGCATGGTGCCGCTGGGCGTGCGCAGGCGGCAGCCGCTGGTGTACTGAAACGCCTCGCCCGGCCCCAACAGCGGCTGCTGGCCAACCACGCCCAGGCCCTTGACTTCTTCGACGTGGCCGCGCGCGTCGGTGATGATCCAGTGGCGAGAAATCAGCTGCGCCGGCACCTCGCCCGTGTTGTGCACGGTGATGGTGTACGCAAAGCCATACAGCTCGCTGGCCGGTTCCGACTGATCGGGCAGGTATTGCGGTTCGACCTCGACACTGAGCTGGTATTTGGGCATGCGCGGATGTTAACGGCGGCGCCTGGCGCGGTGCGTAGGCGAAAATCCCCCGCATGAGCCGCACTAACCGCATCGCCCCGTCCATCCTGTCGGCCGACTTTGCCCGTCAGGGCGATGAGGTGAAGAACGTCATCGCCGCCGGCGCCGACTGGATTCACTTTGACGTCATGGACAACCACTACGTGCCCAACCTGACCTTCGGGCCGATGATTTGCCAGGCGATCAAGCCGCACGCCGTGCGCGCCGACGGCAGCCCGGTGCCGATGGACGTGCACATGATGGTGCAGCCCGTGGACGCGCTGGCCGCGGCCTTTGCGCAGGCCGGCGCCGACTTCATCAGCTTTCACCCCGACGCCACGCCGCACCCGCACCGCAGTGTGCAGGCCATCAAGGCGGCGGGCTGCCAGGCCGGGCTGGTGTTCAACCCCGCCGCGCCGCTGGATGTGCTGGACTGGCTGATCGACGACATCGACCTGATCCTGATCATGAGCGTCAACCCCGGTTTTGGCGGTCAGTCCTTTATCGATAGCGCCTTGCGCAAGGTGGAGGCGGCTCGCAAGCGGATTGAGGCATCAGGCCGCGACATCCGGCTGGAGGTCGATGGCGGCATCAAGCCCGCCAACATCCG
>RRZT011629648.1_pt1 | contig 11947 bp, 11 predicted proteins | sample 2165551 | NCBI WGS metagenome assembly RRZT01 (sample SAMN10456910, study PRJNA506462) | wastewater metagenome | biome: wastewater; feature: sludge; material: wastewater sludge; isolation source: wastewater sludge with Escherichia coli K12::gfp cells carrying plasmid... | place: USA: Moscow, Idaho... | reverse complement strand
TACTTTTTCCACATCCATGGACAGTTCATCACCAATTTCTTCTGGTGGTGGTTCTCTACCTAAATCTTGTACAAGTTGTCTTTGTACTCTTATTACTTTATTTATTGTCTCAACCATATGAACTGGTATTCTAATAGTTCTAGCTTGGTCTGCAATGGCTCTAGTTATTGCTTGTCGTATCCACCAAGTTGCATAGGTACTAAATTTAAATCCTTTTGTATAATCAAATTTATCTACAGCTTTCATAAGACCTATATTTCCTTCTTGAATTAAGTCTAAGAAAAGCATACCTCTACCTACATATTTTTTGGCAATACTAACTACAAGCCTTAAATTTGCTTCTGCTAATTCTTGTTTTGCAAATTCATCGCCATTTACAATCCTCTCAGCTATTTTTATTTCCTCTTCTGCTGTTAAAAGTGGTATACTACCTATCTCTCTTAAATACATCTTAACAGGGTCATCAAAGTTTGTTCCAGTTATAATAGTATCACTAATAACTTTTTCATCTTCTTCTATTTCTTCATCCTCATCGTCATTCAAACCATCAATTTCAATACCTTCTTCATCAAACTTTAAATATAACTCCTCAATATCATTAACAGATAATTCTACTTTTTCCAAAGCATTGGCAATTTCGTCATTAGTTAGAATACCATTTTTCTTACCTTTTTTTATTAAATCTTCAACTGCTTTTAAATTATCTTTTTTTATATTTTTATCATCTTTAGCCATAAATTTCTGCCCCCCAACTCATTAATTTTTGAGCATTTTATTTATTTCAATTAATTCAATGCTTAATCTTGATAGTTCTGTTATATCATTATATCTTTCAGCATTCTTTAATTCATTTCTTATTTCATCTCTTTTTATTTCTAATTTAGTCTTCTTAATTAAATTTACTAACTCTATTATTGCTTCATTTTTCTTCTCTATTAGATTAATATCGATTAGGGATATATCATCTAAAATTTTCATAAAATCACTATTCTCTAATTCTAATTCTTTTATTAAAATATTTGTCCTATCCTCGTCTTCTAAATATATACTCTTTATTTTATCAAATATTATTATTATTTCCCTATTTATAAAATCTTCATTCTCCATATTTTCAATTATATTATTAAAATATCTTCTATCTATTAGAGAGTATTTTAATAATGTTTTTTCTGCCTGGATATATCCAGGTTCCAGTCTTACAGTCTCTTTCCTAGGTATTTTTTTTATATAAAATTCGTCTTGGTTATTATTTACCCAATTCTCTTGATTTTTATTTATCTCTTCGTTAATTGATTCAACGGAAATTCCAGTATCCATAGATATTGTATCTATATAAACTTCCCTTTCAATAGGACTTTTAAGTTTTTTTATCATTGTCGCTATTTCTTTAGTAAAGTTTATCTTATCTTCCGGAACTGAAAGATTATACTTTAATTTATTAATATATATATTATATTCAAGATGATTCTTAGATTCTCTATTTAATAAATAATTAAATCCTTCTATACCTTCATCCTTTATATAATCGTCTGGATCATAACCTTCAGGTAATACAATTGCCTTTGCCTCTATATCCAATGATTTAAGTAATTCAAAAGCTTTTGAAGTTGCCTTTCTTCCAGCATCATCAGAATCATAACAAATATAAATTTCCCTACCAAATCTTTTAAGTAATTTACATTGATTTTCAGTTAAGGCTGTACCTAAACTTGCAACTGAATACTTTATCCCATTACTATATAATGCTATTACATCCATATAACCTTCTACTAATAATATTCTATCTCTATTTTTTAATTTATTTATTAAATTTAGACCATATAGATTGTTACCCTTTAAAAACACCTTTGTATCTTGTGAATTTAAATATTTTGGCATTTCATCTCCCATTACTCTGCCACCAAAGCCAATTACCTTATCTCTAGTATTTATAATGGGAAATATAACTCTATTTCTAAATTTATCATAATAGCCTGTATTATCTTTTCTTCTTCCAATTAAACCAGCATCAAATATTTCCTCTTCAGTATAATTCCTAGATTTTAAAAATTTTAATAATCCATCCCAACTATCAAGTGCATATCCTATTCCAAAGGCATTTATTATTTTTTCTTCTATACCTCTATTTTTTAAATATTCCTTAACATATGGTTTTTCTTTTAAATTATCAAAGAAATATCTTGCTGCATCTCTATTTATTAAATAAAATCTTTCCTGCTCTTCTATTCTCTTTATATCTTCATCGGTCTGTTCATTTAGTTCTATACCATTTTTTTCAGCCAATAATTTTACCGCTTCAATAAATGGGAGATTTTCAATTCTCATTATAAAATCAATTGAATCTCCACCAACACCGCAACCAAAGCAATGATAAAATTGTTTTGCTTCAGAAACTGAAAATGAAGGAGTTTTTTCATTGTGAAAAGGGCATAATCCTAAATAATTTACACCTGATTTTTTTAACTCAATATAATCCGATATCAAATCCACAATATTTGTTGATTCATTTATTCTATTAATAATTTCATCATTTATTAAAGCCGTCATACTATCACCTTCCATTTTAATACCATCTATCTGGTATAAATAAATCCTCAAAACGATTTACTATATAACGATCTGTCATGCCTGCAATATAATCTGTGACTATTTGTTCTTTACCATCAGTTTCCATTAATTTTAAATAATTTAATGGTAATTCATCTATATTATTTAAATAATAATTATATAACTCTTCTATAATTCTGTCTACTTTCTCTTCTTCACCTTGGTATCCTCTATATGAATATACATTTTCAAATAAAAAATCTCTTAAATCATTCATATAATACATGACTTCACTACTCATTTCAATAGATTTTTTTCCTAAACTATTTTTTATTATATCTCTTATCATTGTATCGATTCTGTCACTACTTCTTTCACCAAGATTTTTTATTATATTTACATCTATTTCATCTTTAGATATAACTCCTGCTCTCAAGGCATCATCCATATCATGATTGATATATGCTATTCTATCTGCTATTCTAACAACTTGACCTTCTAGAGTAAAAGGTTTATCTTCACCTGAATGATTTAATATTCCATCTCTAACTTCATAAGTTAGATTTAATCCATTGTTTTCATTTCTCCTTTCAAGTAAATCAATAACTCTTAAACTTTGTACATTATGTTTAAATCCATTTTTATTTAATCTTGACAATACTCTTTCTCCAGAATGTCCAAAAGGTGTATGTCCTAAATCATGTCCTAATGCAATTGCCTCTGTTAAATCTTCATTTAATCTAAGTGAATTGGCAATAGTTCGAGAGATTTGCGAAACTTCTAATGTATGTGTCAATCTAGTTCTATAATGGTCTCCTTCTGGAGAAATAAATACTTGGGTCTTATGCTTTAGTCTCCTAAATGCTTTTGAATGAAGTATTCTATCTCTATCCCTTTGATAAATAGTTCTAATATCACATTCATCTTCATATTTTATTCTTCCTTTGGAATTTTTACTTAATGAAGCATAAGGGGATAATATCTTCTCTTCTAATTCTTCTTTATATTTTCTTATCTCCATAAACTCACCTCAATATAGAATAAAAGAAGTGTTTTTCAACACTTCTAATCTAAAATATCCTCGCCAAAATTTTCTTTCATTTTATCTAATACCATTCCTGCTGTTTCTTCTACAGCTTTATTTGATACATCTATTACATAACAACCCAATCTGTCCATAATTCTCTTAGAATATTCTAATTCCATTTTTATTCTTTCAACACTTGCATAGTTTGCATTATTACTAAGACCTAAGGATATAAGTCTTTCCTGTCTTATTTCATTTAATTTATTTGGGTTTGCTATTAATCCAAATACTCTTTTTACATCTTTTTGAAATAATTCTTCAGGTGCTGGTACTTCAGGTACTAATGGAACATTTGCTACTTTATAATTTTTATGCGCTAAGTACATACTAAGTGGCGTTTTTGAAGTTCTAGACACTCCAACTAATACTATATCTGATTTTTCTATACCTCTAGTATCCTTACCATCATCATATTTAACTGCAAATTCAACTGCTGCAACTTTCTTAAAATATTTTTCGTCCAACCTTCTAATAAGTCCAGATTCTCTCTTTGGCTCATATTTTAATATTGATTGCAATGCATCTAATATAGGACTCATTAAATCAACTACTGGTATATTATTTTCTTTTCCTTTAAATAATATTTTGTTCTTTAGTTCTTCTAATACTATAGTCAATAATATTATTGAATCTTCATGTTTTGCTTCTTCAAATATTTCATCTATTTGAGATTCCTCTGTTATATATGGAAATCTTCTTATTTCATATTTATCTAAATTAAATTGAGATATAGCAGCTTTTGCTACTTGCCCTCCAGTTTCTCCTATAGAGTCTGATAAAACATATACTATAATATTTTTATTATTCATATTTTCCTCCTAATCACCAGTACCTAGTTCAACAAAAAGTTTTGTTATTGTAGTCTTAGTTATTCTTCCCAATACTTTAAAATAAACCTTACCATCATTTTCTATCTCTTCTACTATAGGTAAACTATCCACTTCATGGTCTATGATCTTTGTTGCTGCATCCAATATTGATTCCTCTAGATAGGTCATAACAATATTTGGCATTCTTGTCATTATCACTCCAATAGGCGTTTTATCTAATTCAAAACCTCCTAAAGTACTTTTTAGAAAATCTTTTCTTGATACAACACCAGATAGATACCCATTTGTAGTTACAAATACACTGCTCATATCTTCTAAAAACATAGTAACTATAGAATCATAAATACTGGTTTCTTCATCTACAACAACAGGTACAGATTTTATATCATTTACCTTTATCTCTTGAATTTTTTCTGATATAAAGCTAAAACTAGTCTTTCCAGTATAAAAATACCCTACTTTTGGTCTGGCATCTAATATTCCTGACATGGTTAAAATTGCTAAATCAGGTCTAATAGTTGCACGAGTTAATTTTAACTCTTTTGCAATATTCTCCCCAGTAATGGGTTCATTACCCTTTACTATATCTATTATCTTATCTTGTCTTTTAGTTAGTTTAATTTTAATCACTGTCCTTTTTATACAAGGCTTGTTTTATATTATCTAACAATCTTTGATAAATCACAAATTTTCAACATATTATCAGATATTGTCTTCAATAAGCTCAGTCTATTATTTTTAATATCTTCATCGTCAACCATTACCATTATATTGTCAAAGAAATCATCAACTGGTTGTTTTAAGTCAATAAAAATTTCCAATGCTTTCCTATATTCTTTATCATTTAATAATTGATTATAATCTTCAATCATATTATTATATGCATTATATAATTCAATCTCTTCTTTTTCATTTAATAATTTTATATCTATTTCCTTGACTTCTCCATCTTTAGAAATATTTATTACTCTATTAAATGTTGATAGTACATCTTCTAATCCATCTTCATTTAAATATGCATTTAATTCTTCTGCTCTAATAAATAAATCATATAAGTCATCTATATTTGTATTTAACAATCCATCAACTATATCATATCTTATACCCATATCTATTAACATATTTCTAAGTCGTCCATTAAAAAATTCTATTATTTCATTTTTAATTTCTCTATCATTAAATATTAAACTATTTTTTTCTACATAATTATATAAGGCAGAATCTATTAATGAATTTAAATTTAAATTTAATTTTTTATCTAATAATATATTTATTAAACCAATTGCCTGTCTTCTAAGTCCATAAGGATCTTGAGAACTTGTAGGTTTTAATCCAATTGCAAATAGTCCTGCTATTGAATCCATTTTATCAACAATACTCAATATTGCACCAGCCGTTGTTGTTGGTAGTTTATCACCTGCAAATTTAGGTAGATATTGCTCATATATTGCTAATGATACAATCTCATTTTCACCTGAGTGCAATGCATATTCCATCCCCATTTTACCTTGTAGTTCTGCAAATTCATCAACCATTTTTGTAACTAAATCTGCCTTTGATAAATAAGCTGCTCTATCTAAATTATCCTTTGTAGTATCACCTACTTCTAGATAATCTCCTACTCTATTTCCAAGATTTCTAAGTCTTTCAACCTTATCATATACTGTTCCAAGTTTATCTTGATAAATTACATTTTTTAATTCATCAACATATTCTTCCAGTGGAATAAGTATATCTTCTTCATAGAAAAATTTAGCATCTTCTAATCTTGCTCCCAAAACTTTTTCATTTCCTTTTATAACAGAATCTAAAAATTCATCATTTCCATTTCTTACAGTAACAAAATATGGTAGTAATATATTATCATTATCTACTACTGGTATAAATCTCAATTGCTCCTTCATAGGAGTTATAATAACATCATCTGGTAATTCTAAATAGGATTTATCAATTTTACCTATCATAGGTGTTGGATATTCTACTATATTAGTTATCTCATCTAATAAATCTTCATCTAATAATAGTAATCCACCTTTACTCTTAGCCAATTTTTCAGACTCATATTTTATTATTTTCTTTCTCTCAGCTTGATCTACTAAACAATAGTTCTTCTTTAAAATATCATAATAATTATCTACATTATCTATTACTATATTTTTCTCTCCTAAGAATCTATGCCCTTGTGTTATATTTCCAATTTTTATTCCCTCTAAATCAAATTCAACTATTTCATCATTGAAGATTGAAACTAACCATCTTATTGGTCTTGCAAATCTAATGTTTTTTCCACCCCAAGTCATTGTCTTTGGAAAACTAATATTTTTAATAATATTTGGCATCTCTTCTTTTAATAATTCTTTTGTATCCTTGCCTTCTTTTACAATATTTGCATATACATATTCTTCCCCATTCACTTCTTCCAAAGTTATATCATCTATTGTAATTCCTTTGCCTTTCATAAATCCTTCTAAAGCTTTTGTAGGTTCATTATTTTCATTAAAGGCAATTTTTTTACTTGGACCTTTTTGGCTATCTTTGATTGTTTCTTGTCTATCTGAAATTCCTTCAATTATCAAAGTCAATCTTCTTGGAGTATTATATAATAATATATTCTCATAGCCTACTCTACTACTTTCTAATACTTTTCTAGTATTGCTTTCTAATTGTTCAAGGGCTTGTGGAATATGTCTTGCTGGTAATTCCTCAACTCCTATTTCTAAAAGATATTTATTACTCATATTAATTTACCTCCTTTTTAATTAGAGGATAACCCATTTCTTCTCTTTTATTTAAATATGATTTAGCTACCTCTCTAGCTAAACTTCTCACTCTACCAATATAAGCTGTTCTTTCATTTACAGATATTGCACCTCTAGCATCTAATATATTAAATACATGTGAACATTTTAATACATAGTCATAGCTTGGTATTGGAAGATTATTTTTAATTTGTTCCTTAGCTGACTCTTCATATATATTAAACAATTCCTTTAATGTACTTGCATCTGCTTTTTCAAAGCTATATATAGATTGTTCAATTTCTGATTGTAAGAATATATCTCCATATTTATACTCAGCATTCCATTGTATATCAAATGTACTATCCACATCTTGTAAATACATTGCAATTCTTTCAAGTCCATAAGTAAGTTCGGCTGATTCTAACTCACAGTTAATACTTCCTACCTGTTGAAAATATGTAAACTGTGTTATTTCCATTCCATCTAACCAAACTTCCCAACCTAATCCCCATGCTCCTAATGTTGGTGCTTCCCAATTATCTTCAACAAAGCGAATATCATGTTTTAATGGATCTATTCCTATTGCTTTTAAGCTTTCTAAATATAAATCTTGTATATTATCTGGAGAAGGTTTTATAAGCACTTGTAATTGATGATGTTGATATAATCTATGTGGATTTTCTCCATATCTTCCATCATCAGGTCTCCTTGATGGCTCAACATATACAGCCTTCCATGGTTCTGGTCCTAATGCTCTTAAGAATGTATGTGGATTCATAGTTCCTGCACCTTTTTCCACATCATACGGTTCCAATATTAAACAACCTTGTTCTCCCCAATATTGAAATAGTTTTAAAATTAAATCTTGAAAATACATTTAATCCTCCCCTTAAAAATTATTCTAAAAAAAGACAAAGAAACCCTAAATCCCCATAGGGACGAAAGGTTTCTTTCGCGGTTCCACCCTATTTAATATCTATAAATAGATATTCTCTCTTGTAAAATGCTCTGAAGTGCCATATTAATATAAAATTAATCTTCATCAACGCAATATAAATACTTTAATATAATTTAACAAATCTAAATCTCTTTGTCAATCAGATTTAATCTTTGTTTTCATCTTCATCATCTTCAAATGCCTCTTTTGTTCTTTTAACACCTTCATCTATTGAGTCATTTATGCTAACTACTTCTCCATCTTCTTTAACAATCTCTATAGTACATTTCGTCAACAATGCCAATCCTAAGCCTAATAATGCAGCTTGTACAGCTATTATAGCTCCTGCCGCTGCCAAAGTAACCGGAATATTTAATATTATTTTATCATCTTTTTTAACTATGATCTTAGTAACATTGCCTTCTTTTATCATTTCTTTTATCTTATCTACTAGATCTTCACCTTTTTTAGAAAGATCTTCAGAATTTTCTTCCTCTTCTAATAGTACTATTGCTTCCACTACATCTCCATTAGTCTTTTCCAAAGCTTCCTTTGCTAATTTATAGGAGGCATTTGTTCTAGAAACTACAATATCTATTTTTTCAATACTAATATCCATAATATCTACTCTCCTTGATTAATTAAATTATACATATTTAATGAGTTAAATTTATCTCTATCTAGTTTTGACAATATATATTTTACCATAATATTATGCATTATAAATAAATTGTTTTGAGATATTTCAATATTATTTAGCTTATCTAATTCTTGAAATAATAGCTTCCTAAATCCATCTAATTGTAATATATCAATATTAAATGCATTCACATCTTGAAAATAACAATTAGGGCAAATAACCCCACCTAAATCTATGCTAAATCTAAAATTATTATCTAAGGAAGAATTACATGATGAACATCTTTTAAAATTAGGTCTATAACCTAAAAAAGATATAAATTTTAATTCATAAGCTAGAATAAATTTTAAAAAATCACTTTCTAAATCAGATAATATCTTTAATCCTTTCAATAGTAAGTAAAATAATATCTCCTGTGTCTGACCTTCCATTGTACTAATATCTACTAACTCAAGCATATAGGAGCCAAACATTAATCTATCCATATTTTCTCTAAGTGAATAAAATGAATTTACAATATCCGTATCATTTATATAATAGAAACTTTTTCCCTTATAAAGAGTATATTTATTGTGAAAAAATAACTCTGTATTAGACATAAGTCTAGACTTTGGTTTATATGCGCCTCTAGCCATTATAGTTATCTTTCCTAGCTCTTTTGTATAGAGTGTTATAATTTTACTACTATCTTTAAATCTCATCTCTTTTATAACTATACCTTCAGTTTTTTTATAACTCATATTATCATCCTATAAATATCCAAAACGTTTTATTTGATTTTCCTTTTCTCGCCAATTTTTTTCAACTTTAACCCATAATTGTAGATTAACTTGACTTCCCAATAGTTTTTCTATATCTTCCCTTGCATTTTGTCCAATTTTTTTAAGCATCTTTCCATTTTTACCAATGACAATTCCCTTATGTGATTGTTTTTCAATATAAATAGTTGCAAATACATCTATTAAATCCTTATCTTCTCTTTCTGAAATTTTATCTATACCCACTACAATTCCATGAGGTACTTCTTCATCTAAACTATTTAATGCTTTTTCTCTAATAATCTCAGATATAATATTTCTTTCCGGTTGGTCAGTAATCATATCTTCTGGAAAATACTGTGGACCTTCTTCTAATATATTTTTTAAACTACCAATATATTTATCAATATTCTTACCATTTATTGCAGAAATAGGTATTATATCTTCAAATAAATCTAATTTATTATACATATCTATAATCTCTGCTAATTCTTCCTTACTTGTTTTATCTATCTTATTAATTAAAAGCACTATTTTAGTATCTACTGTCTTTAAGATATCTATAATATAAGAGTCTAATTTACCAATAGATTTACTATTATCAACCATATAAGTTATTAAATCCACTTCATTTAAAGTGCTCTTTGATATTTTAAGCATATATTCTCCAAGTTTATTTTTTGGAAACTGTACTCCTGGAGTATCTAAAAATACTACTTGAAAATTTTCCTCAGTATATACTAATTGGATTTTATTTCTTGTAGTCTGTGGTTTATCAGATATTATTGATATCTTTTCACCTATTACTCTATTTAATAATGTTGACTTACCAACATTAGGTCTACCTATAACTGTTACAAAGCCTGATTTATACATAATATTCCCCCTATTTTAAATCATCTGGACCAAAACTATATGGAAAGATTTCACTAAACTCATATATTTTAAAATCATCTTCTGATTTTGCTATAATAATTTCTATATCACAACTAAATTCTCTAATAAACTGTCTACAAACTCCACATGGAAAACCACCATTTTCTCCTGCCACTATAGCAATCTTTTTAAATTTTTTATAACCTTCTGATACTGCTTTTACTATTGCTGTTCTTTCTGCACATATAGTGGGTGAATATCCTGCATTTTCAATATTGCAACCTGTGAAAATCTCACCTTCTTCTGTTAAGATCGCTGCTCCAACTTTAAAATTTGAATATGGAGAATATGATTTCTCTTTTGCTTCCATTGCCTTTAATATTAAATCTCTATTTTCCATTATACACTTCCTTTATAATAATGATAATTGAAATATTAATATCCCAATTAATGTCCCTAATAATCCACCAAAGATTACCTCTCTAACTGAATGTATCTTTCCTTCAATCCTACTTTCTCCAACTAAGATTGCCAGTCCAAAAGCCAGTATTGTAACTAAAGTATTCTTAGCTAAAAATGTAATTACCGTTGCAGTACAAAAACTTATAGATGCATGACCACTTACTATACCACCTTGAAATGGAGTACCACCTTTTTCTGAAAATATAGTTTTTATAACTATGGTAAGAATTATCACCAATGCCAATGCTACAAAAGTTAAGTGAATTGGCGTATTGGTTATTTTAAAAATAACCCTATCACCTATTAAGGTTATTTTATCAAAAAACAATAGATATCCAACTATCACTGAATTAATAGCTGCTATTAATACTGCTCCTGCTGCCACATCTTTTGCAACTTTTGCCAATGGATGATATTTATCAGTTATTAAATCTACAGTTTTTTCCACTGCTGTATTTAATAATTCTGAAATAATTACCAATGCAATTGCAAAGAAAATCATTAGTAATTCCATCTTAGTAAAATTAAAAAATAGGCTGGAAATTATAACAATAGTTGCCATACTAAAATGTATTTTCATGTTTCTTTCTTTTTTTAACGCATATATTATCCCTTTAACTGCATAATTAAAACTCTCAATTAGAGATTTTGTTTTCATAAAAATCTCCCTTCTATCTAGCTATTCCTAATTTTTCTAATACTATATCTTCTCTGTTTCTCATCATAATTTTTTCTTCATCTTCCATATGGTCATATCCCATTAAGTGAAACATGCTATGAACCGTTAAATATACCATCTCTCTTAGAAAACTGTGATTGTATTCTTTCGATTGTTCCAGTGCTTTTTCCACTGAAATTACAATATCACCTAGTATAATATTTGAATCAAATTGCATTTCATCATCAACGGGAAAGGACAATACATCTGTCTCTCTATCAATACCTCTATAATCTCTATTTAATATTTTTATCTCTTCATTATCTACTAATGATAGTGATATTTCATAATCCAAATTTTCTTTTTCAAATAATAATGATTCTTTTACAGCCTTTTCTATTTCAATTTTTA
>RRZT011313093.1_pt1 | contig 11947 bp, 11 predicted proteins | sample 2165551 | NCBI WGS metagenome assembly RRZT01 (sample SAMN10456910, study PRJNA506462) | wastewater metagenome | biome: wastewater; feature: sludge; material: wastewater sludge; isolation source: wastewater sludge with Escherichia coli K12::gfp cells carrying plasmid... | place: USA: Moscow, Idaho... | reverse complement strand
GAGGGATCCGGGTTTCGAGAACAATACGAAACCGAGTCGCCATTCGAGGCGAAAGCCTTGACGATCTCCTTTCCTATTCCGCGACTGCCGCCGGTAACGACAACATGACGCGGAGCGATGTCTCTATCGGGTTGTGGTGTTGAGGCATCCTTGTCGTTCACCATCATGGGAACTCCTTTCCAACATTTATGCAAGCACTACGATACGGTGCGTAGCGTTCCGTATGTGCACATTGCCCACGTCATCAAAATGGGGAACCTGGAAAGCTAGGCCCACGCCGTCACTCAGCGACGTCAGCCTGTAACGACAACCCGCTTGCCTTGCGCAGAAAGAGTCTCGTAATCCTCGTGAGCTCTCCCCACGGCGGTCACATCGTAGGAGCCAGCAATCAGTGGCCGAATTTCACCACTATCAACATGATCCGCCAACCACCTGAGATCCTGAGCGCTCGGCTTCGCGGAGATCATACGGATCACAGGTCCCCAACCAATCGCCGATGCGATGATTGCTGGAAGAGCGGATGGCGACAATACGGCCATTCGACCGCCCTTCTTCAACAAATGTCGATACCGGCCCGCCGCATTGGCAGCGGTGTCAAGAATGGCATCATACCGCTCACCAATGTCACCAGGAGCAGTTGTGTGGTAATCAAACGTACACTCGGCGCCAGCCTGAGCAGCGATTTCTTCACCCCGGGAACCGACAACCGCATCGGCACTCGCGCCAAGAACCCGGGCAATCTGCAGAGCCGATGTGCCAACACCACCGTTTCCTCCAACAACCAATAGACGGCTATTGAGAGCGAGCTTGAGGGGCCCGCGAAGCGACTGTAAGGCAGTCAGACCGACGAGTGGCAACGCCGCTGCCTCCTGAAATGGAACGCGGGGCATGATCGAGATCTGGTCCGCTCGAACCGAAACATACTCCGCGGCAGTTGCGGCTGAACCCGGAGGCTTCATTCCGAGGTATCCCCAGACATGATCTCCCACCCGAAGATTTGTCACACTGTCGCCAACTTCAACCACCTCTCCGGCAAAATCAGCGCCTGTTCCCTTGGGAAATCCGAAGCCATTAAGACCTTTCATCTTGCCAGCGCGAGCCGCAATATCAGTTTGGTTGATACTGAATGCACCCACCTTGACGACGGCATGACGCCGACTTGTCTTAGGACAGGGCACAGAACCCACCTCGAGAACTTCTGGTCCCCCATACTTACGGTACTGAACCGCCCACATCTCTTTCTGATTGGTCATATGCGCCACCTTCCTTATTTCTCTACGCTACGTAGCGTATCAAACAAAAATACAGCAAGAAAGAGGCAGTTTGAGCAGATATGCAACTAGCCCGCGCGACTGGTGTATTTCACGAGGTCAAGTAGTTGTTCAGTCAACTGATCGACGATGAGATCCTTATCAGTCACCCCAAGGAGATGTATGTGCGCGTATGGAACTCCAAGCAACGTGGCGTGGAAGTTATTTATATCGAATCTTCCTTCAAGCTCCCCCCGCTCAACCGCCTTCTCCAACATGCTGGAGATTTCCTCGTGGGCCGGAGTAACAAATTTTTCCCGCAAGCTCTTGGTCAATTTCTCATCACCAGCCATATCGGCGAGCAAACCAGGCAAAATATCACGCCCAGGACGATGCGCCACCAGCACCACCGCCCTTTCCGTAAGCGTACGAACGTCCCCCACCAAACTTCCAGTGTCGATGCGTGGAATCGCGCTATCTGGCTGATGCACAGCAAGATCAAAAACCATTTCCGCCTTTGAGGACCAGCGGCGGTAGATCGTCGTCTTTGCGACTCCGGAGTCCGCACTAACACGCTCAATTGTCAATCCACCGTAGCCATACTCCTTCAGGTGAGCGCGGACAACCTCGGTCAACCTCGCGTCAGTGCGGGCGCGCCTGGTTGCCCCATAATCTGTGTTTGTCGTCCTGCGGTTTGACATACTTCCTCCCGTGTTCCGGTACGATTCGTAGCGTAGTGTAAAATAGTCTACCTCGCCCTGACAAGGAGAGTGCATGCGATCTTCGCTACCATTCATGCTCTCAAACCTCGTCTCAACAGTTGGCTCTCTGAACAGTAGAGACAACTGAGACGAGATCCCCAAATAGGATGCGTTGCTCGAGCTCACCGAGGCGGTCTTGTGTGTTCCGGGAATGCACTACTAGAAACCCGTCGCCTGCGCCCGGGCCAAACGAGGGAGTCCTGCCTCCTACCCGCAAGAGCGCCAATAGCTACCCGCGAGAGCGCCAGCCCCGCGAGGCGCTACCGGCTACTTCCCCGCGGACACGGCGCGGCCGGCAGCCGCCACATCCTCGCCCATGTCCTTCCCGAGCTTGTCCAAGCCGTACCACTTGGCCGTGGACCGCATGATCAGCTGGTTGACCACGGTACCAACAACGGCGGAGACCAAGGAGAAGACCAGCGCATCGCGCAGCGGCTCGGTGTAGTCATCCTCCTGGGGATGCTCGCGGCCAACCACGGCCTTCCACACGCCATCGGCGATCTTGTTGGCGAGGAATCCCGAGACGATTCCGGCTCCCGCACTCACCACTTTCCAGCCGACATTCATCTGACTTCCCTTCGGTTGGGTCCTGCGACCGCCAGGCGGCAGGCGCATCGTTCGTTGCATCGCTACCGCTACGTTAGCGCTTGTCTCTCCCATTATCGACTGCCGCGGGGTTCACGTGCAGGTCTTCGCGCAATTCATCCACCACGAGATCATTGGCCCGCGCCGTTCCCGTGCGGTAAGCCGCCCGGGAGAGCATGTGCGCCGAGATCGGAGAGGTGATGAGCTGGAACGCGATGACGAGCAGCATGGTCCACGACATGGTCGAATCGCGCACCAGCAGCGCCGCTCCCGTGAGGTTGAAGATCAGCGAGAGCACCTGCGGCTTCGTCGCGATGTGCTGGCGCGAAATGAGATCACCCGTCCGGAAGATGCCGATCGCAGCGATCAACGTGAGCGAGCAACCCGCGAACAGGAAAATCGCTCCCAGAATCTCCAGAAGATCATCCATCGGAAACCTCCTCGTGTGAGCCGTCGGGATGGACCGGGGCGGCGGTGTCGTCGTCGTTCTCCTCCTCGGCCTCCTCCGCGGCGGCAATCGCGCGTTCCTCCTCGATGGTGAGAATGCGGCGCTTGCCCGGGTCATCCGGCCGGGCCGCACGCGACATCGCAACCGATCCGAGGAAGCCGACCACCGAGACCACGACGAACACGGCCAGCAGATCCGAGCGCCGGGTCATCGCGACCAGCAGAGCGAGCGATCCCAGAACGATCGAGGTCATGACGTCCACGCCAACCATCCGGTCGAGCGTGTTGGGGCCGTCATTGATGCGCCACAGCACTAGAACGGCGGAGATGAAGAGCATCACTCCGCAGATCCCAACCAGCCAGATCATCAGTCCTCCTCGGGGGGCTCGTAGGCGGGGGCGTAGCGCACCGGAAGCCGTCCGCATGCGCGGGACCAGCCGGGCACGAAGCCCGCCTGCATGAGTTCGTCACGCGAGGCGAGCGCGCGCAGGATTCGCTCCTCCAGATCCAGAATGCTCTGGTGAGCGTTGGAGACGCCGCCGGCCAGGCCGATGTCGAAGACGTGAATGTAGAGCGTTCCGCTCGCCGCGTCCTCCTCCACCGGCACCGATCCGGGAACCACGGCGGACATTCCCGCTGTCATCGCCAGATAGGCGTCCGATTCGGAGCGCAGGTGCACGCGGATGATGGCGCCGCGCGGCTTCTTCCGCTGCAGAATGAAGAACGCCTGCTGCCACGCCGAAACCACGAGATCGTAGACGAACCTCATCAGCAGCCACGCCAACGCCTTCGGGCGGAACCGGCCGTCGAAACGCACCGTGGGGAAGGGTGCAATCGTGGTGATGAGCAGAGCCAGACCGAAACCGGAGAGAATGTTGCCCGGCGTGACTTCACCCCACAGCAGCACCCACACGATCGTCAGCCACATCAGTGTTCCCAGCGAGGCATGCGGGAATCGGCCCGGACGCTGCGTGGCGATGCGGATGGCTTCACTTGCTTTGCTCATGGCGATGTCACCTCCGTGGGGGTGGGGGCGGGCGTGCCGGTTGCAGGGTCTGATGCGCCCGGCGATGCCGTCCCGGTTGTGGAGGGCGTTGGCGGGGTCTCGGACGGGCTCGGGTCGGGCGAGTTCGTTGGAGAGATGTCCAGATTCTCGCTCTTCTTGATCTCCGGGGAGACTCCGCTGCCACGTTCGTCCGCCTCGGGCAGCACCGCGGCCGTGTAGGGGGCGCGCGCACGCAGCTCACTCGCGGTGGCATCCGTGAAGGTCCGCAACGGGTTCGCAATCACCGTGAGCATCAGCGACAGTGCCACGAGTGTGCCCGCCGCGACCACCATGCCACGCGGGCAGTCGCGCTCCGGGAGCGGCTCGGGCGCCTTCTGCCAGAAGGCCATGTTCCACACCCGGGTGACCGCGTAGAGCGTGAGGATCGAGGTGATGATGCCCGCGGCGATGAGCGCCCAGTCCAGCGGCGTTCCCCGCGTGGCCGAAGCCTGCATCAGGCCGAACTTGCCCAGGAAACCGGAAAGTGGAGGGATGCCCGCCAGATTGAGCGCCGGAATCAGGTAGAGCACGGCAATGACGGGAACCGCCGCCCCCAGCGAACCGAGCTTCGCGAGCGAGGTGGTTCCTCCTCTGCGTTCCATGAGGCCCACCACGAGGAACAGCGCCGTCTGCACCGTGATGTGGTGCACCGCGTAGAAGATGGTGGAGGACAGGGCGGCGTCCGAGTTGATCGCAATTCCCCACACCATGTAACCCATGTGGGAGACGAGCGTGAAGGAAAGCAATCGTTTGACGTCCTGCTGGGCCACCGCACCCAGAATGCCCACCAGCATGGCCGCGATGGCGAAACCTCCGAGCAGATCGTCCAGCCGCCCCCCGGGGAACAGCAGGGTCTGGGTGCGGATGATCGCGTAGATGCCCACCTTGGTGAGCAGGCCCGCGAACACGGCGGTGACCGGCGCGGACGCCGTCGGGTAGGAATCGGGCAGCCACGCGGACAATGGGAAAATCGCGGCCTTGATTCCGAATGCGATGAGCAGCATGACTTGCAGCACCAGCCGCATCCCCGGATCCACCTCCGGCAGGCGGTACGCCAACTGGGCCAGATTGACCGTTCCCGTGGAGGCGTAGATCAGCCCGATCGAGATCAGGAACAGCATCGAGGACACCAGCGAAACGATCACGTAGACGCTACCCGTACGCATTCGCTCCGACGTGCCGCCCATCGTGATGAGCACGAACGATGAGGCCAGCAGAATCTCGAAACCGACGTAGATGTTGAAGAGGTCTCCGGACAGGAAGGCGTTGGAGACCCCGGCGGACAGGATGAGGAAGGCCGGGAAATAGATCGCCGAGGGAGCGCCCTTGTCACCGTCCGCAACACCCTGGAACATCGAGTAAATGAGCACGATGAGCGTGACCGTGACCGACGTGACGAGCATGAGCGTGGAGAGGCGATCGGCCACCAGAGCAATGCCCACAGGGGCCGCCCACCCGCCGATGTCCAGCACGACCGGCCCGTCGAGCGAACCGACGAGCAGCGCGATCGCCGCGGCCAACACGATGACGAGCACGCCGATTGCCGCAAAGGACTGCAGCCGCCGGTACTTCTTCGCGGGGAAGGCCAGCAGGATTCCCGCGCCGAGCAGCGGCAGGACCACCGGAATGGCAAGAAGGACATTGAGTCTCACTTCTTCTCCCCCTTCCGTGTCCAGACGTCTCGCGCCTTGGCGATTTGCCCTCTGGTCTTCTGCGTCCTTGCCTTCCGTGCGTTTGTCCTGCGGAGCGCCACGTCCTCTTTCCGGATGTCGACGTCGTCGTGGAACTCGGCGGCAGTCTCGGACAGATTGGCGACGTCGTCGAGGGCCTCCATCGCAGCGACGGCCTTGCGCTTGGCGACCGCACGATCCTCTCGGTCGTCCCGGACCTCATCGTTGTCGCGCAGCTGCCACGTGCGGTAGGCCATCGCGAGAAGAAATCCCGTCATGCCAAGAGTGATGACGATGGCCGTCAGGACCATCGCCTGAACCAGCGGGTCCGCCATCTCGGAAGGTTCGGCGCTTCCCACGATGGCGGGCTCTCCCGAAGGCCCTCCGGCGATCAGGAACAGGATGTTGATGCCATTGGACAGAGCGGCAAGCCCCAGAATGATTCGGGACAGGGAACGCTCGAGGATGAGGTACACACCCACTGCCACGAGCGCGCCGCACAAAATGATCAAGGCCAGAGAGCTCATGGGTTCCTCACCTGCCCCGCCGTGTGGGTCGCATTCTTCTTTCCTCGCGTTCGCTTGGAATCGTCACCTTCGGCGAGCTGAGCCTCCGCATCCATCTCGCTCTTGACCGCCGCACGCTCGTCCTCGTGGGGGATGATCATGAGATCGTCCGGCCCCTGCAGCCCTTCGAGCTCGCCGTGACGATCGATCTCGCCGCCCAGGGAACGGAGAATCTCAAGCGAGAGCCCCACGACGGCCAGATAGACGCCGACGTCGAAAATGAGGGCCGTGGCGAAGTGGACGTCGCCGAAGGCCGGAAGCGTGAAATCGAACATGGCCGTCTGCAACGGATTGCCTCCGAGCAGCACGGGAATGAGCGCCGATCCGGTGACGATGAGCAGACCCCCTCCCATGAGGTGGGAAGGGAGCACGGGCAGAGCCGCGCCCAGCTCGAAACGTCCGCCGGCCAGATACCGCAGCGCCAGCGCAATTCCCGTCAGCAGACCACCCGCGAACCCGCCGCCCGGCTGATTGTGGCCGGAGAACAGCAGGAACATGGAAACCATGACAATCGAATAGAACACCAATCTGGTGCCCACCATGAGGATGACCGGTCGCGATTCCACGCCGTGGCGCAGAATCGAGGCGAGCCAGGTCCTGTTGCGCCCCTCCTGCGCCGCCTCGCCGGAGGTGGGAAGCGGCTTGGGGACGTACCCACCTTCGTTGCTCACCGCTTCCGCGAACTTGGCGCGGGTGCTCGAATCAACCGGCCCGAGAACGTTGCGCAGCCTATCCGTGCGGCCCACGCGATCACGCACGAACAGCAATGAGGCGATGCCCATGGCACACACGATGAGAACGGACGTCTCCCCCAACGTGTCCCATGCGCGAATGTCCACGAGAGTCACGTTGACGATGTTGCGGCCGTACCCGAACACGAATCCCTCTTCCGCGAACAACTCGGAAATCGGGCTGTGGACTCGGCTGCTCGCCGCCATGGCGGCGAGCAGGGCAACCGAGACTCCGGAGACAATGGCCAGCAGGAGTCGCCAGCTGCGTGAGCGGCGCAGCGGGCGGTTGGAGAAGTACGGTGGCAGGCGGCGCAGCACCAGCACGAAGAGCACAAGCGTGATCGTCTCGGACAGCACCTGTGTGAGCGCCAAGTCCGGGGCTCCATAGAGTTCGTAGGTGAGGGCGACGCCGTAGCCGGTGACGCCCATGAGAAGCACCGCCTTCATGCGGTGGCGGGCACGCGCGGCCAGCACTGCGGCGCAGAGTGTGACGATTGCCGTGGCACCCTGGGCAGGCGAATCCCACAGGCGGAAACCCTGTGGGAGTGACGCTCCACCGAAGAGAGCCGCCGCAGACAGGCTGATGATGGCAAAGACGAAGATCGTCGAGAGGTAGGCGGGCAGCGAACCTCGCTGGGTCGCACCCGTGACAATTCCGGAGAGCCGCTCCAGACCCCTGATGATGTCCCGGTACACCTGATCGGCGCCCTTGGGCATCTCGTGACTTGTTGTCAGCTTCTCGAATGGGGCGCGAATTCTGAACAGCAGAGCACCAAGGACGAGCACCGAGACGGTGATGAGCAGCGGCGGGCCGAAGCCGTGCCACAATGCCAGATGCTCCGGGGTCCCCGCGTAGGTATCGGCGTGCAGCTCCAGAAGGTTGCTCCACCACGAGGACACGATGCCAAGGATCAGGCCGAGCGTTGCCAGAATGACGACCGGTGCCACCATGACCCGCGAGGTGCGCCCCACAGGGAGCAGCTCGACGCCCGGCTTGTCCGCGAATGAGCCCCACCAGAAGCGAAGGCCGTAGCCGACGGTCAGCACGGAGCCCAGCGCGATGGCGATCCACGTGATGGTGGCGATGAGATCGCCTCCCACCAGCGCTTCGAGGCTGGTCTCCTTGGCAACGAATCCGGCAAACGGAGGGAGGCCGATCATGGAGGCGGTGGCAAGGCCGGCGAACGTGGCGGTCACGGGCATTGCACGGCCGACTCCGCTGAGCTCGCGCAGGTCGCGCGTGCCCATGGCGACATCGACCACCCCCACGGACAGGAAGAGCGCAGACTTGAAGAGTGCATGCGCGCACAGCATCATGAGGCCGGCGAGAGCCATCTGGGCGTCGCCGTAGCCCACCATGAGCGTGATGAGGCCCAGCTGGGACACCGTTCCGAAGGCGAGGATCAGCTTGATGTCATGTTGTTTGAGGGCGCGATACCCTCCGATGAGCAGTGTCCCGATTCCAGCAACCAGTACCATTGGCCGCCAGGGCGCCACGTCCGCGAGGCCGGGAGCCAAGCGAGCGACGAGATAAACGCCCGCCTTGACCATGGCCGCCGCGTGGAGGTACGCGGATACCGGGGTAGGGGCCGCCATGGCGGCCGGGAGCCAGAAGTGGAATGGGATGAGCGCCGATTTCGAGAAGGCGCCGATGAGGACCAGCACCACCGCGGCGGAGAGCAGCGGCGAATTTGCGCCCCCGAGGGTTCCCTGATTCGCTGCAGCCACGAGTTCCGAGAAGGAGTAGGAACCTCCCGGCATCTCCCCCAGCATGACAAGCCCAACGAGCATCGTCAGGCCACCCACCGTGGTGACGATGATTGCCTGCATGGCTGCGCGCCGAGAGCTGGTTCGATCCGAATAGTGGCCGATGAGCAAGAAGGAGAAGACCGTGGTCAATTCCCAGAACAGGTAGAGCGCGGGCGTGGAATCCGTGGTGACAAGGCCCAGCATTGCCCCGGCAAAGGCAAGGAACACTCCGGCGAAGCGCCCCAAATGGGAGGCGGAACGGCTGAAATAGCGGGCGGAGTACAGCAGCACGAGGGTTCCCACGCCAGTTACCAGCAACGCCATGATCAGGGACAACGCATCGATACGAATGTCGAAGGTGAATCCGAGCTGGGGCAGCCACGTCACTTTCTGAACGTACGCTTCGCCGCGGAAGGCCTGCGGCAGTTCCATGAGGAACCAGAGCAGCGCAATTCCCGGGATTCCGGCGAGGAAGACAAACCCGAGCCGACCCCTTTTCATGAGTGCTGGCGCGCCAAGGGCTCCGAGGAAGAACAGGAGCAGAAGCGCCGGCATTAATCACTCCTCAACGATTGATGGAGGGTGGTCAGGAGTGTGGGCACCGGCACTGCGACCAACCCCCACATTTCGCACACACATCGTATCATATTCGCCCATACTCTCTTGAGGTGTACAGAGGGGCGAACGCCAACTATACGATGTTCCAAGATAAGCAGAAATCCGCGGAAACCAGCGGCAAACCAGCGGCTACACGGGCACCTCCTATCACCTTCCAGAATCGCAGACGTGATATATATCGAAGAATTCTCGGTTCGGGAATGTCGCCGGGGAGCGTCCGTCCTCCACCGCGCAAGAGCGCCGGCCCCCGCCGTCCGAGAAGCCACCGTTCGCGCAAGAGGCCACTGTTCGCGCAAGAGGCAACGGTCATGACGATGTCACAGGTGTGGCCTCTCCCGGGTCGTGTGGCCTCTCCCGGGTTGTGTAACCTCTCCCGGGTTGTGTGGCCTCTCCCGGGTTGTGTAACCTCTCCCGGGTTGTGTGGCCTCTCACGGGTTGTGTGGCCTCTCCGAAGTGAGTGAGGTCAGTGACCCGGAAGCTACATCTCCAGAGCCGCGTTCCCCGCCGTCCGAGAGGCCATGTACTTGCCGAGTCGGCGCGACGTCAGGGCCCGCGCTGGTCCCCCACCGCGCAAGAGGCCACTGTTCGCGCAAGAGGCCACTGTTCGCGCAAGAGGCAACGGTCATGACGGTGTCACAGGTGTGGCCTCTCCCGGGTTGTGTGGCCTCTCCCGGGTTGTGTGGCCTCTCCCGGGTTGTGTGGCCTCTCCCGGGTTGTGTGGCCTCTTGTGGGTTGTGTAGCCTCTCCGAAGTGAGTGAGGTGAGTGACCCGGAAGCTACATCTCCAGAGCCGCGTTCCCCACATTCACTCTGTGAAAGTTCTTGAAGGAACGCGAAGCTGTTGGTCCACGTTGGCCTTGGTACCGCGAGCCGTCCGCGCCGCTGCCGTACGGAGCATCCGCCGGCGAGGAGAGCTGGAAGAAGCAGAGCTGGCCAATTTTCATTCCCGGATACAGCTTGATCGGCATGGTGGCCGTGTTGGACAACTCGAGGGTCACGTGGCCGGAGAACCCGGGATCGATGAAGCCGGCCGTGGAGTGGGTGAGCAGACCGAGGCGCCCCAAGCTGGACTTTCCTTCGAGTCGCGCTGCCACATCGTCGGTCAGCGAGACCGTCTCATAGGTGGATCCGAGTACAAACTCGCCCGGGTGCAGAACGAACTCCCCATCGGCCGAAACGTCGATGAGCCGAGTGAGGTCGGGCTGGTCGGCCGCCGGGTCGATGACGGGATACTTGTGATTGTCGAAGAGCCGGAAGAATCTGTCCAGATGAATGTCCACCGAGGAGGGTTGGATCATCTGCGAGTCCCACGGATCAACCTTGATCCGCCCGGATTCAACATACTTGCGAATATCGCGATCAGAAAGAAGCACGGTCTGATCTTTGCATGATTCGGGACGTTGCTGCTGGGGGTTGAGTCAATGCGGACGCGGTGGCGAGTGGTCCAAGGGTCGATCTGACCTGCCCACTGATCGGCCAGCCGAGGAGCCCGGCCAGGTTCACAGCCTCAAGCGTGAAGGCGTCCGACGCCAGGCCCTCGGCGCGGCAGCGTTTTGCCGAACCGTGCCGCTTTTGCCGAACGGCGGCGCGGGCTGTAAGCTAATGGAGCGCCTTGCGGGCGTAGTTCATCGGTAGAATGGAAGCTTCCCAAGCTTCAGAGGCGGGTTCGACTCCCGTCGCCCGCTCCAACTCTTGAGTGCCGAACCACCGCCCCGGTGTTCATGGAACCGGGGACACACAAGCAATGGATGCAATTGCCAGCCTCATAATTGCTTCACGCACTTCGTTTTCCCCGCTGCTCCCGCTCATTGACGAACAACTATCCGTATTCGCACAGAGGTGCAAATGTACGCGGGCCACCCCGGAAACGGATGATTGTTTCTCCATCGAAGCCCTGTCGGGAGAAAATGGAATCCTGACATTCGCCCGAGTTGCGGATCGTCGACGTGAGTGGAGAGGAATCGCCCGGGTGGGAAGCACTCCAGAAGGGAACCAAGAAGAGATGCCAAGGCTCATCGTGGGCGCCGCGATCGTGGACTCGCTGGACCACCCGACTCGCCTGCTCGCCGCGCAACGTTCCTACCCCGAGAAACTGGCCGGCCTGTGGGAGTTTCCCGGTGGCAAGGTGGAGCCGGGCGAATCCCCGGAATCCGCATTGCAACGTGAAATCAGAGAAGAACTCTCAACGGTGCTCACCTTGGGGCCGCGCATTGACAGCCGCGCCGGAGACTGGCCCCTTCCTGGCGGAAATGACATGCGGCTGTGGCTCGCAACGGCGAAGGGCGCACCAGCTCCGGTGCTGGGATCGAGCCATCGTGAGCTGCGCTGGGTCCGCTTGGAAGACATCGACTCCTTGCCGTGGTTACCGGGAGACCTGCAGATCCTTCCGGCGCTTCGCAAGATCGTCATCTGAGGACGCGCGCCGGTTCCCGGTTCGCACCAGCTCCCTTCTCCGGCTCGTCCCCATTCCCCCGCCTCCTCGTCTTCCATGGGCTGAGCATCGTTCCCCGCCCGCGCCGCGCACAT
>RRZT011228532.1_pt1 | contig 11948 bp, 8 predicted proteins | sample 2165551 | NCBI WGS metagenome assembly RRZT01 (sample SAMN10456910, study PRJNA506462) | wastewater metagenome | biome: wastewater; feature: sludge; material: wastewater sludge; isolation source: wastewater sludge with Escherichia coli K12::gfp cells carrying plasmid... | place: USA: Moscow, Idaho ... | reverse complement strand
ATTGCCATCGCGTACTTGCGCATGTCCAGGCTCAAGCATTTGCCGCTCAATCCGCTGCAACCAGCATTGCCGCAGGCTGATGGATGGGTGCATCGGTGTCTTTGAGGTTGTCAAGTTCCACACAAAACGGCATAGAGCCGTTCGGCGGTTCAACGTTACCGGTTGTCGGTATGTGACTGGCATTTGCCAGTGTGATAGCTAAAGTTCAAATTACAAATATTTCCAATAGTTCGTTTTGGGCGGCGAGGGCGTACGGACAGAACATTGGGCACAGTCGTTTGAAAGCCTCTCAAAAGTCTGCAGAGTCAGAGCTGATGGGGCTCTTGCACCCAAACACCCGGTGTGCGTATTGACAAAGATTCAATTTTTGATTGTGTATAGCTATTGAAAAATTGGTATCAATTGAGTTAAATTAATAGATATTCAGTATTGATTTGTAATTTTCATCAATGAAACACCTCAACAGATCACATCTCCTCTTGTCTGCGCTTCGCGCCCATTTGGGTTCGCGAGCAACTCGTGCGTGCTGTGATCGGTTGACGGCGACACGCATCGGGCGTGAACGTGGGTTCACGCTCATTGAACTCATGGTCGTTGTGGGTTTGGTGGCAATTCTTGCCGCGGTCGCTTTGCCCAATTACAACGACTACATCAAGCGCAGCCGCATCGTTGATGGCCTCGTGCCGTTGGCGGACATGGGGAGCAAGCTGGAGCAGTATTTTCAGGATCGTCGCTCGTATGAAGGTGCTTGCACCGCGGGCACAGTTGCGCCACTCCCAGCGGAGACTCCTCGTTTCAGCTACAGCTGCACTCTCGCCAAGAATACTTTCACGGTCACAGCGACCGGTCTGGGCGGCATGCAGGGCTTCGTCTTCACGCTGGATCAATCGGGATCCCGTCAGACAACGGGAACGCAACCAGGGTGGACTGCCGGCAGCAATTGCTGGTCGGCACGCAAGGACGGGAGCTGCTGATGATGCGCGGCCTCGTCTTCATGCAGCGCAAGCCTGCGAACGGATTCACCCTGATCGAACTGATGGTGGGTCTGGGGATCATGGCTTTCCTGTTGCTGATGGCCATGCCGAGCATCAATACGTATTTGCTCGACACCAAGATTCGCGTGACCGCACAGTCGTTGTACGACGGTGCGCAGTTCGCGCGCTCCGAAGCATTGCGCCGCAACGGGAATGTGAGCCTGATCCTGACGGATTCCAACCGCGGTTGGATGGTCTCTGCGGTGGGCGCGAGCATCGCGGACAAGCCGGCCGAATCGGCGTCCAAGCTCACCGTTCATGCCGATGTCACCTCCATGACCTTCAACGGACAAGGGTTCGCCTCGGCGGAAAACACCATTCAGATCGTGCCTGTGAACGAAAGCACTTGTCTGGCCGTGGGCGGTGCGCAGCGTTGCATGAACGTGCACGTTTCGCGTGGTGGCCAGGTGCGCATATGCGATCCCTCCATCACCACTGACGGAGACAACCGGAAATGCTGAAGACCCGTTCGATTCGCCGCCGTTCCTCATTGGCCTCAACGGTATCGCATCCTGTGGCGCAGCAGCGCGGGATGATGATCCTCGAGGCTCTGGTGTCCATCATGATCGTGATGCTGGGCATTCTCGGCATCGCCGGATTGCTGGCGAGATCCACCAGCATGGCGGGACAGGCGCAGTACCGTACCGAGGCGGGAATGTTTGCCGAGCAGATCGTGCAGCTGATTTCGCTGAGCGTGGATCGCAGCACTCCGGAAAATCTGGCTACTTCATTGAAGAACTTTCAGCATCAGGAGTCCGGAACGACCGAGACCTGCACCTTCAGTGGCAGCTCTGTCAACGACTCATCGGCCATGGGGCAAGTCCTGATGGCTGCACGTGGTGACCTGACCAATGTTGCTGGTCTGCCTGGCGCGCTGGAAAACGGACAGCAGGTGCAGGTGGATACCGTGGGCAACCTCAACCGGGTGACTGTCACGCTGTGCTGGCAAGGCCCGAATGACGCGGCCAAGCGCAATTATCAGGTCCAGGCCTTTGTGCACTAGGACACGAGGGAGCGATTACCCATGAAGACTGACATGCACGGACTCCAGTCACGCGCTCGTGAGAAGGGCTTTTCCATCATGGAGATCATGGTGGGGCTGGTGATCGGTCTCTTGACGCTGCTGGCCATCTACCAGTTGTTTGCCGTCTCCGAAGGGCGTCGCCGCACCGTGGCCGCTGTCAGTCAGGCCCAAAGTGCCGGAGCCTTGGCCCTGTTCACCATCGAGCGCGAGATCCGGTCGGCGGGCCTCGGCTTTGCAAGTCTCGATACGCGGTTTCTTGGCTGCAATGTCCACGCGACCAATACGGACCGCACGCCGGCGGAGTTCCAGTTCCCGTTTCAACCCGTGGAAATCAAGAATGGCAACGAACTTTGGGTGCTGACAGGCTCTTCGGCGAACATGTTCGTCGGGGCTCGATACTCCGGCAGCAAGGGCGGTGAGTTCAAGATGGAGCAGTCCAACGCAGGCTTTCAGGCCGGTGATGTGCTGGTTGGAGCAAGCGACAGCAACCTCACCGACTGCCTGATGATGGAGGTGACCAAGGGCGTTGGCGATGTGGTGACTCTGGGAAATGGAACGACGGAAATCTATCAGGGCGTTCAGCATCAGGCCACCAGCTACCTGAATTTCTACACTGGTGTGGACAAGGTGGCAACCCACAATGGTTCGCAGAACAGCATGCTCGACGGCGGCGTGGGCATTCTGGGCGAGGGTTGGATTTTCAGCCTTGGCCCCAAGCCGACCTTGTCGGTGTGGAAGCTCAAGAACAACCAGCTCATGCGCTACAACGCCATGGAAGAAGTGGAAGCTGCCGCTGTGCCGGTGGCGCAGGATGTCCTGCTGATGGCGGCCGAATATGGGTATGACCTTGATTCCAGTGGTCAGATCGATCAGTCCAACGAGTGGACGGCATCGACTCCTGCTGCGCCCAATCTGGGTCGTTTGATTGCCGTGCGCGTTGCGGTGCTGGTGCGCACCTCTCAATTCGAAAAAGACGAAGTAACGACCGAAAGGCCGCGCTGGGCCAATGGCAGCAAGGAATTCGACGTGGGGGCGGTCGACAGCGACTGGAAGCATTATCGATTCCGGGTCTACGAAACCGTGATTCCGTTGCGCAACACCATCTGGAGGCAAATGCAATGAGCGGCATGCAACTCTTATCCCAAAGCCGTCGAGTCCGGATTAGTGGCCGTTCTACGCAGCGCGGCGTGACCTTGCTGGTCGCGCTGGTGGTGCTTCTGGTCATGACGATCACCGGTCTTGCGCTGGTGCGAACGAGCTCGTTGGGTGCCGGTGTCTCGGGCAGTCTGGCGCTCAAGCAATCCGCCACTTCCGGTGCGGATCTGGGGCTGGAAACCGGTCTGGCCAAGCTGGAGGAGATCTATCGCACGGGTCCCGAACAGTTGGGCGCGGACAACGCACAGCTTGGCTACTACGCCAGTGTCGATCCCAAGCTGGAGGCCAAGGACCTTCCGTGGTCCACCGCGCCCTTGGCCTCTCCCGATGATGTCGGCGAGAAGCTGGGCAATCAGGTGCGCTATGTGATCCATCGACTGTGCCGCCAGGGTGGCGCCATCAACATCACCGGGCAGCACTGCGTGATGCCGCAGGGCTCGGTTTGCCCGGGATCGACCGAGACCCTGGGCAGCGTCATGCTTTGCAATCAACAGCCGATGTACCGGATCACTGCGCAGGTCAAGGGACCGCGTGACACGCTGAGCTACGTTCAGATGAGCGTCTATTGATCATGAACGAGCACCCAACAGACACAGCGCAGGCGCAGGCCGGGGCAATCAGGAATTCAGAGGACAGGAGGGTGGAAATGCAGAACACACCAGAAACGAACAGGGACGAATCGCACGTGCGGCAGCGCACGTGGAAGTCTCGTTGGCTGGCACCGGTGGGTGTGACGGCCGCTTTGGCGGGCCTGATCGGTGGCGGTATTGCGCTGGCGGATGCGGTGGGTAACGAAACGGTGGACATCACGGATGTGCCGGTGGCGACCTTTGCCGACCAGAACAAGCCCAATGTGATGCTGCTGATGGATACTTCCGATTCGATGAAGTACACGCACATGCCCGACGAATGGGAAACCAATTCGACGGTCAAGTTCCCGATGGGCTACAAGAGTTCGTTGTGCAACACGCTGTACTACAACCCGGAGATGACCTATTCCCTGCCCAAGGCTCCCAATGGCTCGGAAATGGCGCTCCCGCTTTTCAATGCCGCGTGGCGGGACGGCTACGATCAGTCCTTGGGAACGGTGGATCTGAACACCAATTTCCAAGCCTATGACGGTACCACCCGTCGCCGCAGTTTCGATGCGACCTACAACGACAAGCCTCAGCCAGCCTATTATTTCGCTTGGGTGGCGAACGCTGCTATCGCGGGGCGGCCGCTGCCTCATTTCGAGGATTCGACAGAGACCCGAGGCGCATGCAACAAGACCGGCGTCACTTCCATCCACGCGGATGATGGATCGCTGGTGCAAAGTCCGGCCATTGCCGGTGTCGCAGCCAGTGGCACCACGCCGGCATCGCCTGCAGGCTACTGGCGTCGCACCGTTATCCCCGCTGACCAGCAGCAGAATTTTGCGATCTGGTACAGCTACTATCGCACTCGCATCAACATGGCCAAGTCATCCGTCGGCTTGGCGTTTTCGCCGTTGAGCGGCAACTTCCGCGTGGGCTTTCTGACGGTGGCAAAGCCCGACCTCACCAATGCGGAAGTGATGAAGTATTCCAAGTTCGTTCCCGTGAAGGACTTCGGCGGTACCGACAAGGTCGAGTGGTTCTCGGCCATCCAGAACATCAAGACGGGCGGCACCTCGCCCACACGTGAAGGCCTGGCCCGCGTCGGGCGCTACTACGCCGGCAAGAGCGACAGCATCAACGACACCATGACTCCGTTTGTCGATCCGGTCGTGTCGGCATGCCAGCGTCACTACGCCATCGTCACGACGGACGGCTACTGGAACGTGGGTCAGGAAACGCTGACGACGGGCGGCGGTGTCAAGATCGATGGCGTGACTCCTGTGGGCCAGCAGGATGGCCCTCCGCTGGCTTTGACCGGCGGCGATGGCCTGATTCCACGCCCGATCTTCGATGGATCGAGCAGTGGCTACAAGATCGTGCGCGATGCGACGGTCACCTATTCGACCGCGCCTTGCTCGCTGGGCTGGCGGGTGACTACGCCCGCTGCCGGCACCAAGACCGAAACGATCTACAAGAAGGTCGTCGAAAAGGATGTGTTGACGACCAAGCAACTGATTGCCGACTTCACATGGTTCAAGCGGACCACCCATCAGCAGACTCGCTCTTACAGCAAGATCACGGAATGGAACTTCCCCAAGAGCGAGCGTCCATATTGGTATGCGCAAAGCACTGGTACGGTCACCAAGAACACCTACCAGCAACAGCTCATCTACTCGTACATCAACAAGACGAAGTTCCGCAACAAGGCCACTACGACCTGGAGCACGCAGACGCAGACTCCTTATTCCAAGTCCGTGGCACAGCGAGTGCGTCAGAAGAAGTACTTCTATTGGTATCGCGATCCGTCGAGGAACGAGACGGACTTGCATACGACGAACTACAGCGTGTGCTCTCAATTCCCCAGCGGTTGCACGACGGAAGGCAGCACCTCGTGGACGGTGGTGCAGTCCTGCACGCCACAGGCTGGCAGCGATACGAGCACCAATCCCAGCGACTACTACAAGATCGAATGTGAGCCGAGCACCGAAGTGGCTGTGAGCTACGCTACATATTGCCCGGCACGCAATGGGCAATACGTGGCTGATGTGGGCACGATCCAGTGCGAGGGCAGTGCGGTCGCACCGTATTCTGGGCCGGTGCAGGCATGCGGGGTCATCAACCCCGGTCTGAAGGACGCGATTCTGGCCGCCGGTGGAGACGTCTCCAAGGTGATCTACACGAACTGCGTCACGACCAACCAAACGATCGCGTACGTACCGATCGAGCAGTGCCATGACACCGCCGCGAGTGCGGACACCAACTACAAGAAGACGACTTGCGTGAAGGAAGTGATCAGCACGGCAGTCGACAACAGCTGCGCCGTGACCACTGCGCCCGTTGCAGTTCCTGGGAGCACCAACGAATACACGGAGTGCGCAAAAGTGACCACCTCCTCATGGGTGGCGCAATGCGTTGCTGGTCCATTGCCTGACCAAGGTGGCCAGATCGAGCGCAACTGCGTTGCACGCGGCAATCCCCAATCGACGACACAGGTGGCACCCAATGCCTGCGTCGGCGGTGTCCAGGGCTCGGTATTCGTCGAGTGCACAGGCTCTTCAGTCAGTTGGAGTGGCCCGGTGCAGCCGAATTCGCCTTCCTGTGTGAACGACAGCGCTGCCGGCAAGGCTTGCGTCATCCGTTACGGTGGCTATACCGCCAACAACAATTGCGTGCCCAGAGCTCCGAGTGCCGACTACGGCTGGGTGGGTATCGAATGTGCCGCAGCCAACCAGGGCACATGCACGCCGGCGGCGGGTACCGAGAACAATCCAATCCCCGCCAGCGGCACTGTGCCATTGGGAAGCTGCGTGGATCAGGCACCTGAATCCGCGAACGGCTGTATCCAGACCCGTTGCACGACGCAGGATACAGGTCCGGACAAGGTGGCGAGCTGCACGGCAGACGATGGCGCCGCGCCCCCGTATCTGAAGGTCAGCTGTGTGCCTGCCAATGAGCCAAGCACGCCCGTGCAGAGCTGCACCGGCTTGGGCTCCAATGCCGGCAACTGCCGCGATTTCATTCAGACGAAGGACATGGCCTACGGCACTTGCGAAGCCGCATTGCCCAACGTGCTGGGTGGCCCCAATCCAGTGGCCGCCAACAATTACGCGACCAGCAGTTGCAGCAAGGTCGATGCCAGTACCGCGGGCGGATTGGAGTACTTCCAGACGGCGGCTGATTACGCACAGTGCCAGTCGGGAACGAATTCCGATGGCGTCAAGACGACCTGCAGCAAGGAGACCGTCACCATCAATGTGCCTGAAGGCACGCTGTGTGTGCCTGGTTACGACTCCGTGACCCACAAGGTGACGGATTGCACCGGCATCGGTCAGGGCTCGTCGGTGATCGTGCCGACCAAGCCCGCCAATTGCCCGGCCGCGACCTGCCAGGAAGTCATCGGGAACAAGAAGGTGTTCAACGGCTCGGCCTACAGCAACCGCATCAACCTGATCGGTACGGTGGCCACGGGTGTGCCCACATTGATCAACCCACCGGGCAACGTGCCATTCAGCGGTGATCTGGAGTCGCCAGCCGTTTGCTACCCGTCGGATCAGTTGAGCTCCGGCGCCACCTTGCCGCAGCCGCCGGACGGTCGTCCGCAACCCGGCACTCCAGTGTGGTCCGCATTGCCGCCGACACACCAGTCGTGCACCAAGCTGCCATGCGAGCAAGTCATGGACAGCAATGTCACGGGCGGCAGCAGCAACTCGCTCGCCGACGTGGCCCAGTACTACTATGCGACCGACCTGCGTCCCGGCAATGCTTCGTCCACACCACGAGGCTGGGATGACCTGGTCAAGCCTGCAGGAACGGGAGCCGAGGATGACAAGGCCACCTGGCAGCACATGGCGACCTATGTGATCGGCATGGGTGTGTCGGGCACGCTGAAGTATGACAAGGACTACAAGAACGGTGCGGGCGACTTCACCGACTTGCGCACGGGTGCCAAACCTTGGCCAGTCTGGCCTGCGCCGGGCATCTCGGGTGACGGCTACGCTCAGCCTCAGTCCATCGACGACTTCTGGCATACCGCGGTCAACGGTCGCGGCCGCTACTTCAGCGCCAACGATCCCAAGTCCATCGAGACGGGCCTTGAGCAAGTGTTCAAGGACATCCGGGCGGCGACCGGCTCGGGCGCTGGCGTGGCTGTGAGCTCTGCCGTGGTGGAAACTGACAACAACTTCGCCTACGGAGCCCTGTACCGCAGCGGCAGTTGGTTTGGTGACGTGCTGGCCTACGAGATCAACGTCACCTCGGGCAAGCGCACGCTGATCCCCAATTGGTCCGCCAAGGAGCGTCTGGATTCCCGCAATCTGAGCGGTGATGATCGCACCATCTACTATATGGACGGGACGACGCTGAAGCCGTTCAAGTGGGCCAATCTGGGTGGGCTGCAAAGCCACTTCCAGGGAGCCACTGCCGAGGGGATGCTGGCGCAGGTGGGGCAGATGTCCGCCGCCCAGAAGACCGCCGCCATGGGCCAGAAGCTGGTGGACTTCCTGCGGGGTGATCGCACTGCGGAAGGCTATGTGAAGAACGATGTGAACAAGCTCTTCCGCACCCGTGACAGCCGTCTGGGCGACATCATCGGTTCGCAACCGCTGTTCGTGAGCCGTCCGCAGCGCCGGTACAAGGATGAAGGCTACGCAACGTTCAAGGCGGCCGCACAGAATCGCAAGCCCATGATCTATGTGGGTGGCAACGACGGCATGCTCCACGCCTTCTATGCCGAAGCCGACATGAGCAAGACCATGACTGTTGGCAGTGCGTCTGTGCCGGTGGCAGCGCGTGAAGCCTGGGCCTTTGTGCCTACAGCCGTCATGCCCGAGATGCCGCGTCTGGCCAGCACGGAGTACGAAAGCTCTCACCGTTACTACGTGGATGGTTCTCCAATCCAGGCTGACATCAAGGTCGGCGGTGTATGGAAGACCATTCTGATCGGCGGCTTCAACAAGGGTGGCAAGGGCTACTACGCTCTCGACATCACCAACCCCGAAGCGCCTGTCGCGCTGTGGCAGACCGCCACCAATGCGAGCTTTGCGGGCATGGGGCAGAGTTATGGCCGACCATTGGTGACCAAGCTGCCCGATGGCACCTGGGCAGCCCTGCTGACATCGGGCTACAACAACGCCGACGGCGTGGGTCGTGTCTACGTGGTGAATGCCGCCTCGGGCGATCTCATCCAGAGAATCGACACCACGGGCTCCGGCCTCAAGGAGTTGAACAACTTCGTGAAGGATCCCGCGGGCGACAACACCACCAACTTGTTCTATGGCGGCGACACCAAGGGCAACATCTGGCGCTTCAGCTGGGATACGGCCGGCGGCAGCTTTGGTGTGCACAAGGTCGTGCAACTGACGGATTCCGGAGGAAATGCCCAGCCGATCACCAATCGGGTGGAGTTGGTGCAAGGTCAGTCCGGCACCAGTTTGCCGCGTATCCTGGTGGCAACCGGCAAGCTGCTGGGCGTGGGCGACCTGTCGACCACGGCCCAACAGACGATCTACGGATTTGATGACAAGGTGGAAGCATTTGCGTCCGGTGGCTCGTTGCGCTCCGATCTCAAGGTCTCGAAGCTGAAGAACAACACGGCCCTGGATGGCACGCTGACACGCTCGCTCCAATGCACGAGTTCGACGAACGACTGCAAGGACAATGCCAAAGGCTGGTACATCGACTTGCCTACTACGGGCGAACGTGTCAACGTGGATTTGCGAATTGCTGCCACGACGTTGGTGGTGGCCAGCAACATACCTTCCAACGAGCCGTGCGTCTCTGGTGGTATGGGTTGGATCAACTACATCAACTTCCAGACCGGAGGTCCTGTGAATGAGGGGACGGGAGGAGAAGGGGCGGCAGGTGTACCGGTGACCCAGGGCTTGATCATGGGTAACGATCTGAGTGCGACAAGGGATGGCAGTGTGACAAGCCACGTGTCGCCGAGCCAGTATCCGAAGGGGCCGATTGACATCCCGATTCCCACTTCAACGCCCAAGCCGAAAGGCAAGCGGATGAGTTGGAAGGAGCTGGTCAACAAGTAGTTGATTGATCGGTGAGGATAAAAAGGAGCGGTTCCCATTGGATCCGCTCCTTTTTCTTTGGGATGAAGGTTCTCAGGCTTCCTTCATGACGGTTGCGTAGCGGCTGGGTGAAAGCCGTGCCACCAGAATGCATACGATGCAGACAGCTCCAAGCTGATAGGCCCATCCTGCTTCAAACTTTCCGGTGGCTTCGTGCAACTGCGCGATCACCCAAGGAGCGAGCGACGCGAGGAGGAAGCCGCCGCCCTGCATGAGCGCATTGAGTGCACCGGCCTGCGATGGGGATGGCAGGTGGTCGAGCGCCACCACCATCATCAGTGCAAAGCAGCCGCCCAGGCCGACGCCGAGAACGACGGCGCTGAGCAAGGGAGCAGCATCGGGTTGCCAGATCAACAAGGAGAATCCAACGATCTGGCAGAGCAGGGTGAATGCGATCCATGGTCTGCGGTCTGCATGGCGGGCTGCGAGCATGGGCAGGGTGAGTGCTGCGGCGGCCTGTGCGACGGAAAGAATCGCGACCAGCATGCCGCTGTTGGAGGCGCTCCAGCCGTGCGTTTGGTAGTAGGGGGCGAGCCACGCGACGACCGCTGCATAGCCGCCGTTGACGAGGCCAAAGCAGGCCATGAGCGTCCATGTGCGAAGGCGGCAGATCAGCCAGCGGGTGTCGTTGGTCTGCGGTTGCGCATGGCTTACGGCGGTTTTATTCAGTGATTTCTGAATTTGGCCAAATGCATACCAGGCGAGTGGAAGGGCAATAAGCACGGGGATGGTCCACAGCGCAAGCGCCGCTCGCCAGTCCCAACCCCATTGCACGGCGAGCGGAGAAATCTGCGCGCCGAAAGCTCCGCCGCCCATGAGTGCGCAGGAGTACAGGCCCATCATCTGTGCGACATGGCGTGGCGATTCGCGTTTGATCGCACCCGGCAGAATGCCTTGAATGAGCGCTACGCCTGCGCCGCAAAGTGCCGCTGTGGCAAGCAGCACGGCAGAATTTCCGCCCAGCATCCGCAGTGCGCAGCCTAGAGCGATCAGCAACAACGCTCCGCAGATGGCGTTGCGCGCACCGAATCTTTGCAGTACAGAGGGTGCAATCCATGCGCCTGCGCCCATGAGTGCCATGGGCAGCAGCGTGAGCCATGAGAGCTGACTCAGGCTCATGCCGGTGGCGGTCTGGATGGTGTTTCCCAGTGGGCCGATGGCCGTGAGAAACGGGCGCAGATTGATGGTGATGGCAATGACGACCAGCACCCAGAAGGTGGGGGACAGCGATGCGGCCTTGGTGTTGTTTGTGGGCTTGGCATTGATTGATCGACTGGTACATGGTTAACTATGGACTGTGATATTTATGTTGAAGTACATGGGGCTGCGCCCTGGCTTCGAAAGTTGTGTGAGTTGCGCAACGTTGAAGAGTTGCGCAGTGAGTGGTGGGGCGTATTGAAAGATTTCGCCGGGCCTCGCGTTACTTTTTTGCTAGATCTTAGTGGAAACGAAAAAACACCGTTGCTTAACCGTTGTGAGGCTGACAAGTCTGGGAAAGTAAAGATAACTCTGTGGGGTGGCTCTGAGAGCTATCCGTTTGTTGAGTTGATTATACCGATGCTGCTTTCTTCTGGCTGTAACGGAATTGAGGCGCAGGTCTATACGGATGAGTGTGAATATTTGGAAGATGACGATCAGGAAGATCGCGTTCATCGACTGGGTACAAAATTCTACGTTGAGGACAATGTCGTTCGCTCGCGGGATTGCATTGAGCAATAGTGGTTGGTTATTTTTCCAATTCCCTTAGTGAGATATTTTTCTCTGTAAGATTTGCTAGCACTGTTTTTGCTATCCCGCGCACTTGATTTTTTTCAATCATTCCAAACTGCTTTGCCCATGGCTTTGCCCGCGCTCGCTGCGGCGACTGTGGGCACGCCTACTTTGTAGCCTTCGCCTGCAAAGGCCGGGGAGTCTGGCCCTCGTGCACCACCCGGCGCATGGTGGAGACAGCAGCGCACCTGAACGACCACGTCTTCCCCCGCCTGCCGGTGCGCCAGTGGGTGCTCTCCGTGCCCAAGAGGTTGCGGTACTTCATGCAACGCGACGGAGCGGTGCTGAGCATGGTGCTGCGCATCTT
>RRZT010580596.1_pt1 | contig 11948 bp, 8 predicted proteins | sample 2165551 | NCBI WGS metagenome assembly RRZT01 (sample SAMN10456910, study PRJNA506462) | wastewater metagenome | biome: wastewater; feature: sludge; material: wastewater sludge; isolation source: wastewater sludge with Escherichia coli K12::gfp cells carrying plasmid... | place: USA: Moscow, Idaho ... | reverse complement strand
GTCCGCGGCGCAACGACCCAGAGCGGCGTGACCGCATCATCGATACCTGCCTTGACGTCATCGCCGAGGTGGGTGTTGTTGGCGCGTCTTACCGAAAGATTGCCGCGGCCGCGGATGTTCCCCTTGGGTCGATGACGTACCACTTCGTCAATATGGACGACCTGTTGGAGGAAGCCTTTACACGTTTTGCCGAGGAGGTGGCTGGACGCTTCGAACGCCGAATGCAGGGTGCCACGGATGTTGAGTCAGCTTGCGAGGCGGTTATCGCGATCATTCGCGACGACGTCTTCGGCGACCAGCGCGATCTCGTGCTCACCCATGAGCTCTACACACTCTCGGCACGCAATGAGACGTTCCGTAGTATCACGTCCAACTGGATGGCGCGCAGCCGCGCCGCGCTGGAGCTGTACTTCGAACCTGAGGCCGCGCGGACCATCGACGCTCTTATCGAAGGCCTAACGATTCACGGTGCTCTCGATGAAGAGAATCGCGACTTCGATGAGGTTGCTCGAGCTGTCCGCAAGGTTGTTGCGGCGTTGGCGTGATGCGTTTGCCTGTGGCGCCGTCGTCGACAAACGGGTAGCAAAAAGATGGCCCTCCCGACTTGTGAGAAGCAGGAGGGCCATCCTTTATCGGTTACTTGATGGCCGTTCCGTCGAGTACCGAGCCCTTGAGCTGCGGATCGATGACGGCGCGGCCTACGATCTCGCCGTCGTGCAGGCGGCGGTAGGCTTCGGGAGCGTCGTCCAATGAGTAGGTCTCCGTGTGGATATTGATGATTCCCTTGCGGGCCAGGTCGACGACGTCGTACAGGTCAGAACGCGTCCCCCAGTAGGGTGAGAACACCTGGCACTCGTAGGGGAGCAGACCGAATCCGACCTTCGCCACGCCACCACCAATGCCCACGAGGTTCCAATCGCCGCGCACGCGGGTCATCTGGGCGCCGAGATCGGCCGTCGCCTGAATGCCGACAAAGTCGAAGACCACTTCGGCACCGAGACCGTCAGTCAGATCTTTTACGGCCTTGACAGCTTCCTGGTTGGACTTGAAGACGTAATCCGCGCCCACCCTGCGGGCCAGCGCCAGATTCTTCTCCGAGACGTCAAGCGCGATCACCGTCGACGGCGTCAGGTGCTTGAGCAGCTGGATTGCCACGTGCCCGAGACCTCCCACGCCGAAAACGACGGCGGTGGAGTGCGACTTGAGCTTGGGAAGCGAGTGCATCACCGCGTGGTAAGGAGTGAGGCCGGCGTCCGTGAGTGGCGCTGCTTTGATGGGATCGAGGTCGCCAATGGGGACGAGGTAACGGGCTCGATCCACCAGCATGTACTCGGCGAGGCCACCGGGACGCCCGAGGCCGGGCGGGTAGATTCCCAGCTTGGCCGCGTTGTAACAGTAGTTCTCGTAGCCCTGGGCACACTGGCGGCAACGGCCACAGCCCCACGGGCCGTAGACGAGAACATCCTCGCCCATGGTGACAAGCTGACGGGCGGCGGGGCCAGCGTCGATCACTCGTCCAACGCACTCGTGACCGAGTGTGAGTGGGAGGTCCCACTGGTACTGATCCTTGTCCCAAGACATCACGGCGATGTCTGAGTGGCACAAGCCTGCGGCCGTCATCTTGAGGAGCACCTGACCGGGGCCGGGTGTGGGATCGTCGATTTCAACAACTTCGGGTGAACCCCCGATTTCTCGATACTGTACTGCCTTCATGTGAACTCCCTCGTTCTGAACGCGTTCTTTGTGTGGGTGAGACAGGAGACGCTGGGGTGAGTGGCGTCACATGTCTCTTCCAGCCTAGGACAATTTGTGACGGTTTGGGTTGGAACTTTGCTGGCTCCTTGGGTAAAGGACGACGGCGGGGCGTGGGCACCTACTTTGGTAGGCTCGCGCCATGAGCACTCCATTCCCCTCGGGTTCATATCAGCCAGGTTCGCAAGGCCCGGATCCAAGGTTTTCTCCGCCTACCGGCCCTGGTCGACCGGTCGATTTCACGAGGGACGGTAATGCGTGGCAGTTGCCGCCAGCATCGGGAGTTCAACGAGCTGTTGGGTTGCTCGCGTGGCCGATGGTGGTTCTCGGGGCCTTCTGGTTTGGGTTCGGTCATGCCATCATGGCCGGCGGTGGAGGGTGGATGATCTTCATCGGTATGCTCTTCGCTGCCCCGATCTACGTGGTGTCCGCAGGCATCAACGCCATTCTTGTGACGATGTACGCGCGTAGGCGCGGGCAGAGAGCAGCGGGGCCCTGGCAAAGCAGAGCCGGACTCCTGTTCTATGCTCTGACGCTCTTTTATCCGTTCACGGTCACCGATTTTGGAGACACCGGCCCCGCCCTTCCTTCCAGATTGACCGCGTGGTTCGGGGTTTCTGAAGATATCTCAACCATGATTGCCTATGGATTGTGGTGGGTATTGGCAGTGCTGGCAATACTTATGATCGTGGGTGGCGCCGTGGACATGTCATTGCTCAAGAGGGACATTGAGCCTCAGTGGGTTGCGCGAGGTTACGGGATGGGGTCACAGCACTACCCGCTATCCCAGCCAGGTTATGGCGAGTTTCGACCGGCGAACCAACAGCCGGGTTACCCATATCCGCCTGCGCCGGGGCAGAATGGTCCGCATTATTCTGGGGAAGACGGGGGCTACAACTACCCTGATCAGAGTGGCTACTACCCCGACCAAGGTGGCTACTACCCTAACCGGAGTGGCGATCCGAGTCTCGACCAAGGTGGCTACCCGGGCCCCGACCAGAGCGGACCTCGTTACTGACGGGGTGGTGCTTGAGGCACCCGGAGTGAACCTCAGGGCTGACCCCGTCTCTGGACTTTTGCCCCCATCTCCAGCAGGATTACGGGTAAGAAATTGCGCCGCTGGGAAGGATCGGGACATGGCTGCCACGCACGTCGGAATCGTATGGAACCCCTCAAAGACGGAGAAGGAAGAACTGGAAACGGCGTGGCAGGAGGCTGCTGCCGCTGTGGGAGGTAGTGAACCTCCTAAGGTGTCGTGGTTCGAAACCAAAGAAGATGATCCGGGGCGTGGTCCGGCGAAGGATGCGCTGGAAGCGGGAGTGGATGTCGTTGTCGCCGCGGGAGGTGACGGAACAGTACGGGCGGTGGCCGAGTACCTGGCTGATGTCGAAGCTGACGTGGATCTCGGAATCGTTCCATTGGGTACGGGCAACCTACTTGCGCGAAATCTCGAGGTTTCGCTGGGGGATCCGGCCGCAGCTCTCGAGCGCGTGCTTGTTGGGATGGCGAGCCCGATTGACGTGGGATGGGCCGAAGTTGCGGTTGGTTCTGCTACTGAGAAGCACGCCTTCGTGGTGATGGCTGGTTTTGGAATTGACGCCCATATGATCACCGAAACGGACGACGACCTCAAGCAGAAGGCCGGTTGGCTCGCCTATGTGGAGTCTCTCGGCCGGGCGTTGTCTGCGAGCGAGATTATCGATATCCGGTTGGGTCTGAACAATGGTGATCTTACGAATCATGAAGCCCACACATTCATCGTGGGTAACTGCGGGACCCTGCAGGGCGGCCTAACTTTGCTGCCGGATGCCGACCCGAGTGACGGCGAACTCGACCTCATCGTTCTGGGCAGTGAGGGTGTTGCGGGCTGGGTGGATACCCTGAAGAACATGGTGTGGGATAACGGTCTCAAGCGCTTCCTCGGTGGCGGCGAGAGTGCCGAGGACAGCGAGAGCGTGGTGCACCGGAGGCTGACTTCCGCGGTGGTGGAGTTGTCCGAGCCGCGCGTCTTCGAAGTGGACGGCGATGACCTGGACGAGACTACGCGTGTTGAGATCTCCGTGCAGCCAGCGGGTGTGCGGATTCGGTAGCGTTCTCGCGTTTGTTGGAGTGTCATCTCCGTGAGAATTGATGTGTCCCCCGTGATCGGGCTTCGATCACGGGGGACACACTGTATTGGGGTATTGGACGAGTTCTTTTGTTTCTGAGTGGCCTGTGAGCGGCAAGCCGTGCCGCATGCGGCACGGGATGTCACTGTGGAGGCCACTGGGGAAAGTGAGTGGACAGAACTGTTGAATCAGAGCTTCCTAGAATGCTAGCGTTGCGGCATGGTAGAGAAACCGCGCAAGGTCCAATTTAATGTGTATCTGCCGCCGGAGCTGGTGAAGCAGGTTAAGCATGCCGCGATCGATGCGGAGCTGTCCCTGTCCGTCTTCGTTGAGCAGATTCTGCGCGAAGCAACGGAGAAGAAGTCATGATCGTTGAAGGTGTGAAGGTGTGAAGGTGTGAAGGTGTGAGGGTGCGAGGATGTGGGAACAGAAGGCATGCGGGCAAAAGCACTGACGGCAAGAATTCTCGATGCCAGAACGTGCGCGTGGCCCCGGACAGGTTTCTAATGAAACCGATCCGGGGCCAAAGCATTTATTCACGCACGAAGTTCTGATGTGCTAAGTAGTTTCCAGAGCTTCGGTCTGGGTAGAGCTGAGGGCTAGCTCTTCTTCGGAGCGCCCGGGCGAGCGTAGCGCCACCAGGTGATGCCAATGCACATGACGGCCCATGCGGCGCCGATGTAGTAGAAGATCGTGGCGCCGAAGGTGGTCAGTCCGATACCGAAGAAGAACGGGCCGAAGGCGGCGATCGCCCCGGTCCAACCAATCACGCCACCAGCCTGGCGCCGCTCAAAGATCATCGGCATCTGCTTGAAGGTACTGGCGTTGCCGATTCCGGAGAAGAGGAAGATCGCCAGCATGCCCCAGAGGAACTGGTTGAAACTAGAACTCAGGGTTGCGGCGTTTGTGATATCCGGGGTCAACGAGGGAACCGTGTAGAGCACGGAGGCAAGAATGCCGATGCCCGAGACGAGGGTCCAAATGGCACCGCCCATGCGGTCGGTCAGTGGAGCGAAAAGGACGCGTGCGCCGGCTCCGACGAGCGGTCCGAGGAACACATACTTGACCGGGTCCGGGATGGAGTATCCCTCAATGAGAAGGGTAGCGGTGGCGCCGGCACCCTGGACGATCTCCGGGTTTCCGGCACCGTAGAGGTTAGACATGAGAAGACCGAACTGGGCGGAGAGGCCCGAGAAGGTCGCGAACGTCATGATGTAGAGCAGGGTCATCCACCACGTGTCTTGGTTGCTGAAGATGTCGAACTGCTGCTTGATGTTCGCCTTGACGGGCACGGAGCGCAAAGCGATGTAGGCCCAGATAGCACCCACAATAATGAAGGGGATGTACACCAAAGCGGAGTTCTGGTACCACACAACCACTGATTCCTTGCCCGGTACCTGCATCATTTGGGAGCCAAGGAAACCGAACATTCCGAAGGTGACGAGCCACGGCGAGAGAAGTTGAACCAAAGAGACGCCGAAGTTACCAACGCCGGCCTGGATACCGAGGACCGTTCCTTGCATTCGGCGTGGGAAGAAGTAGGAAGTGGAGGGCATGAAGCCCGAGAACGCGCCGCCGCCGATGCCGGCGAGGAAGGCCAGAGCCATGAGGCGCCAGTAGGGTACGTCCGGGTTCGTTACCTCAAAGCCCCATCCGAGAACCGGCAGGACGAGGAGCAAGGTGGTCAGCGCAACCATCTTGCGGGTGCCCATGATGGGAGGAAGAACCATCCATACGAGGCGCATGAGGCCACCGGAGAGGCCGGGCATGGCCGCCATCCAGTAGAGCTGGGATTGAGTGAAGGTGAATCCGAGAGCGTTGAGTTTCGGGACGATGGCGCTGGGCAGGAACCAGGCGGCAAAACACAGCGTCAGGGTGAACGTGGTGACAAGCAGCGTGGTGTTGGCAAGCTTCTTGTCCCACTTTTCCGGATCCTCGGGATCCCATGATTGAAGCCAATCTCCTTGGACTTCGCGAGCAGCGCTCATTGTGAACTCCTCTATATGACGATCACCTTGGTGCATTTGCGGCGGTGGCGATCGGGTTGGTGGACGGTTGGGTTGATGGGGTCAATGGGTTTGGTGGAACGGGTTGGTTCCGGTGAAACGGTGCGGTCTTGGTGAAACGAAGCGGTTCCAGTGGGGTGGGTTGGTCCCAGTGAAACGGTGAAAGATTTCGCCAAGAGGCCGAGACCTCTTGGCGTCATCTCTTAGTTCCGATCAATGTCCCGTGCGAGCTCAGGGTTTGCCTGGGACATCATGCGATGAATGGTGATGTGCATCCACGCGGCGCAAACGAGCACGAGGATGAAGATGCAGAAGAACGTGGAGCTGGGGAAGCCCGAGAAGGCCTTGGTGTAGGCGAAGAGCGGGGGAAGGAAGAACCCTCCGAGTCCACCGAACATGCCCACAAGCCCACCGACGGATCCGACGTTGTCCGGGAAGTAATCGGGAATGTGCTTGTACACGGCGGCCTTGCCGTAGCCCATGGCGCAGCCCAGTAGGAACACGAGGATGGCGAAGGGAATGAGCTGCATTTCGTAGGCCAAGTGGTTGGTCTGTGAGCCGTCCGGGTGAACGATGGTGAGGAAGCCGTTGGGCATCATGAGGATGCCGGAGGTAACGAGCATGACGCCGAAGGTCAGGTACATGACTTTTCGTGGTCCCCAGCGGTCGCTCATCCATCCTCCGATGGGGCGCAGCAGTGATGCTGGGAAGATGAAGGTTGCGGTGAGCAGACCCGCCTGGGCGAGGCTGATGTCGAAGTTGTCCACGTAGTACTTCGGGAGCCATGCGGACAGCGCCACGTAGGCGCCGAATACGGCCACATAGTAGAGGCTGAAACGCCACACGCGGACCTGCTTGAGAGGGGCCAGCATGGCGCTGAGGGGCTGGGACTTGCCGGGTGCACGATCGACGCGCGGCGCAATGAGCCAGGTGGCGATGCCAGTAATGACCAGAAGGACGGCGTAGATGACGGGAATGAGGCGCCACCCACCTTGAATGCCGAGGATGAAGGTGCTGCCAGCCGTGGCCGTGATGAGGACCGGGCCGATGAGCTTGGTGACGGAGGCGCCTACGTTACCCGCGCCGAACACGCCGAGCGCGAGGCCCTTGCGGTCCTGTCCGTACCAGGCGGAGTTCCACGAGACGCCCACGCTGAAGAGATTGCCTGCGAATCCGACGAGGAAGGCGAGAACCAGAACCATGGTGTAGCTGTGGACGACAGACACCAGATAGGTGGGAATGGCTGCGAGGAACAGCATGGCGATGGTGATCTTGCGGCCGCCGATGCGATCGGCGAGGATGCCTGCGGGCAGGCGCCACATGGAGCCATTGAGGACGGCCACGGCGGAGATCCAGCTGAGCTGGACGTCGGAGAGTCCGAGCTCCTCTTGAATCGGAATTCCGAGGATCCCGAACATGAGCCATACCGCGAACATGAGTGTGAATGCGATCGTGGACATGGTCATGACGCGCCCGGCGCCCTTGGCTGTCTCGTGGTTAGGTGGGACCTCGATGAGGTTCTTGGACATCGCTGCCTTTCGAAAGTGATGGAGCGCTTGGGTGAAGCGCTGAGTCTCTGACGTGGAGCGATGCTTGAGAGATCACGCCAACAGGTTGTGGCCTCGTGAGGGTCCAACCCATCGGTGCAATCTCTTAACCGACGCCTGTCGGTTGGAATCCGACATGCGCCGCGGCGAACGCGCCCCTCTCACGTCCTGTGGCTAGGCTACTCAACGAATGTCGAATAAGTGCGGGTTTTTCCGGTAATAATCTGTTGCATATATCGGCAGGTGAGGGTACGACGACGGCCGCTGGGCCGAACGTCCTGAATGGCTCCAGATAATGGGTCCCAAGTGTGTGATGTCGCCCAAGGTAACGCGAAGGGCGGGCACGGAAAAATTTCCGTGCCCGCCCGGGGATGAGCCTTGATGAGGAGGATATCGCGCCTAGTTGTTTAGTCGCCTGGGCACCTGGTCACCTAAGAGTGCGCCTAGTCATCGTGACCCATGACGTCGAATCAACTAATCACCACGAGTTTCGGTTCCCTCGACCCGAGGACCTCCACGTTTGGTTTCGTTGCCGTCGGCGACACGCCGATCGGCCGGTGCCCGGCGTTTCCTGCCGGGATCCGTTCTGCCCCGAAACACACCGCGTGACCGTGAAAGCCGGTAGTCGATGCGGTTGTCCAAGTAGGAGCGTAGCGCAGGATCATCCGGAATATTCCTGATCGCCTCGCCGGTGATGAACTCGGTGGCTTGGTAGAGGCGTTCAACTCGCGCGTTGTGCTCAATCTTCTCACTCTCATGACGCAGCCCTCGCAACGTGGCCACACACATCATGAGGAGCACGATGCTGAAGGGCAGCGCTGTGGCCAGCGCTGCCGCCTGAAGTGAGCCCAACCCACCGGCCAGCAGTAGGGCGATGGCAATAACTCCTTCAAGTACCGACCACACCACTCGCGACCACACGGGTGGATTGGGGTGGCCACCGGAGGCCAACATATCCACCACCAAGGAGCCAGAATCTGACGAGGTGATGAAGAAGATGGCTACGAGGACGATCGCAAGTATGGAGAAAATATGGCCTAATGGGAGCCCTTCGAGTACCTGGAAGAGGGCGCTCTCGGCCTTGATTTCACCGTCTTGAATGAGGTCCCCTTCACCAAAGAACTGTCGATGAAGGCCAGATCCTCCCATCACGGAGAACCAGATGAAGCCCACGATGGACGGAACAAGAAGTACTCCGGCGATGAATTCGCGCACGGTGCGTCCACGTGAGATACGAGCGATGAAGACGCCAACGAAAGGTGCCCAGGAAATCCACCAGCCCCAGTAGAAGATTGTCCACTTGGAGTACCATCCTCGGTTGTCGGCGGCCTGGAAGGCGCCAATGTCAAATGTCATCTGCAGCATATTGCCGAGATAGACGCCGAGTGACTCGATAAGTGTGCGCAGAAGGAAAACGGTTGGTCCAAGCAGCAGCATACTAATGAGAAGTAGGCCTGCGAGCGAGAGACTGATGTTGGACAGCCATTTGATGCCGGCGCCAAGTCCAGATACAACAGACATCGTTGCCATGAAGGTGATCACCACAATGAGGATGACGAGCAGCCTATTATCTGCTTGATCAACAACGCCAATCGCTGCCATTCCTGCTGAAATCTGCTGAACGCCGAGTCCCAGTGAGGTAGCCACACCGAACACTGTTCCAAAGATGGCTAGGATGTCGATGAGATCTCCGGCCCAGCCTTTGACGCGTTCGCCAAGGATCGGCTCAAGTGCCCACCTGATGGAGACGGGACGTCCCCGGCGGTGGATAGCGTAGGCCAGTGCAAGCCCGATGACGGCATAAATAGCCCACGGGTGCAGACCCCAGTGAATGAAAGTCTGAGCCATTGCCAGGCTGATGATGTCTTCTTGAGTTCCGGACCATCCCGGCTTTGGTTCCACTGTGGCGTAGGTGAGAGGCTCTCCTACACCATAGAAAACGAGTCCGATGCCCATACCGGCGGCGAAGAGCATGGAGAACCAGGAGAGAAGGCCGAATTCAGGCTTCTCGTCGTCACGACCCAAGCGGATACGACCGAGGCGAGAGAATCCTAAGAAGAGAACGAACCCCACAAATCCGCCAATGATGAGGACGTAGTACCATCCAAGATTTCCGACAATCCAGCTTTGGATGCCGCCGAAAACGCTGGCTGTGGAGTCTGGCAAGAAGATGGCGAAAATCGCCACGGCAATAATTACGAGAAGTGAGGGCCAAAAGACAGCGGGAGCAATGCCTCCCTTGCCGATACGGACACCTTGATTTCGGAGCTTCTCCGTGATTGCCTCATCACTGTCGTCTTCTTCGATGTGCATGTCCGCCGGCACATGTGCCAGAGTCGGTTCAATAGCCACCGACTCGCGGGTGATCGGATCGACGAGGATGTCGTCCGTATAGTCAGGTTCTGAGTGATCTCCTTCTGTGTTCTCACCGAATACTGGGCGTTCGTCGAGCGATGTCGAGGCTTGATAATCGGGATCTGTGTTGTCATTTTTTATCGTATCCATCGGGATAATCGCTTTCTCTTGGGGTACGATAGTTCCCTACTCTGCCTTGTCGTCCGTGGTAATGCAAATATCCCGGCGAAACTGTGACGGGCTACGATGCTCGAAAACGCCGTCGTCGTTCATAAAAAATCAGGCAAAATCAGGTCCCCGTTCGGCAACTTTCCCGGCCCTGCGTATAGTGATCTCGGTCCACTCTCTTGGGAGAATTCCTCACTCGGTGCGTGGCGCTTCTAGACTGGCAAGGTTGAAGATTTGCGAGAAGTAGGGAAGCAATCAATGAGCACTGGCGGCAGCACCGTGTCCGAATATTCGGCCCGGGAAATATCGCGTACCCGCGACGCCATTTTTATTCTGTTTGCCGCGAATGGATTTGCCTTCGCATCATGGATGTCCCGGCTTCCGGATATCAAAGACATGCTGAACCTGACTCCGGGCCAGCAGGGTGTCATGCTCCTGGCCATCTCGGCGGGCTCACTTATTGGGTTGCCGCTGGCTGGTCGCATCGTCTCCGCCATCGGTGCGCGGCGCGCCATCCGAGCTGCGGCCTTCGTGGTCATTCCCGGTTTCATCCTCGCGCTTGCGGCTGTGTCCTTGGGGGACAGCCATTTCATGGTCATGCCGGGTCTACTGCTCTTTGGCCTGGGTGTCGGGCTGTGGGACGTGGCCCAGAACTTGGTGGGCGCCGTCGTCGAACAGGCGAGCCGGAAATCCATCATGTCCTGGTTCCACGCTGCCTTCTCCGGCGGAACCGTGGCGGGCGCGCTCGTGGGAGCTGGGATGGTGGCGCTTGGCGTGCCGATGAACCTACATCTGGGCGTGATGGCGCTGCTGCTCGGTGGGGTTGCCGTCATCTGTCCGGCGATGATTTCTGCTCGCCTTGACGGTCGTGGAGTTTCCGACGATTCGAACGACGACGCCCGCCCGGTCACCTCCGCACGTTCCGCCTGGACCGAGCCGCGCACGCTTCTCATCGGTGTTATGGTGCTCGCTGGATCGTTTGCCGAGGGTACCGCGAACGACTGGATGGCGATCGCCTTCGTGGATGGGCACGGGGTGAGTAACGCGACGGGTGTCATGTCGCTTGCCGTGTTCCTTGCGTTCATGACGGCTGGCCGTATCTTCGGCACGCAAATGCTCGATCGCTACGGCCGAGTGGCGGTTCTCCAGGTGATGTTTGGCGCGGCGATCGTGGGCAGCCTGCTCGTGGTGTTCGGTAACGTGACGTTGGCCTTCATTGGTGCGGCCATCTGGGGTGTGGGCGCAAGCCTCGCCTTCCCGGTGGGAATGTCGGCCGCGGCGGATGACCCGCAGCGCGCCGCCCTGCGCATCAGCGTGGTCTCTACCATCGGCTACGGGGCCTTCCTTTCGGGGCCGCCACTTCTGGGATTCCTCGGCGACCACGTGGGTATCCTGCACGCCCTGCTATTCGTTACGGCAACGGCTGTTGTTGCCGCGTTCGCCGCGCCAGCTGCGAAGCCTTTGGAGGGGGCAAAGTACTGATTGTTCTTGCGGTATGCAACTGGATGGCGGTGAGAGCGCCCTAGCTGCCTATATAGGCGCATAGCCCGCTCCCACCGCCATAAAGAAACACCCCGGGTATTGAGCATCTGACATCGACCCAAGAACCCCGAATCGATCGTTTAGAACCGGGCGAAGGCCTCAAAGCCGGGCGAAGACGTCCTCAATGAGATCGTCACCGTCGCTGTAGGGCAGGCTCTTTCCGATCGTTCCGGGATTCTTGAGAGCGGCAACGATCGTGTGTGCAACGTTCCCACGCGAGACCGTGCCCCGCTCGGCGTTCCGACCAAACGTGCCTCCCAGTGAAATCTTGCCGGTTGGCTCGTCGAGGGTGAGCGTGGTGGGCCCGAGAATCGTCCAATTGAGATCTGTGCCGCGCAGGTAGGCGTCGGCTGCGCCCTTGGCCTCAGCGTAATGGAAGAAGGAGTTGTCCTCCGGAACACCGTGGTCTGGGCTGGCGCCGTAGTAGGAGACCATGACGCAACGCTGGACGCCGGCCTGCTGGGCTGCGT
>RRZT010055413.1_pt1 | contig 11948 bp, 10 predicted proteins | sample 2165551 | NCBI WGS metagenome assembly RRZT01 (sample SAMN10456910, study PRJNA506462) | wastewater metagenome | biome: wastewater; feature: sludge; material: wastewater sludge; isolation source: wastewater sludge with Escherichia coli K12::gfp cells carrying plasmid... | place: USA: Moscow, Idaho... | reverse complement strand
TGTCACAGTTATCTTCGATGGCGCCTACCGTCAGATTCAACTGGGCAAGCATCAGAGAGAGGGCTTTTGCCATGGCGATGCATCTTGAATTCGAAAATGATGGGGAATGATAAAGAAAAGGCGCTGGCTGTGCCAGCGCCCAAGACTCAGGGGGTACAAGTCAGGCTGCTCGCGTTGGTCACGCCGTTGTCCACCAGCAGGCCACAGGGCCCGGTGATCACCTGACCGCTGGCGGGCGGTGTCATGGCAATGCTCAACGACGCCGGTTTCAGCAGATAGGTGGTGTTGCCCTGGGCACTGTAAGAGAAACTCACCACCAGACTGCTGTTTTGCGCCGCCGTGCAGACATAGGTGGCTGGCTGGTTGTTGGCCTGGGGCTTGTCGATACGGCAGGTGGCCCCCGTGGTGGTGGTGGTCACGCTCAACCCGTTGAAGGTGTTCTTGTTGCACGCCGTGGGGGATGGGTCCTTGTTGCTGACCTTCTCCAGACACTCGATCCGCCCCGACACGGTCAGGGTCGGTACGGTTTGAGCGCTGGTATCGATCGCCACCGGCATGCTGGCGCTCTTGGCTTCACTCTGATCCACGGGAGAGATGAGCGAGGCGGTGATCCCCGAGTTGCCTTGATAGGCGGTCACCTTGATCGACGCGCTCTGCAACACGTTGGAGGCATCCTTGGTGCTCTTCTTGGCAGACAGGTAGCCGCGACTGTAGCTGCCGAAGTAGTAGTTGTTGAGATCGACCACCGTCTTGACCGTCTCGTTGGTCACCCCTACATAGTCGGAGACACTGCCGGTCAGCTGGCCACTCAAGGGTACCAGACTCCACTCGGCCAGCATGGTCAGGTTGATATCCTGGAATGGCACCCTGGCCAGCAGATCCTGCGAGGTCAGGTCGAGTGCGGCCAGATAGGTGGGCGAGAGCACATCCACATAGATGCCACGCGCGATCAGCTGGGCCGTGCCAGTGCTCATGGTGACCTTGGTCGTGGTGTCTCCCCCCGCCGCCGCGTTGGCAGGCAACCAGTCGGCAAACTCGGTGATGGTCGGTGGCGTGGCGGTGGGGTTCGCGGTCCAGTTGAGGGTGTTCTTCTGCCAGGTGATGTAGGTGGTGACCACGTACTTGATGTAATTCTGGTAGCTGGTCTGATTGGCCGTCTTGGCGAGGAAGTCGGCGCTGGTCACTATGACTTTGATCAGGTTCCACTCGGGCAGAGGGCGATAATAGCCATCGAGCCGGACGAAGCGGCAGGCATCCACATAGTCGCCACTGTTGACCGAGGTGAGCGAGCTGTTATAGCGCTGCCTGTTGGTGTGCAGCGGGGAGTAGAACTGATCAAAGCTGCTGCCGCTGCCATCGAAGTGGTTCTTGCAGCAACTGGTGCAGAGAGTGGGTTGATCCTTGACGCTGCTGTTGAGGATGCCGGTCTGCTTGGTGACCTGGGAGCCCACGCTCCAGTAGAGAAGATTGCTGTCGGTCAGGATCGCCTGGCCCGGCAGGTAGGCATTGACGCTCGAGCCGTAACTGCAAGAGCAGGAGACCGAGGCCAGATCCTGCAGCACCTGCTGGGTGTTGCCGCCGTTGTCGGGCTTGTAGGTGACCGTCTCGAACTGCACCAGCTTGCCGACGGTGCCATCCTTGGAGGTCACCGTCGGCAGCGGTTTGCTGGTCTCCTGCTTGCGCCCTTCCTGATCGATTTGGATGGAGATGACGTCCGGCGCCACCCCCGGGGTATAGACCACCTGGGGTGGCTCGCGACTGGTATCGAGCCCGCCATTCAACTGGTTCTGGGCCAGTGACTCTGCCGGCGACACTGCACCGGCCAATAACAACGAGACTGGATTCCCGTCATTGTCGCTCCAGCTGACGGTTACGTTGACGACCTTGCGACCCGGGTAGGACTGCAGGTATCCCGCCGGGGCCGTCGTCTGCCAGGCCGTACCATTCCAGTACTGGTTGTTGACGGTCCAGCTCAGGGTATAGGTCCCGCCGCCGTCGGCGGGGGTGACCGTACTGGTGCCCGCCGCAATGCTGTTATAGGCCGTGAGCGGAGAGACGGCACTCACTACGCCGTTGAAGGTACGAAAATCATCGAGTTTCGACTCGGCCAGCCGCATCGCCACCTCATAGCGCCGACCGTCCTGGGAGGCCCCGAGGATCCCGCGCGACATGGCCACCAACCCGGCCACCCCCACCCCGAGCAGAACCAGGGTGATCAAGATCTCCAACAGCCCGAATCCCTTGTGCGGTTTCATGTTCGCTCCTACCAGTCCCGCCAGCTACCGGGCACTAGGTTAATGATCTGAAATGCGGCTCCATTCTCGATATTGCTCAGCACCGCTTGGTCGTACTTGGCGTCGAAGGTCCCGTTGGCGGTCTTGCCCAGTTGGTAGTTGGCAACCACAGCGCCATTGACGATGGCGCCCCCCTTCAGGCTGATATCGTTGGTAGTCGTGGCGGGTGTGGAGGAGTAGGCGAACACCAGCCCATAGAGGGTGGCGTTGCCGTTGACCATCAGATCCCCGTTGCGCACGATAAGTACCACAGGTGCGGCAACCGAACCGATCGAACCGCCCGGCTTGCAGTCCCCATCGACGATGATGAGTCCACGGGAGGCGGTCGACAACGAATCGCAATTGGTCAGCATCTGCACTGCCCGCGACTCCAGATTGGCCCATCCTGTTGCATCGTCATTCTCGTTGAACAGATACCAGACCAGATCGCTTGGGAAGGCGGTATCGTTGTCCTTGATGTCCGACTGCTTGTCCCCCTTCTGGCTGATGTAGGCACTGCACCCTCCGCTGTAATCCCCCTGATGGCAGGTCTGACCGGAGCCATTGGTCCGATCCACATTACCGTTGGTCCAGATGGAGAGCGGCACGCCAGGCCCGCCCCCGTTGGGATTGGCCACCACGGTAAAGTTGCCGGAAACGGCCATGCCACCGGCAACCGTCAGAGGGGCAGCCGGGGTGCCAGCCAATACGCTGACCTTGATGGTCTTTATCTCCACATCGGCATTGGCAGTACTGTCAACTAGGGTAGCCTGGGCTCGCACCCTGACCGGTGTCACGCTCGCCCCGCCCACGGTCACGGCTGTGTCGTCCAGCGCAAACAGGGTATAGGTACCGGCCGACACAGTGACCGACACGCCACTGCTGGCGCTACGCCAACTTGCGTCCTGCGCCAAGCGGCCGACCCCGTCGGATAAACCCAGTTCGGCCAGGGCCAGTGCCTGTCGATACTGCACTTCGTTGAGGCTGACACGGCGGTCAGACACCATCAGCTTGCCCACCAGCAGCGAGATGCTCAGTAACATCACAGTAAGCAGCAAGGTAACGGTGAAGGTGGTAAAACCAAGATGACGTTGCATGACATCAATACCCGTCGTTGCGCAGCTTGATATCACGCTGCAGGGTGAGTTTGAGCGCGGTGTTGGCCTTGAACTGGCCCGATATGTTCAACCGCACCGTCCGTGCACCTGACGAGACGCTGCCACTCAACAGCGAGAAGGTGAGATCCGTAATTTCGATGGTATTGTCGGTACTCAGCAGGCTGCCGGTGCTGCAACTGGTGCCAAGCTGCACCCCTTTGTCGGCACTGTCGTAGCTGTAGATATAAGTTTCATCAGCCCCAAGCACGCCGTTGTTATCATCATCGTATTTCAGCCGGATGCAGCGATAAATCTTGGAGCCTGTGACCGTCTCATTCATCAGATCGCTGCTGGTATCGAAATAGAAAGGGGATCTGGCTCCCGATGCGGCGCCGAGAAAGGCTGTCGCCCCCTGATCATAACCGGTGCGCTGCACGTCACGGGCAATCATGTCGGTGACGCTCTGCAGCTCCTGATTGAGGCGGCTCACCTGCATGGAGGTTTGATTGACCCTGAGGATGGTGGCGAACAAGGATGTCACCGCGGCGACCAGCAGCAGGCCTGCGACCATGGCAACCATCAGCTCCACCACGTTGAATCCCCTTGGTGCTCTCAACATGCAGGCACCCCACTGACATTGCTGACACCGCAGGTACGCACACGCCCGACATTGTTGGTCTTGACCTGCATGGAGTAGGCACCGGATGAGATGGCAATATTCCCCGCCGTCAAGGAGGACCTTCTGGGAGAGATACTCAGGGGCCTGATGTTGCTTGACGATTCACTGTAGCTGGCAACCAGGCTGATACCGGGATATTCACTGGCATCGCCCCCCTTACGCCCCTCAATGCTGGAACAGTGATCGCTGCAACTGTTGCAGCTGCCATCGATAAAAATGCGGTAACACCAATTGCTGGTGCCGCTGTTGAAGATGATGAATTGCAGGGTGCGATTACGCTTGATGGCCTCGGACTTCAGCAACATCACATCCGTATACACCGCCTGGGTGGCGGCCTTGACCATCTGCTCCTGGCGCAGTGATTGATAACTGGGAATCGCAACGGTCAGCAGCAGAGCGACCAGAGACAGGGCAACCATCAGCTCTATCAGGGTAAAACCGGCGGATCTGCCCTTTCTGCCTTCCATCGTTCAAGACTCCTTTCTTTTGCACATGCCAGTAGAGCACACCGTCAGTACTATCCTATAGTATCAACCTGTTTCACGAAGCATGCCGCCCCATGAAAGCCAAACAGTCCGGAATCACGCTGCTGGAACTGCTCGTTGCAGTCGCCATCGTCGCCATCATTGCATCCATCGCCTACCCCAGTTTCAGCGACGGTTTGCGCAAATCCCGTCGAGCCGAGGCATTCAAGGGCTTGCTCAGCATGCAGCTGAAACAGGAAGAGTTCAGAGTCTCCAACACCAGCTACGGCACGACCCCGTCCCAGGTGGGCAACCCCACCAGCAGCTACTACGACTTCACCATCTCCGGGGCTACCGCAACCACCTACACCCTGATCGCCACCAGCAAGGGAGCGCAGGTGGGTGACAAGAGCGGCAGCACCGCCTGCGATACCCTCACCCTCAACAAGGCTGACATCAAGACCCCGGCCGCCTGCTGGTAACGTATTACCAGCACTCGGCGGCCGTCATGCTGGCCATCGACACCCCCTGCTGTCCCCCCTGATCCAGAGTCAGCAAGCCGCAGGGATCGCCGTTCATCACTCCGGTCGGGATCGCCGTCAGGGTATAGCGGGCACCGCTGGCATTGAGCGCCAGATTGTAATAGGCAGCCCCGCCATCCCTAGGCAAGGTGGCCAGTCCGGCTGAGGCCAGATTGCCGCCATCATAGTTGCCATCGGCGGTAAACTGCCGCTCCATGTATTGCGCCGCCTCGAGCAGCGCCGCCTTGGCCTCGGCCCGCTTGGCCGACGCCATGTAGCTGTTGTAGCTGGGGTAGGCAATCAGGGTCAGAATCGCCATCACGGCTACCGCAATCATCAGCTCCAGCAGGGAAAATCCACGCTCCATCTCCACCTCTACTCCAGTTGCAACCAGGACTGGCGCCCCCCAAGGTCACCCGCCCCCTCTTCCAGCGTGACCGAGATATTGCCGCTGGAACCACTGATGTACTTGCGCTCCATGTCGGCATCCTCCACCACGCTCGGCGTCGTGGTGAGCTCGTCAAACTGCTTGCCGCTGACCGGCACCTTGATGTCGTTGCCGCTGCCGTCCTTGATCCCCACATAGTCGTCATCGTTGACGGCCCCATCGCCATTGACGTCGAACACCGAGTAGCTCAGACGCGCCCCCGAGACAGGATCCAGCTCCATCAGCCAGGAGCGCCCACCAAAGTCACAGGCATCCGCCGAGGGGATCAGGGTATTGAAGATCAGCCGTTTGTTGCGGTAGAGCATCTCCGAAACGGCTCGCTCCCCTACCCCCTTACTCAACGCAGGGGATTTGAGCACCAGATACCACCCTTTCTGGCTGGTGTAGTTGACCGCCGTGTTGGAGACCACCCTCACGTTGAACTTGATGGTGGTGCCATTGGCGGAGTATTCGTGAGTGATGCTCTGCTGCTGCAACTGGCTGGCGAGCACGGTCGCCCCCGCATCCCAAATGCCGTAGACGGCTTCCAGCCTGGGGGTTGCCGGCAACAGCTTGTCGTCATTGGTGAAATAGCTGCCGGTTCCCATCAGCACCATGATCCCCCCCTTGGGGTGGCGGATGGCCAACGGGCGCATGGTGATGGGTTGGCGCGTGCTGGCAGAGCAGGTCCCGTTGCACGCCTGAAACAGCGGTTTTGGCTTGTTGCCGGTCTTGAAGGCGCTCCCCCACTGGGCGCTGTTGTTGTCGGTCAGGTCGAATTTCCACAGATTGCCCTGCAGATCGCCGGCATAGACATAGTCCGCCACCCGATCACCGTCCTCGTCTACCGGCAGGGGGGATGAGAGGCCATTGGGTTCGCTGGCCGAGCCCACCTGGGTATCGATTTCCTTGATCACGGCGCCGGTCGCCAGATCCAGCACAAACAGCCGGGCGGTCTGGCTGGTGCTGTTGTAGCCGTTGGCCACCAGCGCCACCCATTTGTTGCCGGACTTCACCCGGACCAGGGTCGGCGCAGCCAGCGCTACCCCCATCTCGGCGCTGGTAAACTCCCACAACATCTTGTCGGCGGTGAAGTTGTCGGGGGCCGTTACGTCGATGGCAAAGACCGCCTTGCCTCCGGCGCCGGTCGACCCCAGCAGCACGGTTTTCCAGCTGCTGCCAAGATAGGCATCCCCCACTTTGGGCGTACCGTCCACATAGTAGCGGTGGCTGTAATCCGGCTTGGTCAGCAGGCTCAGATCCCCCAACAGGCTGGCCGGGATGTAGCCCAGCGTCTCCACCCCGTTGGCGACCCGAAAACCGTGCAGCATTCCGTCATTGGCCCCCACGTAGAGCATGGGTGTGCGGCGACTGATGGCCGTCGAGCCGAGGAAACTCTGGTAGCCCTCCCGCTCGGCCTGGGTCAGGCCGGTGGCGCTGCCATAGCCGTAGTCCCGGTTGCCGACATAGACGGGATCCGAGTTGATGATGTCCCCCAGCAGGTCGCTGCGACTGCGAAACAGGCCGCCATTGTTCTGCTCGCGACTGCGATCACCGCGCAAGTAGGCGACCCGGTTTTCCCCCTGGTTGTCACCGGCGAGGTTGAACAGGGCGCGATTGGTGGCGTTGAGATCGGCCCAGGTGAAGGGAATGCCGACCCCGTTCTGGCGAGTGAAGAGGCTGCGGGCGGTATGGGCAGGGATCTGGGTTGCGGCATCCCAGGCCATGTTGCCCAGCGAGCCGTCGCTGTTGAGCGGAATGGAGACGAGCTGCCCGGACCAGTCGCCACTGTTGTAGCGGGCCTGATAGATGTGGGTATTGCTGTCCAGCCGGGTGGCGTTGGCGGTCACCGAACTGGCGGAGCTGTTGCGGGCCGCGATCTGGGCCAGAGTGCTGCTCAGGGCCGCGGCAAAGACGTCGGGGTCACCCGCGCTGAAGAAGCTGCCCTTGCTGTTGAGCGCCGCGTGCCACAGGTCATCGATCTTGTACTCCGGAATATAGGTCGCGTTCTTGTACTCCTTGTCATCCGGATCATGGGGATTGGGCCAGCTGTTCGGGATGCCGTTGGCCGGATTGAGCGACCCGTTGACCCCGAGCCCAACGGTAAAGTTGACCAGATGCTGCCAGTTGGCAGGATCTGCCGTGCTGGTCGGCACCTTGTCGGCCAGATCGGCACGCAGGTCTGTTTTCCAGTACTTGTAGGCCACATCGGCCAGGGTATTGCTGTAGCCATCCTTGTCCAGATCCCCCACCGAGGGGGTATCCCCGTTCCAGTAGCCATCGGTCATCAGGATGTTGTAGCTCTGCCGGCAGGTGAGGTGGGGCAAGGTGCTGCCGGCGCTGGCCGCCCAAGGGCCATTGTTGTCGGTGCGGGAGAAATACTCCCCCACATCCTTCAGGCTGGTGCGCAGCGGCGTGCCGGCGGCCGGAATGTCGCGGCTGTAGAGGTCGCTGAAAAAGGCGCTGCGATCGGTGCCTGAGAAGGGCGCCACCCCGCGGATCACGCTGCCGCTGGCATTGATGGTGGCAAACCCCACCCGCAGGGCCTGTCCCTGGCTGGCGAAGGCACGACCGACCCCGGCCCGGGCCGCCAGGATCCGGGAGCGATAGTAGGTGTACCAGTTGGCGAAATTCTGGATCTCCTCCTCATAGGTACATACCGGTGCGCTCTTGCAGTCGCTGCGATTGGGGCGCCCGCCATAAGTGCTGCCGGACTTTATCTCGACCCGGGTATAGCTGCTCGCCCTCTTTACGTCACCGCTGCCCTTGTAGGCGAAATAGACGGCGGGCCAGAAGGTCTCGTCATCGTTGTAGTCGCTGGAGGAAAACCCGGTGTAGTAGCGCAACGACTTTGAGCGGTTGTTCTTGGTCAGGTCGCGACAGCCGGCGGCGGTGTTGAAGGGGTTGTGCGGCGCGCAGCTGATGCTGGCATTCGCCATCAGGGTACCGTCCGCCTTGGCCCATGGGCGGTAGCTCAGCAAGGGGTTGTAGTAGAGCTTGTTGTTGTTGCTCGAGCGGGTGTAGGCGTTGCGATCGTTGTTGCTGGTGAAGGTCACGGTCCGGTTGTCATAGTCCTCGCTGCCATAGACGTTGTCGGCACGGGGATAGACGTAGCGAGCGCTGTTTTCGATCAAATCCTCCGGCATCAGCTCGAAGTGCATCGAGCCGGAGTCATCCAGACTGAACATGATGTTAGGTTCGGCCCGGGTGCCGAGATAGAGGGGAACCTGGGCGATGTCGAGCGCCGCCTGCACCTGGGTGCAGAGCAACAGGGCGCAAAATCCGTAGCCAGATGCACGCATGGTTCCCTCCTAGCGGCTGTAGGTCGATTGCAACAGCACCCGGCTCTCGTCCGAGAGGCCGAATCCCCGAGCCGTGATGCGATAAAGACGGCGCTCGCTGATGGGCTCGTCCACCGCCAGACTCTCGTTGCTGCTCTGGGTGTAGGGCAGCCGCTCGATGAAGTACTCTGGGGCCCGTCCCGCCAGACCGCTATTGGCATAGGTCCGCCAGGCCGTGGAGGGAGAAGCGGGATCCACCGCCACGCTGACGAACTCATAGAGACCGGCGCTGTTGTCGTAGGGGCCTGAGTTGCCCGCCTCCAGATAGCGCTCGGCAGCGCGCAGTGCCGCCTCCGCCGCCTGCAGCGCCTGTTGCGACTCCTTCTGGTTGCCCGCCATCTTCTCCTGCAGCAGGGCGCTCTGCATGCTGGCCATCGCCAGCAGGCTCACTACCGCGAGAAAAATCAGGCTGATCACCAGTGCCATTCCCCCTTGTCGCCCCATCATGCCTCCCTCCTCATGGCAGCCGGTTGCGCAAGGCGACCGTGGTTTCGGCCACCCAGTACCAGTGGCTGTCGGTTGCCTGGAAGGTAGCCCCGGCGAAGCTGATGGCCTGCGGATCCGACACCACATTGCCCTGGTTGCTGCGCATCAACAGCTGAACGCCGATCCCCAGCACGTTGTCCCAGTTCGGGTTGCTGGCGGCACTCACGTAACGATCCGCCGCCCGATCCCGGTTCTGATCCTCACCGAAGGTCAGCTGGATGTCGGTGACCCCGTCCACCAGCGGCATGCCCGCCCCCAGTCCGCTCTTGCGATAGAGGGCATAGGGCGCGCCGGCCGAGGGACGGGCGATGTAATAGACCCTGGTTTCCATCCGGCTCAATACCGAACCGGCGCCGAAGCGCTCCTCGACCGGGCTGCTGGCCCCGCCCCAGGAGCTGACGGCATTGCCTGGGGTGTATTTGTTGTCATTGGAGTGGCCGATGTTGACCTCGCTGCCCCCTCCCACCACCTGGGTCTGGGTGATCTGGAAGATCCGCGCCTTCTGGCAATCGGAAACCATGACGATGTCCCCCTCGCACAGGTCGCTGTAGCCCTGCTTGCCGGTGCCGCAGTAGTTGGCCTTGCTGGAGAGTTGCTGCACGAACAGCTGGGCCGCACTGTTGTTGCGGGTCACCGGCACACCGCTGCCGGTAGGCCCCTGCACCAGCAGCACGTCGGTTCCCGGCTTGGGTTTGGGCTCGGCCGCGGTAAACAGGGCCGACAACGGCGCAGGCAGCGTCGCCGTGACATTGTCATAGCCGCGCAGATAGACGGTGAAGTTGTAGGGCAGCGTCGTCGCCCCGTTGAGGGTATTGGTGATGTTGACCCCCTGCTTGCTGAGGCAGCCCTGGTAGCCCACCATCCGCAGCTCTTGTTGCAGCAGGTTGACGGCAAACCGGCTGTCCTCCTGCACCCGGGCGATGGCCTCACCGGTCAGGTAGGTTTTGTGGTTGCCAAGCAGCACCTGAATGATGACCCCGACCGTCAGCAGTGACAGCAGCAGGGCGATCATCACCTCCACCAGACCGACACCGGCCTGACGCAACAAGGTGCGCCGCCCGCTCACAGATCCGTCCTCAGGGTCATGCTGCGCAGCGCAGGCTCGGTAGCCAGCCGGCTGGCATCCCACTGGATGGTGATGGTCGCCTGCCCGGCGCTGACGGCAATGGCCCCGTCACCGCCCGGCAGGCCGGTCAGCGCCTGTTTCCAGTACTGCACATCCTGTATCGCCATCGAGCTGCCGGAGACAGCCTCTCCCAGCCCGACATTGTATTGACCGAGCAGGGCCGCGCTGCGATTGGCCCGCATCATGTCGGCGATCATGTAGCCGAACTGGGTCGCTTCTGTGCGGGTAAGCGCCGATTGATTGCTCTTGAGCGCCTGCAACTGCAGGGTCGCCATGCCGAGAATGCCGATCGACAGCACCAGCACGGCGATCATGATCTCAAGCAGAGATACCCCCTGATGTCGTTTCATATGCAGCTGGTCTCCACGATGGATGGGCGCCCGGCCGGGGTGATCGTGATGTCGCGCGATGCCTCTTGGGCACACTCCGGCGGCTGCAGAGAGAACACCAGCGCCACCTGCTGACGTCCGTCGAGAAAGCCATTGCCACTGAAGCGAACCAGCGACGTATTGCTGACCAGGGTGCCTGCGCCCATGTCGGGAAAGAGCCGCAGCAGTTCGCCGTTGTCGAGGGTGCCATTGCCGTTGCGATCGACCCAGATCTGCCAGCCCAATTCCCAGTGGTTCTGGGTCAGGTTGCTGGCGGTTGCGGAGAGCGTGACCGCGGTATTGCGGCGAATGGCTTCGGAGCGGGCGAGGTTGATGGCGGCCACGAAGTTGTTGGCCTGGCTGGTCAGCGTCATGTTGCGCAATATCGCGCTAAAGGAGGGGACTCCCAACGTCAGCAGGATAGAGATGAGCGCAACGGTGACCATCAGCTCGATGAGGCTAAAACCTGAACGCAAAAACATCCTGTTTCGCTCTGATTTTGTCGGGGAGGCTCGTTCGCATATCCATGTGCCATCAAGCCAGATGAGAAGATCATCAGCAGTCTAGACCGCAGACCTTCGCTTGCAATTCAATCTACTCAGATCTTGGACATACATCATCAAATTTCGCTGCAATCTCACCACAAACCGGACAACAAGAGTCATAAGAATCGCCCATGAAAAAGCCACCTCACAGGAGGTGGCTCAGGCACTCATGGCACTATGCCGCACGGGATGGCTGACTCAAAGGATGCGCAGCTCCGGCGGCACTTCAAACACCACATTCTCTTCCCGGCCAGGATGCTCGGTCACTATCTTGCCTCCCAGCTCGCGCAGACGAGCAATGACATTCTGAACCAGCACATCGGGGGCTGACGCACCCGCCGTGACCCCGATACGGACAACCCCGTCCAGCCATTGCGGCTCAATCATGGAGGCATCGTCGATGAGGTAGGCCTTGGCGCCCACCTTCTCGGCCAGCTCCCGCAGACGGTTGGAGTTGGAAGAGTTGCGCGACCCCACCACCAGCATGGCGTCCACCAGCCCGGCCATCTCCCGCACCGCATCCTGGCGGTTCTGGGTGGCGTAGCAGATGTCATCCTTGCGCGGCCCCTGGATCTTGGGGAAGTGCGCACGCAAGGCATCGATGACATCCGAGGTCTCGTC
>RRZT012066446.1_pt1 | contig 11950 bp, 8 predicted proteins | sample 2165551 | NCBI WGS metagenome assembly RRZT01 (sample SAMN10456910, study PRJNA506462) | wastewater metagenome | biome: wastewater; feature: sludge; material: wastewater sludge; isolation source: wastewater sludge with Escherichia coli K12::gfp cells carrying plasmid... | place: USA: Moscow, Idaho ... | reverse complement strand
TATTTTTCTGATAAGCCTTGCTCTATATGGTATCCCTCTATTGAATTTACTCTATCAATATCTGTTCCATCAATATAAAATGCTATATCTGCTGCACCAGTTTCAAGTTCAATAACACGATTTGTAGCCTCTGGTATTACTCTAAGTTCAAAAAATTCAGTCTTAGCCGGTTCATCCCAATAATTTTCATTAGCTTCTAACAATAGTGACGAACCACTTACCCAATCCTTTAGTTTATATGGTCCTGTACCTATTGGCGCTCTTGCATGGGCATCTTCTCCCATTTCTTCCATTGTATCTTTGTCTCCTATCCAACAACGTCCACCTGCTAATACACTAAATATTGGTGCATATGGATGGTGCATAGCTAATACAACTGTATAATCATCTTCAGCAACTGAATTTGCCTCATCATACCAGCTCATTGTTGATGCTGATGTTGAATCATGCTTTGTACGCTCTAAACTATATATTACGTCTTCTGATGTAAACTTTGATCCATTTGCAAATACTACATCATCTCTTAATTTAAATCTAACATGTGTATCATCTACAAATTCCCATTCTGTTGCTAATCTAGGAACTGGATTAAAATCTGCATCTTCCCCAACTAATGAATCATAAATTAAATTCATTATAATATTGTTTGTTACTCCATTACCTCTTCTTGGATCTAAAGTATCTGGTTCCATTTCACTTACTACTACAACCTTATCTTTAACTGCTCCTTTTTCTGTATTACCATTTGATTGTTCTTTTGGAGTATCTGTTTTTGCTTTGTCATTTCCGCCACAGCCTGTCAATAATCCTAAAGTTAATACAATGATTAAACTGAATGATAAAAATCTTTTCATTTATATCTTCCTTTCTTTAATATGATATTTAACCCCTTTATATATAATGCAAAATTTTTTATAATATTGCATTTAATATCTTTCTTGTATATAATTTAAATGATATAATTTTGATAATTTTCTCAATTTTTATAAATAATCTACCTGTTAGGAGGTCTATAAATTGGAAATTCAAAAACTAAAGTATTTTATAAGTTTAGCAGAAATATTAAATTTTACAAAAGCTGCTGATAAGAATCATATAACCCAAGCAACTATGAGTAGAATTATCTCATCCCTTGAACAGGAGCTCAATGCAACTCTTTTAAATAGAGATAGTAGAAATGTTTCTTTAACTCCTGAGGGTGAAGAATTTTATTTACATGCTAGAAATATTGTAAATAATTATAATCACTCTGTCAAAAAAATTAATGAATTAAAAAGTAAAATGAAATCCTTAAAAATTGGCATTGGACCTTATGAACATGTATTGGCTCAACCATTAATTGAAGAATTTACTCATTTTTATCCAGAAGTTCAGCTAGACTGCCTTCAATACGATTATACTAATCTCTCAAAACGATTTAGAGAGGGTGAATTTGATATTATGTTTTGTATAGACTCATGTGCTTTCAAATTTCCTCTAGCAATGCATTTAGAACTTCACGATGGTCCTTGGCTTACTATTTGTTCTAAAAATTCTCCACTTACAAAACTTGATTCTCTTGAAATATCTTCATTTGATAATTATAGTTTTATAAATATGGAGGCAGAAGCCGAAGCTGCACAAGACAACACTGAATCCAAACCTACTAGCTTAGGTTTTAAACCAGTTAGATCTGTTAAAACCAATACATTAATTTCTAAATTTATACTAACTGCTTCAAATGTAGGAATTTCTCTTGTTCCAAATTTTATGAGAAATGATATCCCTGATAATATTGCAATCTTAGACTATGAATATCCTTCAGTAAGGAGATTCTTATGTGTCTATGAAGATTATAAAAAAGACGATGAAATTGTAGATTCATTTCTGAAATTTATTAAAAATAAATCTTAATTATCTGTTTTTTGCAATAATACTTGGTATATCTGCCTCTAGTAAACCCTTGACACTCTTTAGCATAGGCTCGCCTTTTTCAAACATTTTTCTCATCTCTATTTCTCTATTGGCAGCCTCTTCAGCTTTTACTAAATATTCTTCATATCCTTCTGGATTCATAACAACAATCCCATCACAATCTCCAAATATAATATCTCCTGGTTTAACTGTTGCACCACCACATGAAATTGTTATATCATTATCTCCAGAAATACCCCATACATTAGTCGTTGCTACAGATATTCCTGATGAAAATACTGGAAAATCAGACTCTTCTAAATAAAGTGAATCCGTTGCCATACCACTTGTAACTATACCTCCCATTCCCAGTGCTTTTGCATTTCTTGCAACCATTTCGCCAATTGCTGCAAATGTTTTATCACCGCTATGGTCTATTACTATTACAGAACCTTTTTCTGCTTTTTCTAAAGCCTCATATAGTTTACAAGAATCTTTTCCCATTAATCTAACAGTATAAGCTGGTCCTATCATCTTTAATCTTTTATTTAAAGGTTTTATCTCAGGACTCATAAAACTAACATTTGGAAAATGTCCATAAGTCGCGGGATCTGTTGCTAAAAATCTATTTACTAACTCTTTTGTCCATTCCATATAATTACTCCTTTTATTTTTCTATTGTATCGTAGATATCATCTCTTCTATTTACTAACATTGGTAACATCCCTCTAATTTTATCTAGATAATCTAAATCTATTTCAGCTGTTATCACACAAGCTTCTTCTCTTGCTTTTGCAATAATTGTTCCCCATGGATCTACTATTAGTGAACCGCCAAAGGAATCAAACTTTTGTCTCTTCTTACCTATTTGACCCGCTGCGATTATATAACATCCATTTTCAACTGCTCTAGCTTTTAATATTGTTTCCCAATGGTCTTTTCCTGTTGCCATTGCAAAGTTTGCTGGAGTAAATATTATTTCAGAACCTTCTAATGCTAAGTAGCGGAATAATTCAGGGAATCTAATATCATAACATATAGTGAAACCTAAGTTTCCTATTTCAGTATCTATAGATATCATTTCATTTCCTCTTTGTATTCTTGCTGACTCTTCTGTTAATGTTCCATCTGGCAATGTAACATCAAAAGTATGTAATTTTCTATATACTGCTACGATTTCACCATCCGGATTTAACATAACTGTTGTATTATAAGGTTTTCCACCATCATTATTCTTCTCTGCTATTGAACCACAATGTATCCAAACCTTGTGTTCTCTTGCCTTTTCTGCCATTAGATTTATTGTCTTACTATTTGCTAAATCCTCTGGTTCCTCATCTCCAAAATCTATTACATTAAATACTTCTGGAAAAGATATTAATTTAGCTTTTTTTGAAACTGCCTCATCTATAAAATCTGATGCTGCTTTTAAATTCACTTCCTTATCTTCTCTTGTATCCATTTGAACTACGCCAACTATATATTTTCTCATCTGTTATTATAAAATTTAAAAATAAATTTTATAAGTACACCTCCTTAAGCTAGTTTATATCTCCCATTTCTCATTCATAAATTCAACTATTCTATCTACACATTTATTTACTATTTTTTCCCCTTTTTCTTTTGTGCCTAAAGTTGCATCTCCAACTATTGCATTTGGAGTTTTTTCTTTCATAGGTACAAATCGTACTATATCAGCAAAATCTCCGGTCTCTGCTGGTGGCTCAATACATTCTGCCTTACTCATATCCACAAGTTCTGGACATAGATATAACATTACTGATGTACCACATTCGCTTGCATGACCGTGAGCCATTCTGCCTTTTTTCTCAAAAATATCATCACCATAAACTGCTGTAAATCTCCACCAATCAATTTGAGCAAATTCTATACCGTATTCTCTTTGATATTTCATTGCTATTGAAGTCAAGATTGGTACACTTGATGCATGGCCAGTTATAAATAATAAATTTTTAAAACCATAGTCAACTAAATTTTTAACCATCTCATCCATCCATAATCTGTAGACATCAGGTGAGATGGTAATAGTACCGGGATAATCTAGTAATGCACTAGAATCTGATACTTCTGTCATTGGCGCTATCAATGCACCGGTTTTTTCTGCAACCCTTTGAGATATAGCCTCTGCTGCTATTCCATCTGCACCCATTGGTAAATGTGGTCCATATATCTCACAAGCTCCTGTTGGTATAATAACAGTATTAGTCTTTTTTCGTCTTTCATCAAATTCTGTCCAGCTCATATTTTTAATCTTGTAATTAATCATAGTCACCACCTAAATAATATTTTATACATTCTTATAAGAATTAATTCATATTCTAAAACTACCATATAGATTCTGAATAGTCAATAAATTTTGAATGTTTATTCATATATGTAATGGTAGTATTCCATTTTCGTATTGATGATTTTTTTGCATAGAATCATTTGTTATTTATTATACTAGCCTATTTTTAGCCGTTTGATTGTTGTGCTTGAATTTCTTTCAAACATTTACTTTTATTACTAGATATTTTTTATAAAAAATAAATATATTACTTTATACGAAAACTGTAATATTAATATATCCATTGCAGTATTATACATTTTATTTTCCTTTCATTTTCATTTCTACCACAGTTATATTAACAAATTCCTGTTTTAATATAGTTTTTACAGATTTATTTAAGATATATCAAAATACTTTTATATATTATCTAAAATATTATTAATTAACCCTTGAAATATATCATAAGCTGTACTATAATTAGAAGAGTCGGTTACGGGGTGTGGCGCAGCTTGGTAGCGCACTTGGTTTGGGACCATGGGGCCGGGGGTTCGAATCCCTCCACCCCGACCATATAGAAAAGCTATTGTCTTAGACAATAGCTTTTCTTTTATATATTTTTAATTTTCATCTTCATTAAATTTATCTTCTAAATAAATTAATCTATTTTCTATTCTCATCAAATCAGTAAATATAAATAATCCTACTACTATGATTGTAACTATAGGAAATGCTTCCATGTCAAATATATATCCCAATAGCATCCCTGCAACAATTGTTACAAATAATATAACTACGATTCTTGCAATAAGTCTAAATATTAAATCTCCAAATGATTTGATTCTCACATAGTCATCTCTATTATTTTAACTTTGCCATATATTTTTTTGTGTCAGCATAATTTTTGTCTATAGCTGATACTTTTACAAACATCTCTCTTGCTTCATCTTTCCTATCTAAATCTAATAAATTTATTCCTTTCCAATAATCAAAGGCAATTTCATCGTCAATACGACTTCCTTCTATGGTACCTAATTCTAAAATGCTAAGAGATTTCTCTATATCACCTAATTCTCTATAGGATAATGCAACTATTATTTTATATATATTATTGCTTTCAATAATTGGTTCCAGTAATTCAATTGCACCTTTTTAATCCTTTATTTCATCTAGGGATGTACCCTTTAATGAATTTATAACTTCTTTGTCTAATATTAAAACTGAATTCTTTTTGACTCTCTTTAAATCTATATTATCTATATATTTTATTACCTCTTTATAATTTTTATTTTGATAATTAATCATAACTAATCCATAGTTTATATATGCATTTGTCTTATCTATTTCTAAACCCTCTTTTAATGCATTTAATGTTTCACTATTTTTAGCAACTCCCATATTTGATATAACTTCATTATAGTAACGATTTCCTCTATTCTCAGCTGATATTAAATCCTTTATTGATCTCAATCCTAATCCTACAGCTACAGCAAATAATAATAAGTACATTTTGTTCCCTTTTGAACTATATAATATTACTCCTCCTGCTAAAAAAAATAATATCGGTAAGTAGATTTTAACCACAGATGCTTTAGGTAATTCTATTCTAATATTTTTATTCTTTTCCATCTTTATCCTCCTTTATTTAATTATAGCATAATACTTATTTAACTATAATTATAGCTTTCATAAATTATCTTAATTTTCCCCTTGCTTTTTATTTTTTACCATGCTATAATAGAGAAGTCGGTCGCGGGGTGTGGCGCAGCTTGGTAGCGCACTTGGTTTGGGACCATGGGGCCGGGGGTTCGAATCCCTCCACCCCGACCATATAAAGAAGGCTGGTAGATATAACTCTACCGGTCTTTTTTTTTTTTTAATTCTTTTTATTGTATTATCTAAAGTTTAGTTATCTTATTTATAAGGCTCATTACAGAGTACAGCATATTTTTGGAAGGAGTTAATATAAGCAAGTGTCTTCAACTGTTATCTTTTAACTATATTTTAAAACCTACAGAATTTAACAAAGTAACTTAGATATATATGATTACAAAAGCGGTTTCAATTTTAGGAAAAATATATATTCATCTTTCTAAGGGCTATTTCATAGCCAAACCTTTCCAAGATTTCATTTAATTTTATATCCAATATATCACAATGCTTTTTCCATAATATATATATTTATTTAATTGATTATAGATAATATGGAAATATATTATTTAAATTATATAGATAGAGAATATAACTATTAAAATAACCTTTGGCTAAAGAAAATGATTGTACTAAGTTGAAAATAAAAATAAAATTTATTACAAAAATATAATTAAGGCGTTGGTTAATAAGATATATAGAAAAAGCTATTAGAGAAATAGTTGAATTTGATTTAAATATATGTATTAGTTTTAACTACTTTTAATTATTAATTCTAGGGTAATAAGTAAATATGGTATTTAAATATAACTAGATATTTTACGAGATGGAGCGAAGGAGGTGTTGCGATTCCTCCTCATGCTCCCTCTCGAGCTCACCCTCCTTACACCACCCAACCGCTTTTTTTGTCATTATTGAATCGTCTTCAAAGGAAAATTAAAAGTTTAGGTTAATTATATACTTACTTATATTGAATTTACTATTTTATTAGATTATCAATTTAGGGAAGTAGTTTTAAAACTTTCAACTTTCAACTATTCTTAAAAAGCTTCATATTTAAAATATAAACTATAAGTAATACAATCTCTTTAATAATTTTAGATTAAAAAAAGATTGAAAGGTATTTTCTTTCAATCTTCTCCAAAACTTTCAACTATACACTGTCAACTCTCAACTGCCTTTAAAATTCTGATCCAAAGTTTTGAGTTACAAATGCACCATGCCAACCAATCCCAATTTCATTAAATAGAGTATTTAAAATATTATCCCTATGTCCTTTGGAATTTATCCAAATATCTATTACAGAAATTCCATTACTAAATCCAGCAGCGATATTTTCCCCAACCGTTCTCATATTATAGCCTTGAGCTATAACCCTATCACTTGGTTTCTTTCCATCTGGATTTTCATGAGAAAAATATCCCCTATTCTTCATATCTTTTGAATGTAGTTTAGATGCCTTACTAAGTTTCTCATTCCATTTTAATACATTAAGCCCATGGCTACTACGAAATGCATTGGTTATTTCAAATATTATTTGTTCTGTTGTTTCCTCGTTGTCTTTTGGAATATTTCCTAATGAAATAGCGTAGATTTTATCTCCATCATTTTTATCTTTATATAGTTTAGCATTTTTATAATTTGATATATCCATACTATAGATATAATCTACTCTATTATTTTTAAAATATATCATAAAGAAATCATTATAACCATTGTAAAATTTCCATTTTCCATCTTTTGTATCTATAGTTCTATAGCTTTTTTCTTTAATATCATTTTCACTTATACCAATTTTAAGATTTCCTATATTACCTGCTTTTTCTATTTTAATATTAGCTTTAGAATTTCTATTATTGTTTGTTATTATAGCTTTTATGCTATTGTAATCACCATTATAAATTATTTGTGCTATAACAGCTCTTGTTGCAGGATTATTACCACTAATATCTAATTTTTTATTTAAACCGATTTCATTTCCTATAGCTATATACCCATTTGGATAACCTCCTAGTTTCTTAGCATCATTTTCAGTCCTACCAAGTGATAATACCATCATTTTTATTGCCTGTTCATAATTTATCTTTTCTTCAGGTTTAAAACTTTTCTTACCAGTACCATTTATTATCCCACCACTATAAAGTAGATTTATATATCCAGAAGCCCAATGGCTTTTTGGAACATCTTTAAAATATGATTTATTTTTAAAATTAGCTATCTCACCCTCTAATTTTAAAGCTCTACATAATAATGCTGAAAATTCACCACGAGTAATACTATCATTTGGTTTAAAACTTCCATCAGGATATCCTTTTATAATATCGGACTCTACTAAATCCACTATCGCTACATAATTATTATGATTTATATCCAAATCATTAAATTCTGCCCCTAGAACATTATTATTAGCAAATAAAATTGTAAATAACAATATAAAACTAATTATTTTCTTCACATTATCCCTCCATTTCTATACTAAAATGAGTTTAACATAGGATAGTAGTATTATCAATTTTATTATTTGTTCCAATTTATTGTATTTAATATTTTTTACTTTATAAAAATACTTTTCTAATATATAATTATTTAGGATATAAACTGATTTTTAGATATTTGTAATACTCTTGTAACAGAATTGATATATTCAAATTATATAATAGATATATGCTTATCTAGGTATTGAAAGGTGGATTTATTTGAAAAGAATTTTAGGTTTAACTAGAAAATGTGTAGAAAGATATGAACTAATAAATGATGGTGATAAAATTGGCGTTGGAGTGTCTGGTGGTAAAGACAGTATGACTTTATTATACGCTCTAAAACAATATCAAAATTTTAGTAAAGCTAAATATGAACTAGAGGCTTTTACAATTAATCTTGGTTATGAGGATTTTGATACTAAGCCAATTGAAGATTTTTGTAATAGAATCCAAGTACCATTAAATATTAAAAAAACAGATATTAAGGAAATTGTATTTGATATTAGAAAGGAAAAAAATCCATGTTCTCTTTGTGCTAAATTGAGAAGAGGCGCTATCCATAATAGTATTAAAGAGAGAGGATTTAATAAATTGGCATTGGGACATCATTCTGACGATGCTATTGATACATTTTTTTTAAGTCTTTTTTATGAAGGAAGAATGTACACTTTACCAACTTCTAGTTATTTAGATAGAAAAGATATCACAGTAATAAGACCTTTTTTATATGTGGAAGAAAAGGATATTATATCGGCAGTAAACAGACATAATATACCTATTAGCAAAAATCCTTGTGAAATTGACAAAAAGACCAAAAGAGAAGAAATACGCCTTTTACTAAATGGCATTTACAAGGAAATACCTAGCTCTAGAGAGAAAGTTTTTACAGCATTGAAAAATATTAATCCAGATAATTTTTGGATTTAAATTGAAAGGTGGGACAATATGCAAAAAAGTATTAAAAATATTTCAAAAGTATTTCTAACATTATTATTAGTTATAGGTACTATTTTTACTTCAACTGAAATAAAAGCATCCTCAATGTCTAATGTAATTCATGATTTAGTAGATTCTGAAGAATTAGCTGATGGTGTTGTATATGAAAATATTAAAAGATTTACTACAACAGGTTGGTGGAACATTAATTTAGTAAGAATAGATATGACTAATGAGAACAACGAATTAAAGGGACTTATTAGTAATAAAGGTATCTCTAATAGAGAAACTGTTACTAATCTTACAAATCAAAATAAGGCATTAGCTGGTATAAATGGTGATTTCTTTGAATACAGCCCAATACCACATTCAACAGGTGGTCTTATACAAGATGGTGAGATGATAACTTCACCAGTTGAATCTGCTTATGGCTGGCCTGCATTCTTACTTGAAAATAAAGGAGATGCAAAGGTATTATTATTAGAGAGAACTATGAACTCTAAATCTCTTAGAAGCGGAGAAGGCGTTAGATTTCAAATGATAAATAAAGCTAAATCAGCATCTAATATGCCTAATGCTTCAGTACTATACAATCAACATTGGGGTGAATATACTCCAGGAAATAAATTATCTAAAAATGTTATAGAAATAGTTGTTGATAATAATATAGTAACACATATTAGAGCAAATGAAGGACCTGTCAAATTAAATAAAGATAGATATGTTATTCATTTAAGAGGAGATTTTAGAGACCAAGCTAAGAATTTTAAACTTGGCGATGAAGTTGAAATTAAAATTTCAAGTACACCTAATTTAAATAATATTAAATTTATGGTTAGTGGCGGAAGTCAAATTATAAAAGATGGAGTTCCAACTGAAACCCATCTAGTATTAAAAGGTAATCAACCAAGAACTGCAATAGGTGTAAATAAAGACAATACTGAAATTGTACTTGCAACTATAGATGGAAGAAATGCAAGTTTTAACGGTGTAAGCCAAAAGACTTTTGGAACAATATTAAAAGATTTAGGTATGTACAATGCTGTAAATCTTGATGGTGGTGGCTCAACTACTATGGCTGTTAAAAAGCCTGGTGATGAGAAAGCTAAATTGGTTAATAAACCATCTGATGGTTCCCAAAGGAAAGTTGCAAATGGTGTTGGAGTTGTATCTAATGCAGAAAAAGGTAAATTAACCAAGATTAAATTATCTACTGTCGATACAAATATTATAAAAGATAGCACTAGAGAAATTGTTGTAACTGGTTATGATGGACAAATGGGCAAAGTTGAACTTGATAGATCAAAACTTTCATTGACGGTTGAAGGCGTTGAAGGTAATTTCAATGGCTCTACTTTCACTCCAACTACTGGTGGAACTGGTAAGATAACTGCAAAATATGATGAGTTTGAAACAACTATGGATATTAGAGTTCTAGATAAAGTTTTAAGTTTAGAATTACCATTTAAAGATTTTAATATTGCTAAAAATAATAAAAAACAAATAACTCCTATTTATGGAAAAGACGGAAATGGTTATAAAGCGTTAATATATCCTAGAGATTTAGTATTTTCTGTTACAAATGATTTAGGTGAATTTAAAGATAATTGGTTCCATAGTAAGAATGCTGAGGGATCTGGAGTTATAACTGTTAAGTATGGAGATGTTTCAAATAGTGTTATAGTTTCTATAGGAACACAAAAAACTGTTGTAGACAATTTCGGAAATATGGATAATATTAAATTTGAATCTTATCCAGAAAATTTAACTGGTTCAATTAGTTTAAATGATGAGGTTAAATCAGGAAAGAAAAGTATTAAATTATCCTATGAATTCCCAAAGTCAGAAGGAAATACAGCTGCTTATGTATCTTTTAAAAAGCCATTGGATATAAATACTGTATCTAAAATTGGATTATGGGTTAAAGGTGATGGAAATAATAGTTGGTTAAGAGCTACATTAACAGATGCCAATGGAAAAGAATATTTAGTTGATTTTACTAAGAAGATTAATTTTAAGGATTGGAAATATCTTGAAGCTAATATAGATACAAATTTAAATGTTAAAAATTTAAATAATATATATTTAGTAGAAACAAATAAAGATAGCGAATACAATGGTTCTATATTATTAGATGGACTTACATTTACACATGCACCTAATATAAAAGATATTGTATTACCTGAAATATCTAAAGATATAGATGTTAAAAATACACAATCAGAAGTAAAAGATGGCGGATATTCATTTATAATAACTAGAGCTCAAGAAAATCTAGATAAAATAACTGGAGCAGATGCACTTAATTCCATTAAGAATAGAGCTAATAAACATGAAGTTGGTATACTAATGGGTGATATGCCTAAAGGATTTGATAAAGGACTTACTAATAAATTAGTTCTTAATTCTGGTAGCCCATACTATACAAGTAAGAAACATAAGAATACATTGTTTATGAATATAAATGCCAATGCAGGTGGTATAAGAGCACAAAGTGCTGAACAATGGAATGCAATTAAGAGTAGTCTTAAAAATAATTCTGATGTTGACCATATAGTTGCTATTGTATCAAAGCCAGTATTTGGTTCAAATGGATTTAAAGATCAACTTGAAGCTACAGTGTTCCATGATATATTCTCAGAATATATTAACGCAGGTAAAACTGTAACTATTGTACAAAATGGTACACAAAATAATGTTGATT
>RRZT011692835.1_pt1 | contig 11952 bp, 9 predicted proteins | sample 2165551 | NCBI WGS metagenome assembly RRZT01 (sample SAMN10456910, study PRJNA506462) | wastewater metagenome | biome: wastewater; feature: sludge; material: wastewater sludge; isolation source: wastewater sludge with Escherichia coli K12::gfp cells carrying plasmid... | place: USA: Moscow, Idaho ... | reverse complement strand
GAGAGCATCCTCTCAAACGATTACTTGTGCATTAGATCGTTTACAGATGAGCCATGCTTATAGTGTGACATTTGATAATGGCAAGGAATTTTCCGAACACAAAAGAATTACTGATGCTGGCATAGATACGTATTTTGCTGATCCTTACAAGTCTATTCAGCGAGCTAGAAATGAAAATACGAATGGTTTAATCCGGCAATATCTGCCAAAATCGTCATCGTTTGATGACGTGTCAAACGAACAAATAGAGCAGATAGAATTTGCACTCAACCATCGTCCTAGAAAAACACTAGGTTGGCATACACCGAGTGAAGTTATGGCTGGTTTTTATACTGTTGCACTTGCCGCTTGAATCCGCCAATTAAAAAAGAATGAGACGGTGTAGATAAGGATACTGGGTATGTGAAGAGGTCTTTTATTTATGCCAATAGAGCTTATGACACAATATAATGACGTCAAATAATTTCAGATCGACAAACATACCCAATCATTCCACAAAAAAGAGTGCGAAACCTTGAAAAAATTCACTGAATTAGGTGAACCCCATACCCAAGTTGTAACTTAAATTTGGACAATTTAGTGAGGCTTTGTGTTTTGAATATTTGTACAACAAAGCCCTCCTCAAGCAGCAGAATTTATCTAGGACCAAATATAGAAGGAAAAAGTAGGGTTCAGCAAATGCTTACCATATGTTTAAATAACTTAAAGTTGAAAATTATTTTCAGGAATCTCGAGAGATCACATGACAAAACTCACATGCTTTAAAGCCTACGATATTCGTGGAAAATTGGGTGAAGAATTAAACGAAGACATCGCTTATAAAATTGGCCGGGCTTATGGACAGATCTATCAACCTAAAACAGTAGTAATCGGTTGTGATATTCGTCTCAGCAGTGAAGACCTGAAGCAAGCGACCATTCGCGGTTTAAATGATGCTGGTGTTAATGTACTCGATTTAGGCATGACGGGTACGGAAGAAGTTTACTTCGGTGCCTTCCACCTGGATGTTCAAGGCGGTATTGAGGTGACTGCCAGTCATAATCCAATGGATTACAATGGCATGAAACTGGTGCGTGAAAATGCACGTCCGATCAGTGCAGATACGGGTTTAAAAGACATCCAGCTTTTAGCAGAATCAGGCGTATTTAAAGACGTTGAGCAAAAAGGGACGACGGAAAAATATAATATCCTGCCTGAATTCGTAGATCATCTCATGACTTACATCGAACCCTCAAAAATTGCACCAATGAAATTGGTGGTAAACGCGGGTAATGGTGCAGCGGGTCATGTGATTGATGCGATTGAAGAAAAATTCAAAGTCCTGAATGTACCGGTAGAATTTATTAAAATTCACCATGAAGCCGATGGCACTTTCCCAAATGGTATTCCTAACCCACTGCTCATTGAAAACCGTGACAGTACACGTAAAGCCGTGATTGAGCATGGGGCTGACATGGGCCTTGCCTGGGATGGGGACTTTGACCGCTGCTTCATGTTTGATGAAAAAGGCCAGTTTATTGAAGGCTATTATATTGTCGGTCTATTGACCCAAGCATTCTTGCTAAAGCAGTCAGGTGCGAAAATTGTGCATGACCCTCGCCTGGTCTGGAATACCTTTGATATTGTTGAACAATACCAAGGGGAAGCGATCCAGTCTAAATCCGGCCACTCTTTCATTAAAGAAAAAATGCGTGAGCATAATGCCGTGTATGGCGGGGAAATGTCTGCACACCACTATTTCCGTGACTTTGCCTATTGCGACAGTGGCATGATTCCATGGCTGTTAGCGGTGTCGGTATTGTCTGAAACCCAAAAACCGCTATCTGCCCTGGTAGAAGAAATGATTGCAAAATTCCCATGCTCAGGTGAAATCAACTTCAAAGTGGCAGATACCCAAACGACCATTCAAAAGATTTTTGATCATTATGCTGATCAAAATCCCGCCATTGATCAAACGGACGGTGTGAGCCTGGATTTTGGCGCATGGCGTGTCAATGTTCGTGCATCCAATACCGAACCATTATTACGCCTGAATATTGAAAGCCGTCGTGACCAAAATCCACGACCGATGCAGGACTATGTCGATCAGCTGACCCAATTGATTCAAGGCTAAGGATTGCTGGTATTAAAAAAGGAGCTTGATCGAAAGCTCCTTTTTGATATCTACTGGTTGCGATAACCATTCGGATTTTGCTTTTGCCAGTTCCAGCTGTCCGCCAGCATATCTTCCAGAGTATATTGTGGTTTCCAGCCTAACTCTTGCATAGCACGGGTATTGTCTGCAAATGAAGTTGCCACATCGCCTTCACGACGCGGCTCAATGCTATAGGCGACTGGCACATGGTTGACCCGTTCAAACGTTTTCACCACTTCTAAAACCGATGAACCCTGACCAGTTCCAATATTCCAGGCACGACAGCCTTTTGCCATAAGGCGATTATTCAAGGCACACAAATGCGCATTCGCCAAATCCACCACATGGATATAATCGCGCACGCCAGTTCCGTCAACAGTATCGTAATCATTGCCGAAGATCGCTAGTTTTTCACGACGGCCCACTGCGACTTGAGTGACAAATGGCATCAGGTTATTCGGAATGCCTTGCGGATCTTCTCCAATACGGCCACTTTTATGCGCACCGACCGGGTTGAAATAACGCAGTAAGGCAATCGACCAGCGTTCATCTGCTAGGAACAATTTCTGTAAAAGCTGTTCAACAATCAGTTTGGTATAACCATAGTTATTACTTGGCATACCTGTAGGCATATCTTCATTTAAAGGTGATACATTGGCCTCATCATACACTGTGGCCGATGAACTGAAGACTAAATTAAATACCCCAGCACGCTGCATGGCCTGTACCAGTTGAATCGAGCCAGAAATATTATTGTCAAAATAAGCCAATGGAATTTGCTGGCTTTCACCTACCGCTTTTAACCCGGCAAAATGAATCACCGCATCAATGTGATGCTGCTGAAAAACCTGATCTAAAACCTGTGCATCGCGAATGTCAACCTGCACAAAAGTGAGCGTTTTTCCGCAGATCTGTTGTACACGATTTAAAGATTCTTCCGAACTATTGCAGAGATTATCCAGCACAATCACATCATGCTCTGAATTTAACAGTTCCACGCAGGTATGCGAACCAATAAAGCCTGCACCGCCAGTCACTAAGATTTTAGCCATCTGTTTTTCCTAATAATATCTTTAATAAACCTTGAGTCGAGGCATCTAAATCTGAAATGTTCTGACTTTCGCCACTTAAAATCGGCAGCAGCTGATTGGCTATTTCTTTGCCTTTTTCAACGCCCCATTGATCAAAGGGATTGATATTCCAGAGTACAGACTGCACAAATACTTTATGTTCATACATGGCAATCAACATACCCAGGCTATAAGGTGTAAGTTCTTTGAGTAAAATAGTGCTACTGGGCTGATTGCCTGCATATTGTTTATAGGCAGGTAAATCATTGAGTTCAGTCTGATCCAAGGCTTGATTGCCAAAAGCCAGCAAGCGTGACTGTGCCAGACAGTTGGACAGTGCCAAATGGTGCTGCTCAATCAAGGCATCGGCATTGTCTACATAAGTAAATTGCTGGGCATTATAGCGTTTTACCGGTGCAATAAAATCACAGCTGACGGCTTGTGTACCTTGATGCAATAACTGATAGAAAGCATGCTGGGCATTGGGCCCGACTTCACCCCAAACAATCGGGCAAGTATTGGTTTCAACCTGCTCACCTGTACGTTGAATAGATTTACCATTCGATTCCATTTCCAGCTGCTGTAAATAGGCCGCAAAGTATTTTAAACGGCCATCATAAGGCAAAATGGCATGGGTCTGGATATCTAGGAAGTTGGTATTCCAGGCGCCCAGCAAGCCCATCAATACCGGAATATTCTGTGCAAAAGGGGCTTTCTGAAAATGTTGATCCATCGCATAAGCACCGGCCAGCAGCTGCTTAAAGCCTGCAACCCCGATACTGAGCGCCACGGGCAAACCAATACATGACCAGAGCGAATAACGCCCGCCGACCCAATCCCAAAGCAATAACTGATTTTCAGGAGCAATGCCCCATTCAGTCATTTTCTCAGGTTTGGTCGAGACACCGATAAAATGGTGCTTGAGAATATGCGGATGCTGACCTAAGGCTTTTTCCAGCCATAAACGCACGGTTTGCGCATTGGATAAGGTATCAATGGTGCCAAAAGACTTGGATGAGATAATAAATAAAGTAGTTTCAGGGCGCAGCTGATGAAGCAATGCTGATAGCTGGCTACCATCCATGGTCGAGACGAAATGTATATTTAAAGGCTTGGTGGTCTGTTTTTTAAAATCAGATAGCGCATGACTGACCATCACTGGCCCAAGATCCGAACCGCCAACACCAATATTGACCACATCCTGAATCACTTCACCGGTCGCACCGCGAAATTGACCGGCATGGATTTTTTCCACCAAGGCATACATGCGCTGAAGTTGCTGATGAACCTGCTCTGCAACTTCAGCATGCTGTTGATTATGTAGAGGCAAACGTAATGCCCAGTGCATCGCCGCACGCTGTTCGGTATAGTTAATGGCTTCACTGGAAAACAGCCGTTTAATCCAGGACCTGAGTTCTTGTTCATTGGCCCATTCAACCAACCGGTCAATTACAGCCTGATTGACCCGATGCTTGCTAAAATCAAAAACCACATTGTCTAAATTTACAGAAAATTTTTGAAAACGGTCATCTTCTTCTGCAAAAAAATTGGTTAAATGTTTATTTTTTAATTCATTTTTTAAGCTGAATAACTTGCCCAGAACTGAATGTGTCTCTTCTACTGGATAAAGTTGTGTTTGAGTCATCATTAACGCCCTATCCCCATATAGGCAAATCCCTGCGCTTTCACATAGTCTGGATCATAAATATTTCGACCATCCAAAATCAGCGGATGCTGCATTATTTTTAATAAAGTTGAGTAATCGGGACTCCAATATTGTTTCCAGGCGGTTAACAGGCATAAGGCATGTGCGCCGTTTACAGCTTCATACTGCTCGGGACAATAAATCAAGTCCTCACGATGACCATAGACTTTTTCAATTTCAGCCAAAGCCTGCGGATCATGCAGTTTGACCGTCACCCCTTGCGCCCATAAGGCTTTCAGCATGGTATGAATAGGGGATTGCTGGATACGTGCCGTATTTTCTTTAAAAGAGGCACCCCAAATTGCCACCGTTTTACCTTTTAAATCGCCATGGTAATAATTCCACAGCTTTCTAAACAGCAGCTCTTTTTGTTGTTCATTAATTTCCCAGACCTGCGCCAACAGCTGACTTTTAGCCCCTGTCCCGGACACGGTATTGGCCAAAGTGAGAATATCATGTGAGAAGTTCTCTCCACCAAAACCCGCACCTGGATACAGATACGATGACCCGATCCGACTGTCTGCTGCCATGCCCTGACGCACATGCTCGATATCAATGCCCAGTTTTTCCGCCACTACAGCTAAATCGTTGATATAGCTAATGCGTGTCGCCAACATGCCTGAAATGCTGAGTTTGGTAAATTCGGCATCTAAAATGGGCATAAATAAATATTGCTGATGACGTGGAAATAATGGACGCAGTAATTCCTGGATTTTGAGTTGAACCTTACTTTGCTCACAGCCCACAATCAACTGTTCGGCTTGAGTCATACTGCCCAAGGCATTCCCTTCCTGAATGATGTCAGGTAAATACACCCAGTCATCTTCAGATAAATACTTTTGAAATTTTTCCGTACCATGCAAGCCTAGCGTGGACGCATTAATCATCAGTTTAGGATGAATAATTTGACGCTGACCGATTTCTTTTAATATTTCAATCCCCAGATGTTCTTCAGTCGGATTAAAACTAAAGAAATAGGCATCCATATCCAGGGCGATATCATTTAGGTGGCAGTATTTTAAAAAGCCATTTTTTTCCTGTTTATCCAATAACTGTTTTACCGCATCATCTTGGGCATAAGCATGTTGAAAAGCAGTCTTTTTTAGAAAATCACACCAATACACCTGATGACCACATTCAGACAACAATGCTGATAGGACACCTGAATACAAGGTTTGTCCAAATACTGCAACCTTCATTGTTTTATCACCTTATCATGCAAGTTCCTGGATGAGCGCTTTAAAGTCCTCACCCAATTTAGGATGATCTACACCATAATGTAACACTGCTTTGAGGTAACCCAGTTTGCTGCCGCAGTCAAAGGTTTGACCTTTCATTCGATAGGCTTCAACCATTTCCGTCTTTTGTAATTCCGCAATCGCATCAGTAAGCTGAATTTCATTACCTGCACCTTTGGGGGTATTTTCCAATAACTGCATAATCTTGGCAGGCAGGACATAACGCCCTACGACAGAAAGATTGGAGGGTGCCCTACCAACTGCCGGTTTTTCTACAATCCCTTGCATCACAATACTTTCACCTTCTGCTGGGGATGCAGCCACATCTACAATGCCGTATTGATCGACCAGATGATCCGGCACAGCTTCCACCATAATTTGTGAAGCTTGAGATGCGTTAAAACGTTGAATCATTAAACTTAAATCATTGACCGGATCAGAATCTTTCACCAATACATCAGGCAGTAAAACTGCAAAGTCATCTTCTCCAATCACTGCTTTCGCACAGAGCACGGCATGACCTAAACCGAGTGGTTGTGGCTGACGTACGCTGATCACACTGACATGCGGGGGTAAAATCTCGGTAATTTCTTTAAGTAAATCGAATTTCTTTTTATGTTCAAGCGTCGTTTCCAGCTCAAAGTTACGGTCGAAATAATTTTCAATTGATGCTTTAGATGAATGAGTTACCAGGATAATTTGTTCAATTCCTGCTGCGACAGCCTCACGTACCACATACTCAATGGCTGGACGGTCGACCACAGTCACCATTTCTTTAGGGATGGATTTACTGGCAGGTAAAAAACGTGTACCGAGGCCTGCGACTGGAAGAATAGCTTTTTTGATCATAAGATTTGACTTGCTGAAAATAAGGTTATTCTGGGAAGAATCTGCTTGAGATATACTTTGACTGGAAAATCTTGTAGCGCCTACTTCTTGATCTGGCGCATTAATGCCTTCTTTAGACCGCATAACTTTAACTGTTTTAATCATGATTTTAAAATCGAGCAATATCGATTGTGTATCGACATATTGAACATCCAGATCAAATTTTTCTTCCCAAGACAAATGATTCCGACCGCTGACTTGTGCAAGCCCCGTCATACCCGGCTTCACCTCATGGCGACGCATTTGGTGAGGAGTATAGTGTTCAAGAAATTCTTTCATTTGCGGACGTGGTCCAACAATACTCATATCGCCTTTTAAGACGTTAATCAATTGTGGCATTTCATCTAACGTGGTAGAACGAAGTTTATGACCGAAGGGGGTTATTCTTTTTTCATCTGGTAAAGGATTCCCTTCTTTATCAAAAGCATCCTTCATAGAACGGAACTTAATCATTTTAAAAATTTTAGCATTTTTACCAGGGCGTTCTTGTAAGAAAAAAATAGGGGAACCTAAATTTTTACGAACTTTAAACCCAACAAAAACAAAAATGGGCAATAAAATGATTAAGGCTATCGAAGCTAATAAAATATCTATAAGTCTTTTAATCATATTTATAGGTCTCACCCAATTTAGCAGATTTGAAGTAAATCAAAAATCACTTAAAAATAAATTCTTTAATTTTCCAAAATAAACGATATTTTACCTTCCAGTATGAAAACTGAATATGATTTAGTAGTAAGCTTTTATTTATTTCTTTCGTGAGGATTATATAAGATTTCCAACCAGATGAACTTACACCACCTATAAGCATTCGATGTGTGATTATATCAAAATATTTCCAAGATATCTGATTACGAAGAAACATACGTGTCAAAAGCTCATAATCTGCACCAATTTTAAAATCTAATCTATATTGACCATATTTTTGAAATAGATCCTTTTTCATAAAAACTGATGGATGAGGGGGCATAAAACCAAGAGTTAATTTACTTGGTTTCCATGTTTTTGAGCTATAATGTCTAATAACTTTATTATTCTTATTTATTTGAACAATATTTGCGATATTAGCATCAACTTGATTAGATTTGAAAAAATCAGAAATTTTTGAAATAACGTAATTATCATTAAATACATCATCTGCATTTAAAATACCAATATAGTCTCCAGTAGCCATAGAAATTCCTTTATTCATTGCATCATAGAGACCATGATCAGGCTCTGAAATCCATTTATCGATATAGCTTTCATATTTTTTAATCAAACCTATAGTGCCATCTGTAGAGCCACCATCTACGACAATATATTCAATATTTGGGTAATTTTGAGAAACTACCGATTTAAAAGTATTTTCGATCGTAGTAGAACTATTATAGCAAACAGTGATAATGGATATTTTCATATAAAATTCAATATTTAATAAATTTACGTAAGATCAAAATACCGCATAAGTGCTGTACGGTTTTTACCTGCTTTGTGGTAGGCCTCTGCAATTTTTGCATCAACTAAAAATCTATACCAGAAACATTGCAAAATGGTCCAAACCAATCCTCTTTTACCCTCTAGTATACTTAATTGGAAAAAATAACGAATGATAAAGAACAGGAATGGTCTTACAAATAAAGGCATGTGCAAATATTTTGTTTTTAACCAGCGGCGTCTTTCCTCAGATGAACCAAATAAATTACCTTTAATTAATGTATTATTTGAAAAACCATAAATTTTATCTAAATTATCTATCGCTTCTAGGCTAGCATAGCGATTATGTTTATGAATCCACCACGTTAAATTATTCAAATTATGATCAATCAAATCACCATTAAAAGTAATACTATCTCCTTCTAAAAGATACATCCTTTCATCCATATACTTTTGCTCACAAAGTGCTTTTCCTTTTCTCCATATTCTTAAATGAAGAATAGGATACATTCCTCCTCTTTTCAGTGGTTTATCCATAAAATACATTAATCTTTTAATTTTTATTCCATTTATTTTATGACTAAGACCATTTATTCTTAAATTAATATCATTGATCAACTGATCAGTTAAATACTCATCCGCATCTATTCGAAGTATCCAATCACCGTTGAATCTACAGTTATTAATTGCCCAATTAATTTGATGGGCGTGATTAACCCAAGTATTCTGATAAATATCTACATTATGTTTCTTACATATTTCTAAAGTAGAATCTGTAGAATACGAATCTACTACAACTATATGTGCATTAATTTTCAATAAAGATTGAATACAACGTTCTAAATGTAATTCTTCATTATAAGTCAGAATTATTGCACTAATTTTAGTCATCTTTTATTACACGTTTTTTGATAAATTTTGCGGGATTACCTCCAACAACTTCCCAAGATTGTACATCTTTAAAAACAGAAGAAGTTGCACCAACTACAGCACCCGTATGAATAGTTACACCAGGCCCAACAAATACACTTGCTGCAATCCAAGCTCTAGAGCCAATAATAATAGGAGCTGTAATCAACTCGTGATACTTACTGGATATATCATGTGTAGCTGTGCACAAATAAGACTTTTGTGACACCGTGGCATGTGAGTAAATTCTAACATAATCAACATTATAACAATCAACTTCAGGGCCTAAACATGAGAAAGCATGCATTTCCAACTTCCATGGTTGATAAATTCGTACTGAAGAATATATCACTGCAGTTCTATGTATCTTTGAACCAAATAATCTAAGAAGAAAAATACGCCAACTATTACCTAAAGAGCGCGGCAAAGGTCTAAATAAAAATAGCCACACAATATTCCAAATCAATCTTTTAATTTGATTGAAAAATGAAATTTTATTTATATAAGGCGAAGAGTTCATTTCAGAATTATCACTCATAAATATACTCTAGTTTACCATTCTTGTATATTACCCACTCATACATTTTTTTTAGTTTTTTTCCAATTGCATCAATTGAATAATGATCTGATATTAACTCTCTTCCACGCAAACCCATTGTATGTAACTCCGATGGAGAAATACTTTTTGCTTTCATAAATGTATTAAAAAAATCATCTACAGTATTATTAATCCAAAAACCACATTCATATACTTCAAGCTCTTGCCATGGTGTACCTTTAGAAGCGATTACTGGAACACCAAGAACTAATGCTTCAGCAATAATCATACCAAAATTTTCAAAATCAGAAGGTACAGCTAATAAGCTTAAAGATTGTATTGTATAATCTTTTTCTTTACCTTTTAAAAACCCAGTAAATTTTACATTAGTTAATTTTTTTTCAGCTACCAATTTTTTTAATTTATTAACATATATCTGATCACCATCTCCAATAATAATAAGTTCGTCATTTTCTTGGTGTGTATCAATTTTAGCCCATGCCTCAATCAAGACTTCAACTTTTTTTCGAGGATGTAAACGCCCTAAATATCCAATCCTAAAGCTTGATTTTAATGGTATTTCGAGATTGATGTATGGTTCATGATCCACAGGGTTTGGAATAACTGCTATTGGAGATTTAATACCTAAATCTCTAAGATACTGCATTTCTTCAGTACATGTAGCATGTATGCATGCAGCCTTTTGCAAATCATTCATCAGATGTGCTTTTAGAAATAATTTCTTCAAAATCTTGTTCCCAGAAGCTACCGCTTGAGGATAAAGCATTCCTCTAGGAGTTATAATATAAGGCTTATTTAATTTTCTTGCTTGTTTAGCTGCAATATACGAAGGATATTGCCAAATACCCTGAATATGACAAACTTCTATATTCTTTTCCATCAAGGAAATCAACTTACTTTTATAAGCTTGAGAATACTTAAACCTACCATCCTTAAAAGGTAAAAAATGTGTTTTTTCATTTTCCAAAACATTTTGGTCACCTATTGAATGATCAAAAGCTAAAATTTCAGCATTAACATTATTATTCCAGAGTCCCTTAAGTGTTAATGTTGTACTTTGAGATGGACCACCAGCAGAAAACGATAAACTAGAAATAGTATGTAGAATTTTCATTTACCTAATCTCGCGTATATTTTAATATATTAAACTTCTTGCGTTAGTCAAAATTTAAACAGCCTAAAGCTACATTTAATAAGGTTTTAGCCAGTTCAAAAATTAGGTAAACGATACTTTCGCAAGAGGTCTAATATTTTCACATTATTCTTACCTTTTAAAATAAGTATCTTTCTAAGATTTTCATCTGTCATTAATTTTTAAAATCCTAATTTCAGGGAATCAACATCTGTGAAATAAACTAGCAAAGTACTATTATTAGATACTTCATTCAAAGGTTCGATATTTCAAATAATCACTGACCGACCTACCTTCTGACCTTCAATAATTGTCATTCCAAAACCTTCAAAAAGATAAAGGAAGCTAATGATATGGCTTAAACAATATAGATTATAGATTTCTAAATCAGCAATATTTACTCTATTATATTCGACTTTTTTTCAAAAACTAGTCCATAAAAGCCTATTTAGCAATATAATTTTTGGATGAATAATTAGGGTATGTTGACATTTACCGCTCATAATTAACCCGAATCCTGCTTAAGCCAATGATTCCATTACTCGAATGGTTGGCTTGTTTTGATGGCATAATTGGTAGGCACATAACGAAGCATAAATTCCAGCTAAGTATCCTTCAATGCTTCTCGCTTTACTCGTTATAGTGAACCGTACCGGGTTTGTCGGAGACTTTTTATTTAAGTTAGGCTACCTGAGACCTAACGGATTAATTTTATCATTGTACATTGCTTCAAAATCAAAAGGTGGCACATAACCTAGGGCACTATGTACACGCTCTTTATTGAACCAATCTACCCAGTTTAGTGTCGCAAGTTGTACATCCGCTAAACCTTGCCAATCTGCTTTTAAATATTCAATCACCTCTGTTTTGTATAAGCCATTCACTGTTTCAGCCAAAGCAT
>RRZT011354585.1_pt1 | contig 11954 bp, 10 predicted proteins | sample 2165551 | NCBI WGS metagenome assembly RRZT01 (sample SAMN10456910, study PRJNA506462) | wastewater metagenome | biome: wastewater; feature: sludge; material: wastewater sludge; isolation source: wastewater sludge with Escherichia coli K12::gfp cells carrying plasmid... | place: USA: Moscow, Idaho... | reverse complement strand
TGCACCTGTAGCATCTTTTGATGCTGTAAATTTCTCTTTTGGTGAAATAGCTCAAAATACCAAAGTTTCTCATCAGTTTGTACTAACAAATACTGGTAAGACAAACTTAATTGTTCGTAAAGTTCGAGCTTCTTGCGGATGTACTGCAGCTGCTCCTCAAAAATCGATTATTGAACCGGGACAGTCAACAACTATAGATGTTCAATTTGACTCAACAGGTCGTTCTGGTCAGCAAAATAAATCGATCACAGTTGTTACGAATGATCCAAAAGCATCTACCGTTATTTTAATGTTTACAGCTAATATTGTGGCTGACAAAAAATAATTGTTCATATTTTTTAACGAAGAAGCCGAGTGATATTTTCATTCGGCTTCTTTGCTTTTAACGTGAGCTGTTTATGCAACTTTTTATCCCTATCTTTGTTTATCTTTCATATTTTCACGTTTAATACTCTTAAAAATATATTTGTATATGAGTTTTGATCTTATTGTAATTGGCAGTGGCCCTGGTGGGTATGTGGCTGCTATTAGAGCCTCACAGCTTGGACTAAAAGTGGCTGTTGTAGAGCGTTCTGAATTAGGAGGTATTTGTTTGAATTGGGGGTGTATCCCAACTAAATCGTTGCTAAAAAGTGCTCAAGTGTTTGAGTACCTTACACACGCTGCTGATTACGGAATCTCGATTTCAGGCGAAGCAAAACCTGATTTTACAGCTATGGTTAAGCGCAGTCGCGATGTTGCTGATGGAATGAGCAAAGGAATATCGTTCTTGTTGAAAAAGAATAAGATTGAGGTTATTGTCGGTACTGGCAAACTTATTGGAAATAAGAGTGTTGAGGTGACTGATGCAAATGGCGGGAAGCAGCTTTTTAGTGCTCCTCATATCTTATTAGCTACTGGTGCTCGTAGTCGAGAATTACCAAATCTGCCACAAGATGGTGTTAAGGTAATTGGCTACCGCAAAGCGTTAACACTTGATAAGCAACCACAGAGTATGATTGTCGTTGGTTCGGGTGCTATAGGTAGTGAATTTGCTTATTTTTATAACTCAATTGGTACTAAAGTTACCTTAGTTGAGTATCTGCCACGTATTGTTCCTGTTGAAGATGAGGAAGTTTCAAAGCAACTTGAACGATCGTTTAAAAAGGCCGGAATTGATGTTTTAACGGGTGCTGAAGTACTTTCTGTTGATACAACAGGGGCTAAGGTAAAAGCTGTTATTAAGACTAAAAAAGGAGAAGAGATTCAAGAGGCAGATATTGTGTTATCCGCTGTGGGTATTACTCCTAATATTGAGGGCTTAGGACTCGAAGAGTTGGGTGTTGTAGTTGAAAAAGGACGTGTTAAAGTGGACTCTTTCTATCGCACTTCGGTTGATGGCGTTTATGCTATTGGAGATATCGTTGCAGGACAGGCATTAGCGCATGTTGCTTCGGCTGAAGGTATTGTTTGCGTTGAGAAAATTGCCGGACACCATCCTGAACCAATTAACTACAACAATATTCCAGGTTGTACTTATACCTCACCAGAGGTCGCATCGGTTGGTTTTACTGAGGCTGCTGCTAAAGAGGCTGGTTACGAAATAAAAGTAGGAAAATTCCCATTCACTGCATCAGGAAAAGCCAGTGCAGCAGGACATAAAGATGGGTTTGTGAAATTGATATTTGATGCAAAGTACGGTGAGCTTTTAGGTGCTCACATGATTGGTGCTAATGTGACAGAGATGATTGCGGAACTTGTTACTGCTAGAAAATTAGAGACAACAGGGCAAGAGTTAATAAAAGCTGTACATCCACATCCTACAATGTCTGAAGCGGTTATGGAAGCTGCAGCTGCAGCATACGGCGAGGTAATACATATTTAATTGTAATCATTACTATAATAAAAAAGGGGATCGTTTCAGATCCCCTTTTTTATTATAGTAATGATTTGATTGCAGCAGCTAGCTCCTCTCCTCTTAAATCTTTATACAAAATTGTCCCGTCTTTTCCGATAAGCAATGTGTGAGGTATAGTTTTTACTCCGTAGATGTTTGCTATTTTGCCCTCTTTATCCCAGAAGTGGTTATCCCATATCAGACCATCTTTCTGGATTGCATCCTTCCAAGCTTGCTCCTCTCTATCAAGCGAAATGCTCACAATGTCGAAGTTGTTTTTGCTGTGTTTTTTATATATAGCTACAACATTAGGACTTTCAGCACGGCAAGGCGTGCACCATGATGCCCAAAAGTCTATTAAAACAACTTTCCCTTTAAAAGAAGTTAATGTTTTACTCTCCCCTTTAAGGTTCGTGAATGTAAAATCAGGAGCTTGATTACCTACCTTGGTTAAAGCTTCAGAGGCTTCAAATGCTTCAAGCTCTTTAACTGCATTTTCGATAACCTTAACATATTCCGAATTTTTAGCTTCACCCGCTTGAAGTTTCGTTAGTAAGCTCTTAATATCCGCTAACTCTAGTTGACGCATATAAGAGACTGCTAAATAAGCACCGACATAGTTGTTGGTATTAGCAAGCACGAATGATTTAAAGTAGTTGTTTTGTTTCTCAACCATCTCATTGTATTGATCTCTCAACTCATTCATCTTTGCAATGTTATTGCTCTCTTTCGCTTTTAGGAACTCCTCTTTTAAAGTCTGCGACTCTCTCTTTAGCGGCATTTCACTATTAAACTTAGCCCATGGTATATTTGCTTTTGATCCCTTTATTGTCGCTTCTTCTAAAGAATCAATATCTGCTTTTATTTTAATCGCTGAGTTCTCGATAAAGAAAACAATTGGAGAGGGCTTGCCATTAATAAAGAGGAGATGGATTTGAGGCTCGTCAACTTTGCCTTCAAATTCAAATTCACCATCTTCAATTTGGACGGTATCAAGTGTGGTCAAATCTCTACCTGATAATGTTTTAACGTAGAGTTCGCCTTTCTCAAGACCTTTTATCTTACCCTCAACAACATATCCATCCTTGGGAGCACAAGATGCAACTAAAGCTATTGTTAGTATTGTATAAATAAACTTTTTCATAGGTTAAATGGCTTAATGTTTATGTTTAAAATAGATGTTTATAAGTTCTTTTGCAGCGATGAATGAACTTTTTTTGTTTTGAAGCACCTCTAATTCAAATTGTTGAAGCTGAGATTCAATAGAAGGATTGTGATAAAAACTATTACTTATTTGTTCGTTAATGCTCTCGTACATCCAATACTTAGCTTGGTTGTGCCTGTTAGTTTCAAAAAAAGTATTCTCTTTTGTATGAGTGATGTAGTTTTGAATCATCACATAGATTTCTTCAATTCCAATATTGTTTAGAGATGAACAGGTTAACACTTCTGGACTCCATTGTGATGCTGGCATTGGGAACAGATGAAGCGCGCCTTTATATTGAGTTTGGGCTAATTGCGCTTTTAATACGTTCTCACCATCGGCTTTTGTGATAGCAATGCCATCCGCCATCTCCATTATGCCTCTTTTAATACCTTGAAGCTCATCTCCTGCACCAGAGATCATGAGCAATAGAAAAAAATCGACCATTGAGTGAACTGCCGTTTCCGATTGACCAACTCCAACAGTCTCTATCAGTATTGTGTCGAATCCTGCTGCCTCGCATAACACAATTGTTTCTCTTGTTTTTCGGGCTACACCACCAAGTGATCCAGCAGATGGGGAGGGGCGTATGTAGGCTTTAGGATGGGCCGAAAGCTGTTCCATGCGAGTTTTATCGCCGAGAATGCTTCCTTTAGAACGCTCACTACTAGGATCAATGGCCAATACAGCAATTTTATGTCCTTTTTCAATTACATTAAGACCAAACGCTTCAATGAAGGTGCTTTTGCCAGCTCCAGGAACACCCGTGATCCCTATTCGTATTGAATTGCCTGTGTAGGGTAGGCATAGCTCTATTATCTTTTGGGCTATCTCTTGGTGCGATGGTAAAGAGCTTTCTACAAGCGTAACTGCTCTTGACAAGATTGTAATGTCACCTTTTAGAATGCCATCAACGTATTCATCGATCGATAACTCCTTTTTTTTGTTTTGGAGAAATCGTTTGGCTGCCTCAGGATTTACTGTTGGTGGCGCCTCAACGCCTTTGTTTACAGCAAGACCTTTGTACTGAGGATCATTTTCGATATGATGGTGTTCCATATTTTTAAAACTCTATTTAATGATATTTTTTATTGCATTAATCATATCTTGAGCCAAAGAATCTGCTTCTGATGCAGTTGGAGCTTCAGAGTATATGCGAATAATTGGTTCTGTATTTGATTTGCGAAGATGAACCCATCTGTCAGCGAAATCAATTTTTACGCCATCGATATCATTTATACGTTCTTTTTTATAAAGTTCTTTTATAGCAATTAATACCCCATCTACGTCAATATCTGGTGTTAATTCTATCTTGTTTTTTGACATGAAGTAAACAGGATAGGTTGCTCTTAGTTTTGAGCAACTAAGTTTTTCATTTGCTAAATGTGTTAAGAAGAGTCCAATGCCAACTAATGCATCTCTTCCGTAATGCGACTCTGGGTATATAATGCCTCCATTGCCTTCACCACCAATTACTGCCTTCGTGGCTTTCATTGCATTTACAACATTCACTTCACCCACAGCAGCGGCGGTATAAGTACCACCATGTTTAACTGTTACATCGTTTAAGGCTCTTGTAGATGATAGATTTGAAACACTATTGCCAGGGGTGTTCTTGATAATGTAATCTGCTACAGCAACGAGGGTGTACTCTTCGCCAAACATGGATCCATCTTCATTAATTATTGCCAACCGGTCAACATCAGGGTCCACAACAAAGCCTAAATCAGCTCCTTTGCTCTTTATAAGTGAAGAAATTTCTGTTAAATGTTCGGGCAGTGGCTCTGGATTATGCGGGAATTCGCCATTAGGGGTAGTATATAATTCTATAACTTCTCTTACACCAAGTGACTTCAGTAATTGCGGCAAAACAACACCTCCAACCGAATTTACACAATCTATAGCAACTTTTAGATTGGCCTTTCGGATGGCATCAATATTTACCAATTTAAGTCCCAAAACATGATCTATGTGTTTTTGGTTGTAACTATGGTTCTCGGATACTTTACCCAATTCATCTACTTGAGCAAAATCAAAAAGCTCTTTTTCTGCAATTTCTAGTACCTCTTCTCCATCTTTTCCTGAGAGGAACTCACCTTTGTGGTTCAATAGTTTGAGTGCATTCCATTGTTTGGGGTTATGGCTCGCTGTTAAAATGATGCCGCCGTCGGCATTTTCCCAAGTTACTGCTAGTTCAGTTGTAGGTGTGGATGCTAAACCAATGTTAACCACATCGATTCCCACTCCTTGAAGCGCTCCAATGACAAGATTTTTGCACATCTCGCCAGAGATTCTAGCATCCCTGCCAACAACAATCTTTATTTTATCTTTTTTTGATTGCTTTTTGATCCATATTCCATAAGCCGATGCAAATTTTACTAAGTCGATGGGACTCAGACCTTCACCAACTTTTCCTCCAATAGTACCTCGTATTCCTGAGATTGATTTTATTAATGTCATAGCTCCTTTTTTAGTAGGAACAAAATTGCAAAAAAAGAAGGGAGTAATGAAATATTTAGAACACCTATTTCTCTTTTTTTTGAAGATATCCTAGGGTCAGAGTCTGATGCGATAATTATTAAATAACTAACCTAAAACCGAAATACGTTGAAGTTTCTCCTCTTCCAAAATTCGAATTGAACGACCATCCACCTCAATCACATTTTCTGCAACAAATGAGGATAGGGTGCGAATGGCATTGGAGGTAGTCATGTTTGAAAAATTTGCTAGGTCTTCTCTTGATATGGATACATTAAGAGTGGCGCCGTCTGCCTCATAGCCATAAATTTCACGTAATAGCATTAAACTCTCAGCTAAACGTCCTCTGATGTGTTTTTGAGTGAGTGTAACCGTTCTAAAGCGCGCAAAACCCAACTCTGAGGCGAAACTTTTTATAATGTTCATGCAGAGTTTATTGTTTGTTGCCATGAGATTGAAAATAACCTCTTTTTTTATCAGAAAGATGACGCAACTTTCAATAACAACCGCCGTTGCAACATGATTTTCTTCGGCAAAGAGTGCTCTGTAGCCAATAAAACCTGGCGGATTTGCCATGCGAACAATTTGATCACGACCACCAAAACCCTCTTTGTAAATTTTCACCTTACCAGAACCTAAACATAATAAACCAGAAGGTTTCTCTCCCTCTTTATATATGATTTGGTTTTTCTTGAAGCGAATAATAGAGTGGTTTTGCTCTAGATAGCGTTTCTCCTCCTCGGTAAGTACATCCCAGAGTAGGTGAATCTGACTAATTAAGGGTGTTGTATCAATTTCGCGTTTCTTTGTACTTGGCATTTTATGTTTTATAACATTGTTATCCGACATGCAAAAATATAAAAACTCTACATATAAAAATTGTTTTTGCCCTATTATTATTCATAATTTAGACTTATTAACTTTGTATGATGTAAGTTTGTGCTTGGTTAGATTATAAAATATAGGGTTATGTTGCTTTTTCCCAATGCTAAAATCAATTTAGGTTTAAATGTGGTCTCAAAAAGACCTGATGGATATCATAATCTTGAAACAATCTTTTATCCAATTCCAATAAGTGATGCTCTCGAGATTATTGAAGATCCTGATGGATCAAGTAAGGGGTATCAGTTTACTTCATCTGGAATAATTGTAAATGGTGCAGAAGAACATAATTTATGCGTTAAAGCTTATCTTTTGCTTAAGGATGAGTATGATTTGCCTAATGTAAAGATCCATTTACATAAAACAATTCCTATGGGCGGAGGTTTGGGGGGGGGGAGTGCCGATGCTACATTTATATTGTTGGCTCTAAATCAGATGTTCAGTCTTAATTTATCAACTCAAGCATTGAAAGATTATGCATTAAAGTTGGGTGCCGATTGTCCCTTTTTTGTTGAAAATACGCCATGTTTGGGACAAGGAGTAGGGGAGCTTTTAGAACCGATAAATCTATCATTAAAAGGGTGTTATTTTGTTTTGCTAAATCCCAATATACATGTTTCTACAGCCAATGCTTTTAGTGCTATTAAACCCAAGCAGCCGTTAGTTCGTGTAGATGAAATTATTGTAGGACCAAAAGAGAGTTGGCGTGATTTATTAGTGAATGATTTTGAGGAGAGCGTATTTCCACAATTTCCGGTGATTGAATCGTTTAAAAAGTCGTTGTATAATGATGGAGCTTTTTATGCGTCGATGAGTGGAAGTGGGGCCTCTGTTTTTGGTCTGTTTGAGAATGTACCTGATAAAATTTTAAATGAAAATTATATCGTTTGGAAGGGGTTTTTGTAGTTTTGGGCGAGATAATTAGTATAATAAAAAGGGACTATCCGTGTTGGATAGTCCCTTTTTGATTACGTTATTTGAAGAAACTACTCTTCTGAAATTTCCACCATTAAGTGGTTTTTTGGAATGCGTTGTCCTGGTTCTACACATATTTTGGTGATAGAACCATCGCAAGGCATGCAAATGTTGTTATACATTTTCATAGACTCCAAAACCAGTATGCGTTCGCCCATTTTTAAAGTCTGACCCTCTTTTACATCAATGGAAATAATAGTTCCAGGAATGATTGAGATGATCTCATTTGGATTGTTGGGTTCCCAGTTTTTTCTACCGGCATATTTTTTTGTTAGTGTTGTTTTGTAAACTCTTTTAAGAATACAAAAATCTACTAATTCTTCTTTGTTTTCCATAGCCTACGACTTAAAATGGTGCAATTCCATGCTTCTTATACGGACCTTTTTCTTCTTTATGCGCTGAAACTTCAAGTGCATGAAGTAAAAGTTGGCGTGTTTCAGCAGGTTCTATAACTGAATCGATATAACCCTTGGCAGCAGCCACGTATGGATTTGCAAATTTGTCAATATACTCCTGAACTTTTATTTTTCTCATCTCTTCAGAGTTCTCAGCTTCATCGATCTCTTTCTTGAAGATGATATTTGCCGCTCCCTCTGGACCCATAACCGCAATTTCAGCTGTTGGCCAAGCAAAGTTAAAGTCAGATCCTAAGTGACGAGAGTTCATTGCGATATAACCTCCTCCATAAGCTTTTCTTAAGATAACTGTGATTTTTGGTACAGTTGCCTCTGAATAAGCGTAAAGAACTTTGGCTCCGTGACGGATAACACCAGCATGCTCTTGGTCAACACCAGGTAAGTAACCAGGCATATCCTCAAGTGTAACAATCGGAATTTCAAAAGCGTTACAGTAACGAATGAAACGAGCTGCTTTATCAGAGCTATCGCAATCTAACACACCAGCTAAAACAAGTGGTTGGTTAGCGACAAAACCAATTGTTTGTCCGTTTAGACGACCAAATCCAATAACGATATTAGCCGCAAAATAGGTCATAATTTCAAAGAAGTCAGAATCATCCACAATAGCGCGAATAACCTCTCTTACGTCGTAAGGCATTCTTGGGTCTGCAGGAATGATATCTTCGATTTTACCTTTGAATTTAGGCTCTTTTGGAGGGAATACCTTAGCTTTTTGAGTGTTGTTCCAAGGGATGAAGGTGATTAATTTCTTAATCTGATCAAAACACTCTTGTTCGCTTAAAGCAAAGAAGTGTGCGCAACCAGTGATCTCTGCATGAACGCGAGCTCCACCAAGTTCTTCCATTGAGATCTTCTCTCCTAATACTGTTTCAATTACACTTGGGCCAGTGATAAACATTTTTGAAATGTTATCAACCATGAACACAAAGTCTGTAAGTGCTGGAGAATAAACGGCACCACCAGCACAAGGGCCAAGAATAACTGAAATTTGAGGGATTACACCCGAAGCTATAGTGTTGCGATAGAAAATCTCACCGTAACCAGCCAAAGAGTTAACACCTTCTTGAATACGTGCACCACCTGAATCGTTAATACCGATTACTGGAACGCGCATCTTAAGAGCGTGATCCATAATTTTAGTGATTTTACGCGCATGTTTCAAACCAAGTGAACCACCTGCAACTGTAAAGTCTTGTGCATAGATACATACTGGTGCGCCATAAATGGTACCTGTACCAATAATAACACCGTCGCCATGCAACTCTTTGTTAGCCATACCGAAGTCGCGAGCTTCATGCTCTACGAAAAGGTCATACTCAGTGAACGAGTTGGGGTCTAGAAGCGCTAAAATACGTTCGCGAGCGGGCATCTTACCCATCGCAACTTGCTTTTCGATAGCTTTTTCGCCACCACCTTGTTGCACTATTTCTTTTCTTCTGCGAAGATCAAGGATGTGCTTTTTTAATGACATAAGTTAATAATTTAAATTAACACACTTATTATTCAAGCGTTCGAAAACGCCTGTTACTCTTTATCTGGTTGTGAACTAGATAGTTGAAAATAAACGCTAATTCCTTTAATTGAGGCGCTAAGTTATATAAAATATCTTTTTAAAACCGATGGCACCTAATTTATTTTGGAGCTCGATTATATAGGTAAATTCCTACTCCTGCAAAGACAATATTTGGGAGCCAAACAGCAAATAACGGATTTGTATTTCCACTAATTGCAAAAGTCTTTGAGACAGTCATAAATAGTATATATATAAAACTTAATCCAATACCAATACCTATGTGTAATCCCATGCCGCCCCTTACTTTTCGTGAGGCTAAAGAAACTCCTATTAATGTTAGGATGAATGCCGAGAAAGGCGCTGCATTACGACTGTAATTTTCAATTACAAACTCTTCAATATTGCCAATTCCACGACTTCGTTGTTCATTAATATATCTATTGAGCTCAATGTTATTCATTGTTTCATGAAATTTTCGCTCAACTTTAAAGTCACTAGGTCTCATATTTAGAGTTGTATCGAGTTTTACACCCGTTTTAATCTCGGAGTCACGTCCTTCTTTAAAATTTCTAATGGTGTAGTTGTTTGCTACCCATTTATTCTTAATTGTATCGTATGTTATCGATTTGGCTGTGAGTTTGGAAACTAAGAGGTTTGCATTAAACTTTTCTAGAGTAAAATTTGTGGCAGTTTTGGTTGTTTGATTGAATTTTCCGCCAAGATAGGCAAACACTCCCGGCGCAATCTGCATGTGAACATTTCCTCTAGTCTCCTCTTTACGCGTTTTTACATAGCCGTTTTCAAAATTAAGTCGAACTTTATTGGCTGGAGGAATGATAAAACCACCTAGAATATAGGAGATGATTGCGATAATTAGAGCCCCAATAAAGTAAGGATACATTAACCTTTTAAAACTAACTCCACTGGAGAGTATGGCAATAATCTCTGTGTCGTATGCCATTTTTGAAGTGAAAAAGATAACGGCTATAAAGACAAAGAGTGGGGTAAAGAGATTTGCAAAATAGGGGATGAAATTGAGATAATATTCAAAAATTATCGCTTTTAAGGGGGCCCCTTTTTCAGCAAAGTCATCAATCTTCTCAACTAGGTCAAAAACAACAGCAATGCTTATAATAAGGAGAATTGCGAAGAAAAATGTTCCTAGAAATTTTCGAACGATGTATAAATCGAGTTTTTTCACGTCAAAAGATTTTTTATAAACGAGTCGTTACCTTTTTTACCATCATCTCTTTCCATGTTTGGAAGTCACCTGCAATGATGTGTTTTCTAGCCTCCTTTACTAACCAAAGATAGAATCCAAGATTATGAATGCTACCAATTTGTGCGGCTAACATCTCTTTAGAGATATAAAGATGGCGGACATAGGCTTTGGAGTATTGATGATCAACAAATGTTGTTCCATTAGGGTCGAGTGGCGAAAAGTCATCTTTCCATCTCTCGTTTTTCATGTTCAGGATTCCTTCACTTGTAAATAACATACCATTTCGGCCATTACGCGTAGGCATAACACAATCAAACATATCAACACCCATTCCTATAGACTCCAAAATATTGGCTGGAGTTCCAACACCCATCAGGTATCGAGGTCTATCTTTAGGCAATATTTGGGTTACGATGTCTGTCATCTCATACATCTTCTCGGTTGGTTCGCCTACCGATAATCCACCAATGGCATAACCCTCCCTCTCTTTACTAGCGATATATTCTGCGCTTATTTTTCTTAATTCGGGATACACTCCACCTTGTACAATTGGAAAGAAGGTTTGACTGTGACCGTAAATTGGCTCAGTCTTATCAAAATGAGCCAACCCTCTATCTAACCATCTGTGAGTTAACTCCATGGAGTTTTTTGCATATTTGAAATCTGCAGTGCCTGGTGTGCATTCGTCAAATGCCATTATAATATCTGCACCTATGATTCTTTGCGTGTCCACCACATTTTCAGCAGTAAACATATATTTTGTTCCATCAATATGCGAGCGAAACACGGCTCCCTCTTCATTCAACTTCCGATTTGCTGAGAGTGAGAATACCTGATAGCCTCCACTGTCTGTAAGAATTGGTCGATCCCAACTGTTGAATTTGTGAAGGCCACCAGCTTTTTTAATTATATCGAGTCCTGGACGTAAAAATAGATGATAAGTGTTGCCAAGTATTATTTGCGCCTCAATTTCATTGCGCAACTCGTCGAAATGAACGCCTTTTACCGAGCCAACGGTGCCTACAGGCATAAATATTGGAGTTTCAATTACTCCATGATCTGTTTGAATAACGCCTGCTCTAGCGCGGCTGTGTGCATCGCTATTGATGAGTTTAAAATCCATCTATTACTCTTTTCTGCTTTTAAAATAGGTTGCAAAGATATAAAAACATACCGTCAATAGAAGATTTTTTATTTCAGTAGAGCCATGTGCGTTTAGATATTTTTAAATACACCTTTTGTCATATTTAACGTGAGTTCGATGTAAGAGTTCAACCATTTACTTCTCATCGTTTCACTAGAACAACCATTTCAAGCCCTGGATGTAAGTTCACGGTTTTAAGTGATTCACATCCTCATTAATTACTTGGGTTAGTGGCACTCGG
>RRZT011306617.1_pt1 | contig 11954 bp, 12 predicted proteins | sample 2165551 | NCBI WGS metagenome assembly RRZT01 (sample SAMN10456910, study PRJNA506462) | wastewater metagenome | biome: wastewater; feature: sludge; material: wastewater sludge; isolation source: wastewater sludge with Escherichia coli K12::gfp cells carrying plasmid... | place: USA: Moscow, Idaho... | reverse complement strand
CGATGGCGCCCAGAATGGCGGCCGCCGCCGGCAAAGGCGCGAACATCTGCAAAATCCAGGCGAACACCGTCAGTTTGACCAGCCAGTTGAGCAGGGTCCAAAACCAAGCCCGCCAAAACGCGGCAGGCGTCTGCGGCAGGCCGTCTCGCGCGCCCACCAGCCGATCCTGCCAGCGCGGCGGCAAACGCCGGCCAAAATCGGCCAGGGCCGAGGCCGGCCGCAACTGGAACACCGCCCACGGCAGACCGAGCCACGCGATCACCAGCAAGCCCACCAGCGCGTCATCGAGCCAATGGCCGCCGACCGCGATCAGCGCCACCAAGACCAAAGCGTGCAAGTCCATCAGCCGGAACCACAGCAGCGCCGCCAGAGAACGGACCAAGGGAGTAGCGAAATAGCGGGCCATCAATACCGGAAACGACGCTTCTCCGGTCCGCATCGGCAGCAAGTTGTTGAACAGATTGTGCAGCAGAGTCAACTTGAGGCAGCCGGCAAACCCGCCACGCGTGGCGGGCAGGAAGTAATCGTACAGCCGCACGCTCCGGGTGACGTAGCTGCCCAGCGTCAGCAGCGTCGCCAGCATCAGGGTAGCGGGCGGGATGGTCCGCCAAGGCGCCAGCAAGCGCGGCCAACCAATCATCCACTGGACGCCGACCAGCACCAGCACCAGCAAGAGCAAACCGAGCCATAACCGGGAGCGTGCGGTCATCCCGCATCGACCCGTTCGGGCTCCGGTCGCGAGCGCCGTTCCAGCCAAAGCTGGCCCGCGACCCCGCACAGGCAAAGCGCGGCCAGGATTCGCCGCCAGTCGTCGGTTTGCGGATAGCCGGTCTTGTAGTGCAGCAACGAAGATAGCGCGCAGCCGACCAGGATCAGCGTCAGCCAGCGCCGGCCGGCCGGGGTATCGCCCCACGGCCGGCGCTGCGCCCAAAAGGTCCCGAGCACCGCCGCCAGCCAACCGCCCGCCGCGCCGCCGAGCACGTCCAGCGGCCAATGCGCTCCCACCACGATGCGCGACAAGCCGATCAGCCCGGCCAGCGCCAGCAACGGCCCGGCCAGTCGCCGCCGCCAGTCGGCGGAGAGACGCAGCAGGATAATGCCGGCGAACGCGAAGGCCGTGGCGGTGTGGCCCGAGGGGAACGCAGGGCCGAAATAAGCGCGCCCGATGATATGAAACTCTTCGCGGGGCAATACCGATACCGGCCGAGGCAAGTTGAGCGGATGCTTGAAACCGTGCACGAACAGGGTGGCCAGCAGCCCGGCCAACAATCCGGCCCAAACCAGACCGGGCCAGCGCCGCACCAGCGGCAGCAACAGGATCATCGCGACCAAGGTGTCGCCCAGCAGCGTGACGTGCGCCCAGAATCCGTCCCCCATAAACGCCCCGAGCCGATTGAACCCCAGAAACAGCGGCCGGTTGGCTTGCAAGAGCAGAATCGCGGCCATTCCGGCGACGGCCGCCAGCGGCACATCCCAATACCAGGGGTTCCAGCGGCAGGCGGGGGATTGTCCGGCTCTCATCATGGCGCGAGTTCGGCGTTTGGGGGGCAAGCCCCGTCAGCCGACGGGCAGCCGGACCGGCCGCTGTCCTGGTCGGACGACGCCGGCAAGCGGACCAAGGCGATACCGTGGCGCTGATACAGGACCTCGTGCGAGCCCAGTCTCGGCCGAAGCGCGCTTTTGGTCAGCGCCACGTCGCCGGGACGCGGCTCGCGCCGCTCGACGATCCGCCCGCTGTAAACGCTGAAGCTGGGCAGATTCAAGCCCCACATCACCAGCGGCACTCGCGGGAATTGACGGGCTAGCAGGCCGGCCTCCTTGACCGGCAGTTGCCGGACCTCCGCCACCGCCGGCAGGATCTGGCCGGATATCAGAAACGCGAGCAGCAAGCCGCTGGCAATCAATTTCCAGGCCAGCGCAATACGCCGCTCGCGCATCAAGTACCCGGTCAGCAGCAAGGCCGCTCCCAGCAACAGATAATACGCGGGCGAGAACGCCAAGCCTTCCAGTTGGGCGCGAACCAGCTCGTCGCCCACGCGCGGCAGCGCGATATCCGCCAATCCCGGCAAGGCCAGCAACAGCCCCAGGAACAGCAGTTGCGGCAGCAACAGCCAGCCGGCCGGCGCCGGTTTTTCCAGCTCCGGCGCCATCAGCAGGAACAGGCCGGTGTAGCCATACGTCAGATAATGCGGCAGCTTGGTGGCCGCCAGCGAAAACAGCGCGAACACCAAACCGAACCAGATCAGCAGATAACGGCCCAGGGGATCGGCGATCAGTTGCCGGGACCGGGCCAACGCGCGCAGCAGCACGCCAGTATAGGGGAGCATCCCGACCAGCAGCACCGGAAGGTAGTACCACCAGCCGCCGCCGTGCCCCTCCAGCGGTTGCCGGAAACGGCCCAGGTTGTGCCGCAGGAAAAAACTCAGAAAAAACCCCTCGCCTTCTCGCGCGTGCTGAACGACGTACCAGGGCGCGGCGATCAGCAGGAACAGCCCCCAAGCCCGCCAATCCGCCGCCAAGCGCAGCCAAATCCGCCACTCGCCCCGGCTGGCGCAGTACAGCAGGCTGACGCCGGCGGGAATCGCCACCGCGACCGGCCCCTTGGTCAGAAATCCCAAGCCCATCGCCGCCGCCGCCGCGTAAAGCCAAACTCGCCGGGCTTCGCGCAGGTACAGATACACGCTCATCAGGCTGGCCGCGAGCAGCAGGTTGAGCAACGCGTCGGCGGTGGCCGCTTTGCCGATCACCGTCACCGCCAGCGAAGTCGCCATCAGCAGCGCCGCCAGCAATCCCCGGCGGGCATCGGCCACTCGCCGCCCGAACAGGAAAACCAGCAGCGTCCAGGCCGTGGCCGCCAGCGCCGACGGCAGGCGGAAGGCCAACTCATCGACGCCGAAGGCGGCCAGACTGGCCGCCTGCAACCAGTAACTCAGAATGGGCTTGTCGTAACGCGGCTGACCGTTGAGAGAGGTGGAGAGGAAATCGCCGCGCAGGAACATCTCGCGGGTGGCTTGGCCGAACGCGCCCTCGTCCACATCGAACAGCGGCACGTTGCCGAGCTGGTGGAAAAAGCCGACGAACAGCGCCAGCGCCAACAAGCCGTACAGCGGACGGTCGCCTTGCGCCAGGGTCGTGAGCAGAAAGCGGGCGGGCCGCATGGGAGGGAAAGGCCGGCGGGGGGTCAAGTCAGCGTTCGACCGCCCGGATTTCCATCCGCAACAACTCCTTGCCATCCTTCTCCTGGGCGATCCGCACCGGCAGATAATGCAGATCCGGGGCGAACCAGAACGTGGTGACCCGGCTCTTGCCCGGCTTGGACTGGCTGATGCGCACCGCGCGCAGCTTGCCGAGCGAGGTATCCAGGCGCTCCTCGCCCCCGCTTTTGATCTGATAGATCTTCAGCTCGGTTTGATCGGCCAGCGCATACTCCGGTGGCACGCGGCCGCGCTGCAAGTCCCACATCACCCGCAGATTCAGGCTCAGAGGGTCCACCACGCCGGGCGACAGCGGCAACGTGGCCTGTTCCTGATTGTCGCTAGCCCGAATCTGGTTGGCCGGCCAATCGAAACGCAATTGCACCGTTTGCTTTTTCTTGGGGGTCTCCACCCGCCGCTCGTACCGAGCCGGCCGGACGTCTCCATCGCGAATCTCGCCGTTCGCCTGTTCGTCGATCTGGCCGGAGACCAGCAGCGCGGCCAGTCCGTTGGGACGGACCTGGGAACTCATCCGGTAGGCGCCCGGACCGGCGGCGGTCAAGGTCATGACCGCCTCGCCGATGGAAAAACCGGAGCCGTAAACCTCGTAGCGAGCTTGGAAGGGGCTGACGGGGAGATCGTCGGGACCGGCCTTCGCCAGCGAGCCACCCAGCAGCAACGGACCGACCAGCGCGACGGCGCGAACAAAAAGTTTCATGCGGCGGTGCATCCTCGCCGGTTCAAATCCCGGCAAACGGTTTCAGGGGTGACGACCGCGCATGATAAAGCATTCCGGGTGATCGGGAGCGGGGAACCGCCCGATCATGAAGACCATCAAGCTTGCAATTGCGCCAGTTGATCGCGGCGCTCGCTCAACAGCGTTTCGTAAGCCCGGCAGAGCGCATGCTCGTAAGCGCAATCACCTTTTTCGCCCATCTCGCTCAACCGCGCTTCGAAAAAAGCGATTTCCTGACGCAAAAAATCCACGGCTCGATAGTCGGCCACCGGATGGCCGCGACCCGCGTGGCGGGTTCCCAGCATGATGTCGGCGTACATGGGTTCTTCTCCTCGCGATCTGATTGTTCCGAGCCGGTAGCCTAAGCCCGCTCGGTTAATGTTCTGTGACACCTGTGCGAGCGCCGGATTTCACAGGGCGCGGAACCGCATCGATAAGTCTACCGCCCGCACGTCTTTGGTCAAACCGCCGATGGAAATGTAATCCACCCCGGTTTCGGCGATCTTGCGCACGGTGCTGAAATTGACGTTGCCCGACGCCTCCAGCTTGACGCGCTTGGCGGTGACCCGCACCGCCTCGGCCATCGTCCCCAGATCGAAATTGTCCAGCATGACGATGTCGGGGCCGGCGGCGAGCGCTTCCTCCAGCTCGGCGAGGCTCTCGACTTCCACCTCGACGGTGACGCCGGGATGCAGGCGGCGGGCGGCGGCGATGGCGGCGGTGATCGAGCCGGCGGCCAGGATGTGGTTTTCCTTGATCAGCACGGCGTCGAACAGGCCGATGCGGTGATTTTGACAGCCGCCGCAGCGGACGGCGTATTTCTGGGCCAGCCGCAAACCGGGGAGGGTTTTGCGGGTATCGAGGATAGTGGCGCCGGTGCCGGCCACGGTATCGGCGAACTGGCGGGCCAGCGTGGCGGTGCCGGACAGGGCTTGCAGGAAGTTGAGCGCGGTGCGCTCGCCGGTCAGCAGAGCGCGAGCCGGCCCCCGCAGCGCGCAAAGCAGTTGGTTGGGCTCGATGCGCTCCCCGTCGGCCGCCCGCCACTCGATGGCGACGCTCGGATCGATCTGGCGGAACACGGCGTCGAACCAGGCCGCGCCGCACAGGACCGCCTTCTCGCGGCTGATGACAGTGGCTTCGGCCTGGGCCGTTTCCGGGATCAGCGCGGCGGTCAAATCGCCGCCGCCGACATCCTCGGCCAGCGCTATGGCCACGGTGGGATTGGGGTCGGGCATGGTCATCGGTTAGTTCCTCAACATCTCTTCGGAAGTGTCTGGACGAAGCGGTGGCCGCAACGATTCGTGCGGCTCATCGCGGGAAGTCGGCTTTGCCTGAAATTTTCAAATTCTCCGACGGCAGCAGGACTGGTATTCTAAGGTTATCATGAGAACTTTACCGGAACGTAAATGATGAAATCCTTTTTATTCAGCATCTTGCTTATTTTCGGCGCTCTGGCGGTCGCGGCGGGGAACGATCCCCTCCGCGTCGAAAACCCGCAAGCGGCCGAGACGCCGCCCGGAGCCAAAACCGGGGCGGTTTATCTCGATATCGTCAACACCGGCAGCGCGGATCGGCTGCTCGGCGCCGAGGCGGGCGATGTAGCCGGCCACATCGAGCTGCACACCACTTTGCTTGAGGGCAACATGATGCGGATGCGCAAGGTCGAGGCCGTAGATCTCGCGAGCGGCGCGACGACATCGCTCAAACCGGGCGGCCTGCACATCATGCTGATCGGCCTGAAGCAACCGCTACGGGCCGATCAAAGTTTTCCCCTGACCTTGCGGTTTGAGAAGGCGGGAGTGATGCAAGTATCCGTCCCGATTCGGAAACGCGAGGCCATGATGGAGACGATGCAGCACCAAGGCCACGATCACGCGGGACACGCCAAGCCCTGAATCAGCCCGCTTCGCGCACGGCCGCGTGGTCGGGGACATGGGCTTTCAATGCGGCAACGAACGCGGCCAGCGTCGGCCGGGCCTCAAACAGGGACAAATGGGCGGGACACCGGCAATCGGAAGCGCCGAAGCGAAATGGCGGTGCCCGTCCGCCCAATTCCCGATCCAGTACCGCCGCCCACAGGCATTCGCGGCGGCTGGGGTCGTGGCTGTACCAAACCGCTTCGAGCGAAGCGTACCGCCGCAAATAGTCGATGTGCCAGTGCGGCCGAACCGCCAGCCGACGGTGGTGGGCCAAGCGAGCCGCCACCCCGCCCGGCCCGAAGGCGCTGCCCGCATAGACCGCCCAACCCGGCACCAGCGGCAGCCGATCCCGCCGGCCGATGAGAGCGACTTCGGCGGTGGGAATCCGCAACAGCAGCGCATACGTGCCCGGCGGGGTGTCGGACTCGGGATTGCGTCTCATCGTGCGACTCGCTCATCAAGGAACATTTGAGCCGGTCGCGCTATGTCCGGGCGCAGCAATGCGCGAAACAGAATGAAGCGCGGGAAGCGGGATATAAAGTTGCTGGGGAATCGGATCGAGGCGACACCGAGAAGCGTAGGTGTGCGCAGCAAGCGGTCAAGACGGCGGAGCGCGCGATGGGCTGGCGTTGCGGCTGTGCTCGGTGCAAGGAGAGGTTGAATCGTTGGGGTCAGCGTCGATAGGGCTGCTCTGCTCGACGCGCATCGTCGGCCTTTTTTTGTGCCACATCGGCTTTCTCTTTTGCGGCGTCAGCCTCGCCTTGGGCTTTCACTAAATCTTTTTCCAAGGTTTTGAGCATGAGATTTGGACTCGTTTTCGACAGCATGTCTTTCTCACCTTCGCGCAAGCCTCCCGCGCCACTGGCTTTGAGCGGCTTGACCTCCATCATCTCGCCACCACCCTGGAGCGAGCACGTCATCTGTTGGATCACCGGGGGCGCTCCCGGCGTGGCCGACGGGCATTTGTAGATCGTCTGCCCGAACGCGGGCGCGACGACCAGAAGCGCGAGGCCGAGGAGACAAGGTTTGAGGCGCATGGCGGAACTCCAGAAAACGGGAAATTTCATCCTACTCCCGCGCGGCCACAGTTCCGCAAGCGGACACACGCCGATGAATCACTTGCGCGCCGAAGCCGGCAAAAATTCGGGGCTGAAAGCGGTCCTCTGAACCCCGATTTACGACACCTCCAAGCGTTTTCCAAGAGAGGCGCTTTTGGGGTTTGATCAGCATTTTTGGCAGGCAACTATAGAGCCGTATCCAATTATCAACCAGCTCAAAATCATGTATCGCGCTACAGCAATCACGCAGAAATTACACACAAATCACACAGACAACAAAAAAGCTCATGCGGTTTATCGCATAAGCTTTTGTTTTTGCTGGTGGGCCGTGTGCGATTCGAACGCACGACCAACAGATTAAAAGTCAGATACACCACCATATTACCCCTTGATTTACTTTATATTTTTTAAACGTTTTCAATTAGTTAAACAAACCACAACAAGCAGCGATAACCCAAAATAGCGCCGTTATTTGCTGGTGAGTGGACAACCAGTGGACAACGGCATGACCCTTCTGTCAGGACGCGGCGCCAGCCATCCCCGGCAGCTCAACTTGTGCGGCTTCATAAAGTCACTCATGGGAGCTTTTTTCCGTAAGTTCCGTAAGTTCCGTAAGGCACTATTAAGAATCAACAAGTTAAACCTTACGAAATCGCGAAACATCCGTAAGGAATCCGTAAGGCGGTGCCAGCCATCAGGTTTCCAACCAGATTTTATCCGCACGGAAGGGTAAGACTCGTTCAGCTTTGCCAAATATCCAAACTGTTCGAGTGCTCTCCGGTCCGGTTGCGGTCTGATTGCCGGGGAGCAGCAACCCGCGTTGCTGGCATTGTCTCCACAGGGCGCGCGGTCGGATGTTCAGCGGGCTGTCGCCTTTGCGGAGCGCTTCGTTGACGATTTCCAGGGTGGGAACGGACAACAGATAGAGTTCCCTCTTGGCGGGGTTGTGCCAACCGATATGGCGCCCGCGTACCGGGTCCGGGGCGTGGCATTTCCCCCCATCGGCCGCCAGGGGTTCCACATGCGCCGCGCCGCTGGCGAGCACGTCCACCAGCGCCGCCCGGAACCGTTCGGCGGGTTGGCTGTCCGCGACGTGCCGACCGTGGCGCCGCGCCAAGCCCATCAGGGTGTCCACCACCGGCAAGGCGGGAACGGTCGAGCCGCACTCGCGCCAGTGGCGCATCGCGAGCTCCATCCCCACCAGCAGGAACGCGACTTGTTCGGGCGCCCGTCCATCCAAGCCCTGCTGCAACGCCTTGGCCCGGTAGTCTTCCCACGCGCGCCGGCATTCGGTGACGGTGGCTTCGTACCGAGTCGCCAGCCCTTGAACGAAATCCGCCATGCAGCGAGACAGCAACCCGGACCGCGCCGCCGCTTGGCACGCCGACAGCCGGGTAAGGTTCACCTCGCCACGCTTCAACGTCACCCCGAACAGCCGGGCGTTGATGGACTCGCCGAGGGGCCACTGTTCGGCCGTGCCCACCACCAGCCCGCGCGGATACCGTTCCGGTCGCCGCGACAAATCCGCCCGCAGTCGGCCGCGCCCTTGGCGGTTGCCCACGCTGCGAATCACCCGGCTGGCCGTCGCGTCCAGTTGGTTTTGGGCGGGCGCCGATGGCTGGGGCGCGTAGTCGTCGATGACCGCCAAGGTGTCCGCCAACGCGAACAGCTTCCCCTCGATGGCGTTCGCGGAATCCAGCCACGAAGCGGTCAAGGAAACTCTATCGATGGCCGCGCCGCAGTGCCCCAATAGGACCGCCGCGACGCTGCTTTTCTGGCTTTGCGACGGGCCTTCCAGCCACGGCATGAAATCGACGTTCAGGGCTTGGGACAAGGGCGCCAGATAGACGCAAGCCAGCAAGGGCAAAGTCACCGCCAGGGGCGCCAAGTCGAGACAGGCCAGCGATGCCGCCGCCGCGTCGCGCCGTTCTTCCGGGTTCGCCGATGGCGCCGGGAGCGCGTAGCGCGCCAAATCGCCCAAATCCACTTCGACGCCCGCCACCGGGCCGGCCTTGCCGATGGCGCCGCCGCCGTGCAAGTACAGCCACTCGCCCGCCACCTTGCGCCAGCCGGTATGGGTGTAGACGGTGCGCCGCTCCACGTCGCCCGCCGCATGGGAAAGGTGCTGAATCGCCGCCCGCAGCTTGTCCTTGGTCGCCATGCCGGGCTCGACGATGCAATGGCTTCCCCAATGTTTCGCGGGCCAGCCCATCCCGTTGAAGGTATCGAAGCCGACATGCACCGCCGGCAAGAGCCGGCCGCCCTGTTCGCCGTCCAGGGTCAGCAGCAAGTGAACCTCTTGCCCGTCGTCCCGCGCGGTTTCGGCGACGATGCGCGCCGCGAAGTTGCACAAGGGTTCCTCTTGGGGTTCGCCGTTGCGGTCGAAGCCGATGGCCTTGATGCCGCTGGGCGTCGCCACGTAGCGTCCGGCCAGCCTTGATGCCTTGCTTTGCGGGCGTCCCGGCTGGGCGGGTTCGCGCAGCCAGTCAGCCGGGGGCGGTTCGCCCGTGGATTCCGCCAGCGCCAGCAATTCCGCCGCCAGTTCGCCACGCCGGTCTTCGGGTATCGGGTCGAAGCCGTTCCACTCGGGCAACCGCGCCGCCAGCCAGTCCGCCGCGTCGCCTTTTTCGGGAAGGTCCGGCAAGCGCACCACCCGAACGGCGGGAGCGGGTTGCAGCCGAGACAGCGCCTTGCACACGTCCCGCGCGTAGGTTTCTCCCGGCTCGTCGCGGTCAGGGAGCAGATAGACCACGGGAACGCCCACCAGCGCCGCCCAATCGCCGCCCGCCGCCTTGTTCGCGCCGCCTTGGCTGGATACCGCCGCCAGCCCCAGCGAGTGCAGAGCCGCCGCCTTTTTCTCCCCTTCCGTCACGAACACCGGGGCCGCGTGCCCGTTCAAGCGTTCGGCGCCGAATAGCACGGGGCCGGATGGTCCCCCCGTCTTGAAGCCGTGGCCGTTTTTCGGCGCGAAGTAGGGAACAACCTGCTTGCCTTGGGGACCGTCGAAGCGGGCCACGATGCCGAGAGGTTCGCCCGCCGCGTCGCGATACCACCAGCAGGCTTTGAAGTCGTAAAACGCGCCCCTACGGTCTTTCCAGCGTTCGGGGACGAAGGAGGGTCTTTGATGGTTGTCGTTCATGATGCGGGTTCCGCGTGAGGCGGGAACCGGGTAGAATCCCTGTCGTTCAGGTAAGAATTCGCCCGTTCCCGATGGTGTTCAGGTCACGTCATGGGGGACGGGTTTTTCTTTGAGCCACGCCACCAGCGCCCGCCGTTCCTCCTGTTCGGTTTCCACGGCAAGCCGGTAAATGGCCATGTCCAGATAAAGGCCGATGGCGTCTTGCAGAATGCTGGCGAGCACATCCGGGGGCAGGGCTTCCGCCTGAACGGTTTCGCCCGTGAAGTTGCGCCGGTCGGTTTCTTTGGGCGGGGCCGTGGGCAGACCGTAGCGGGCGATGTGGTCGGGAGTCACGGCAAGGCGTACAAACTCCGCATCGCCGCCGAATTCGCCGATGAAGGCGCGAACGTCTTCGTCGAGTGAACCGAAAATGTGAACGCCGCTGGGGTCGTGGTCGCCGATGTGCAGGATTCGCACGCGGCCGATTCGGGAAAAGGCTTGCGCCATGTCGTGCTTCACGGTCACGGAATCGAAGCCGCCGCTGGAATAGACCGGTATGCTGTACGGACCGCACACCCGTTCCAGTTGCGGCGCCATGCCGCCCGCTTCGCACCAGACCGCCAGTTGCACCGGTTGTCCGCGCTGGCGGTCGATCCGATACCCTTCCGCCGTGGAAATCAAAGACCGCTTCGCCCCTTCAAGGCTTTGCCAGCCTTGCCAGCGGGCGCCGTGAAATCCGTCATCCCGAATGGCGCCGAACGAAATCAACCGCGCCCGTCTCGCCTTGTTCAGCGCCTCGCAAAGCCGCTCGTAATCCTTCTCGGTTTTCGAGAACCGGTAAGCGCCCACCAGTCGATAAAACACTTGCCGCAATGTCAGGGGCAAATGGTTGTGATATTCCTCCAACACGGTTTGTACCTGTTCGATGAGCGCCCGCGTTTTGGCTTGCGGGTTCCATTCGATAAAGCCACGGGGCCGGCCGTGAATCGCGGTCGCGAGCATGGTCTAATCTCCGGGGTTCAGAAAATACCGCCGCGCCAAATCGGTCACCGCTTCGCGAAACGACAGCCGATTGAGCTTGGCGTGAAATGAAATGAGGTCGCCTTTCTCGCCACAGCCAAAGCAGTGAAAACCGCCATGCTTCATATTGACGGAAAGGGACGGGTCGGAATCGCCATGCAGGGGACAAACCGCCAGAATCCAGCCCTTGGCGTTCGGTTTTCCTTTCATGTCGGGGAGTGTCGCCCGGTAGAAATCAGCCGGGTTGATGGCCGCTTTCAAGGTTTCAGCGGGTAGGCGCGTCATCAGTTCAACCTCGCTCGTAATTGCAGAAGGAATTGCGTCGCCTGAGTGGATGCTTAGGAATTGCCGTGGTGGTCACAGCGGCAGCCCCAATTGCACCGGGCCACCCGGTTTCCAGCCAGCCGCGAGCTTGTAAACTACTGGCGGGTTTAGGTCGGTATCGGGTCCGGGGTTTGCCATCGGGCGGCTTTCGATGGGCCAGCCTTCCCGCCGCAAGCGGTGGATATGAGCGCCCAATCGCCAACCGCCACGGCCGCCACAGATGTTCACAAGGTCGGGATGGGCAAGCGCCTTGCCCGCCAATAATTGATGCCGCACCCACTCACCTTGAGTTGAATCAAGCCGCCGCTTTAACATGGCCGCCACCGTTCCGCGCCACACAGTCGAAAAACTCCGCTTCGTCAATCAGCACGCGCCGGCCGCACTTGACGAACGCAGGAGCAAAACCGTTGCTTTCCCGATAGAACATCAAGTGGCGTAATCCGCCGATGGGGGGCCAAGGGTGATAGTGAATCCAATCGGTGAGCGGAATTAGTCGGGGAATGGCAGAGACAACACCCGCGTTTTCGGAAGACTTCATGAGCAGTGTTCCTATCGCAATTGAACTAGGGGTTCACAACAGCATCG